>Ga0209025_1000813_pt1 | contig 50077 bp, 48 predicted proteins | sample AraplaMF_Col_mLB_FD_184256 | JGI IMG/M metagenome (GOLD analysis project Ga0209025, IMG submission 184256) | Arabidopsis root microbial communities from the University of North Carolina, USA - plate scrape MF_Col_mLB (SPAdes) (version 2) | ecosystem: Host-associated > Plants > Roots > Endosphere... | reverse complement strand
AACACGGCGTCGACGATGTCGAAGACGCTGCGGTGCTGGAACAGGCAGCTGTCCTGGCGGTGGCGCAGGAAGGCGAGCCAGGGCTCGATGACGAGCCGGTAGCGGGCCATGCCGCCGTTGCTGGCGATGCACTCGGCCTCGGTCACGTGGCCGTGGAAGGGGCGCAGTTCGGTGCGGCTCTGTGCGGTCTGCAGGTCCAGGCGCACGCCCTGGCCCATCAGGGTCTTGAGTTCGATGTGGGCGTCGTCGCTGAGGGCGGTGAGTTCGAAGCGGAAGCCGCCGCCGTCGAGGCACTCCACGCCGTCCAGGCGCTCGGCCAGCAGCTTGTTGGCGCCCAGGGGGGTGTGCAGCACCAGCAGCCGATCTTGCTGCGAAGTACCCGCGCGCAGCAGCGCACCGAGTGAAGCCGAGTTGAAGTCCGTCATGTCTCTGGTTCTCCCGTTGACCCGAACCGCCGCCGCGCCTAGGTGATCCGGTAGCGGAACTCGCCGCTCTTGGCGCAGCTGGCCTTGATCTTCGCGAGCGGCGTCTCGTCGGCCATGCGCGTGAGCACGGCCTCGGCGATCTCGGGCAGCAGCGTGCCGTTCAGGATGTGATCGACGTTGCGCGCGCCCGAGTCGACCTCGGTGCAGCGCGCGAGCACGGCCTCGACGAGCGCGTCGTCCCACTCGAACACCGCCTTGTGGTTGCTTGCGATGCGGTCGCGGATGCGGCCGAGCTTGAGCGCGATGATCTGCTCCAGCACCGCATCGGTGATCGGATAGAACGGCGCCACCTTCATGCGGCCGAGGAAAGCCGGCTTGAAGGATTTCATGAGCACGGGGCGCAGCGCCTCGGCCAGCGCGTCGGGCGCGGGGCGCTCGCCGTCGGCCTTGTTGAGGCAGGCCTGCATGATCTGCGACGAGCCGATGTTCGAGGTGAGGATGATCAGCGTGTTGCGGAAGTCGATCTCGCGGCCCTCGGCGTCGTCCATCATGCCCTTGTCGAACACCTGGAAGAACATCTCCAGCACGTCGGGGTGCGCCTTCTCGACCTCGTCGAGCAGCACCACGCTGTAGGGCTGGCGGCGCACGGCCTCGGTGAGCACGCCGCCTTCGCCGTAGCCCACGTAGCCCGGCGGCGAGCCCTTGAGGCCGGAGACGCTGTGCGCCTCCTGGTACTCGCTCATGTTGATCGTGATGAGCTTCTTCTCGCCGCCGTAGAGGATGTCGGCCAGCGCAAGCGCGGTCTCGGTCTTGCCGACGCCCGAGGGGCCGACGAACATGAACACGCCGCGAGGCTTGTTGGGGTCCTCGAGGCGGGCGCTCGCGGTGCGCACGCGCTGGGCCACGGCGGCAAGCGCGTGGTCCTGGCCGATCACGCGCTCGGCCAAGAGGGTGTCGAGGCTGCGCACGGTCTTGATCTCGTCCTTGACCATGCGGCCCAGCGGCACGCCGGTCCAGGCCGAGACGATCTCGGCGACGACATGGCCGTCGACCTGCAGCGGCACCATCGGCGTGGTGCCTTGGAGCGCACGCAGTTCGGCGAGCAGCGCATCGAGTTGGTCGCGCGCGGGGTCCGCGGCGGCGGCGGTTTTCTTGCGGCTGGCGGCGCGGGCCGGTGCGGCCTTTTCCGTGGCCGCGGGCGCGGATTCGGATTGCGCCGCCGGCGCATCGCGCTGGGCGCGCAGTGCGCGGATGCGTTCGACCAGCGCGTTCTCTTCGGCAAGGCGCTGCTGGCTCGCGGCCAGTTCGGCCTGCAGCGCACTTTTCTGTTCCGCCAGCTCGGCCAGGCGCGCTTCATGGCGTCCGCCCGCCGCGGTGTCGCGCACCAGCGCGGCGCTCTCGGCTTCGATGCGTTCGAGGCCGCGGTTGGCTTCCTCGATCAGCGCCGGCCTCGCACTCTGCCCGAGTGCGACCTTGGCGCAGGCGGTGTCGAGCACGCTCACCGCCTTGTCGGGCAGCTGGCGGCCGCTGATGTAGCGGTGCGACAGGCGCACGGCCTCGGTGATGGCCTCGTCGAGCACGCGGATGTTGAAGTGCTTCTCCATCAGCGGCACCATGCCGCGCAGCATGGCGGCAGCCAGCGTCTCGCTGGGCTCCTCGACCTTCACGACCTGGAAGCGCCGCGCCAGCGCGGCGTCCTTCTCGAAGTACTTCTTGTACTCGCCCCAGGTGGTGGCGGCGATGGTGCGCAGCTCGCCGCGCGCCAGCGCCGGCTTGAGCAGGTTGGCCGCATCGCTCTGCCCGGCCTGGCCGCCCGCGCCGATCATGGTGTGGGCCTCGTCGATGAAGAGCACGATCGGATGCGGGCTCTTCTTGACTTCGGCGATGACGTTCTTGAGCCGGTTCTCGAACTCGCCCTTCACGCTCGCGCCGGCCTGCAGCAGCCCCATGTCGAGCGTGTGCAGCGCCACGGCGCGCAGCGACTCGGGCACGTCCTGCGCCGCGATGCGCAGCGCCAGCCCCTCGACCACCGCCGTCTTGCCGACGCCGGCCTCGCCCGTGAGGATCGGGTTGTTCTGGCGCCGGCGCATCAGGATGTCGATGACCTGGCGGATCTCGGTGTCGCGCCCGATCACGGGGTCGAGCGCGCCGTCGCGCGCGCGCTGCGTGAGGTTGGTGGTGAACTGGTCGAGCGCGGGCGTCTTGCCGGGCGTGGCCGCGGCCAGCGAGTCGGCCGGTGGTTGCTGCGCATTGCCCTCAGAGGCCGCGCCCGGTGCGCCGGCCTCGGCCGCTTCGCTCGAACCATCGGTGAGCTTGTCGAAGTCGTGCTTCAGGTCTTCGAGGCGGATCTTCGCGAACAGCGGCGAACCGCGCTGTGCGAGCTGCGCGAGGTCGGGCTCGGTCAAGAGCGCCAGCAGCAGGTGGCCCGAGCGGATCTGCGCCACGTGCGCGTCGAGCGAGGCCAGGAGCCAGGCCTGCTGGAACAGCTGCTGCAGGTGCTGCGAGAACACCGGCGTGCGCGTGTTGCCGTTCTTGAAGGTCTGGATCTCGCGCTCGAGGTCCGACTGGATCGCGGTGGCGCTGATGCGATTGGCACGCAGCACGCGCGCGAGGTCGTTGTCGGTCTGCTCGAGCAGGGCCAGGAAAAGATGTTCGAGGTCCACCTCGTAGTGGCCGTTGGCCAGGCACAGGTTGGCGGCACGCTGCGTGGCCATGCGTGCGCTGCCGTTGAGCTTGGTGATCAGTGTTTTCAGCGATGTGCTCATGGGCGATGGGTGTCTTCTGTCTGTCTTCTTCGTTGAAAGGTCACTGCAGGGGCTGGAGTTCGTACTGGGTGTCGCTGCGGTCGCTCTCGGCCTCGCCGGTGGCGATGAAGCTGTCCCATCCGAGGTGGCTGCCGCCGCTGTCGCTGAGCTGGACTGCGCTGACTTCCTCGCGGGCCAGGATCAGCCGCACTTCGTACTCGCAGGTCACGCCGGCGAGCAGGGCAAGCATTTTTTCGAGCGCCTTCGCATGGGCGCGGCCCGGGAAAAATTCGCGCAGCGCGCTGCGCTTGAGCGGGCCGATCCACAGGCGGATGCGCAGGTCGCGCTGCCAGATGCGTTCGCCCGCCATCGCGTTCTGCCCGAGGCTCACGTTGCCCTCGCCGAGCCTGGAGCGCTGCTGCACGGGCATGTCGTACCACTTGCCCAGGAACTGCTCGATGCGGATCGCGCTGCGAAAGTAATCCGACAACACCCGCTGCAGGTACGCGGCCGACATGGGTCGGTGCCGCACGGCGGCCGCGTAGCCGGCCACGGTCTCGTCGAACACCGTGCCCGTGCCGTCGGTCAGCGGATCGCGCTGGGCCGTGTGCTCCAGGCCGGCCATCGACAGCAGCACCGGCAGGTAGGCGCGGCTGCGCTCGTGCTCGTAGTGCAGCGGCAGGCGGTACTTGCGCCAGGCCGCATAGAAGAGCGCGGTGGCGCGGTTGGTGAACACGTCGAGAAACGCGCGCGCCGAGCTGTCGCGCAGATGCTGCTCGCGGCGCATCAGCATCTCGGTGTAGACGATCGGCAAGGCGCCCGAAACGCCCAGCATGCCGAAGGAGGCGGGCGTGAGATCGATGCGGCCGAGTCCGTGGCCGTCCTCGCCGGGCGCCGCGGGCTCGCACAGCTCGGCGCTCGACACCAGCTGGCCCACCGCGTCGCGCACCGCCAGCGCCTCGATCTCGCTGGGCGGGAAGTTCAGGCTCATGGAGCTGCGAAAGCGGATCCAGCGCGGCACCATGCGCTCGCCGGGCACCAGGCGATGGTGCACGTCGCGCTCCTGGCGCCGCAGCAGCACGAGCTCGAGCAGCCGCACCGCCTGGAAGAACTCGAAGCGGTAGGGTTCGCGCAGCAGCCGGTCGGCTACAGCAGGATCGATTCGCCGCTGCGGGGTTTGCATCGCACCAGCTCCTCCTTGTCGCGCGCCGAAACGATCACCAGCTGGGTGAAGCTGTTCAGGTGCACATAGAGTCCGAAGAAATGGTCCATCACGCGGGCGAAGGCCTGCAGGCTGCTGCCCACGAAGCCGGCTTCGTCCACCGTCAGCCGCAGCTCGATGCCGCGCACGAAGGTGGCGAAGGGCTTGCCCGGCAGCCACTGCGTGGTGGCCTGCTGGTCGATCGCGGTGATGGCCTCGATCTGCCGCGCCGACACGGCCGAGCGGCCGAGGTCATAGAGCCGCAGCATTTCTTTCAGCGCCGGCAGCCCGCTGGTGGCCAGCGACAGGTGGTTGAGCGACAGGTGCGAAACGAGCCGCCACTGCACGCCCTTGCCGCGCGGCATGCGCAGCGTCTGCGTCGGGCGGCGCAGCATGCGGATCGAGCGCGCCACCGAGTTGCCCTCGATGAACAGGTCGCCGCCCGGCAGGCCGAAGGCCAGCGAATGCGGCAGGTCGCGGTTGGTGCAGGTGAGGTCGATGCTCAGCGTCTCGGTCTGCGGCAGCGAGGGCTGGAAGTCGATGTCGACGATGGACAGCTCGGTCTCGTAGCCCGGGCTGCGCTGCGCCACCAGCTCGTTGCGCCGCGCGAACCAGTAGTGCTCGGCCTCCTTCGGATGCTCGCCGTGATGCAGCGAATAGAAGGGCCGGAACTCGATGTAGGCGTCGCCCTCGGCGGTCTGCTTGACGAGCTTGACCGAGTCGATGCTGTAGACCTCGAAGCCGAAGGCCCGGCGCGCATCGGCCACCACCGGGTAGGCCGCGGCGGCATGCGTGACCCGGATCGGGTCGCTGCGCTGCTTGAAGAGGTTGATGACGGGCGTGCAGCCCAGCCGCAGGTTGCGGCTGGAGACGCCTTCGAGCAGCCGCGCCGTGGGCGAATCGGCGCGCACGCCGGTCATCACGAGATGCAGCGTGACCGAGCGGCACGCGCCGACGTGGCGCAGCGCGTTCGCCAGGTCGATGTCGACGAAATTGAATTTCTCCGGGAACGCGAAATATTCGCTCAGCAGGCGGTACGCCGGATGCGAGCGCGGCGGCAGTTCGATGAGCGCATCGGCCTCGTCGAAGCCGACGGGGTGCAGCGCCTCGCCCTGCACCGGCGTCCATTTGCCGCTGCGCTCGGGCTCCACGAAGACGGCGGCGGTCTTCAGGAAGATCGCGTCGGCCAGCGCCGTAGCGAGCGAGGGCTCGGCGTCGATGAAGGTGCGCAGGCGCGCCATGGTCAACGCCAGCGTGCCGAGCGACTTCTGCTCGCCGGTGGCCTCGAGCGTGATCGAGAGGCAGCCCGTGGCGTTGCGCGGCAGCGCGGCATGCGCGGGCGCGTTGACCACCGAATGGAACACCACGTTGGACACCTGCACCGCCGCCAGCGTCACGTCGTAGACGCTGCGGAAGCGGCAGGCGCCGCCGCGCACCGGCTGCGAGGTGAGCTCGGTGCCGCGCGCGATGGTGATGGGCTTGCTCAGCTTCGCGAGCGCCGCGCCGCCGGCGTCGAACTGCGCGATCGAGCAGGACGGAAAGGGGCGCAGGTAGTGCGGATAGAGCACCTCGAGCAACGCTTCGGTCAGCTCGGGGTAGTCGTCGTCGAGCTTCTTGCTGATGCGGGCCGTCAGCAGCGCGAACGACTGGATCATGCGCTCGACATGCGGGTCTTCGCTGCTGTCGGCGGAAATGGCGAGGCGCGCCGCGATCTTCGGATAGCCCTTGGCGAACTCCTGCGAGTAGCTGCGCAGGAAGGCCAGCTCTCGCTCGTAGAAGGGCAGCAACTCGTCCATGGTGTCCTAGGCGGCCCGGCTCTTGCCGGTGCCGCGCGTGATCGAATACTGCAGCGTCGTGGGCTGCAGCATGGCGTCGAAGTTCACCGGCTCGGCGAGCTCAGGCAGCACGAGCAGGGCGGTGATTCCGAAATAGAGCATGTTGGTGCTGGTCTGGCCGTCGACCTCGAGCGACACCACGACATCGCGCAGCCGCGACTCGTGGCGGGCAATGGCCTGCTCCAGCGAGCGGCAGATGAACGAGCGGTCGTAGTGGCTCGCGAGGCTCAGGCCCGAGAAATCGCTCAGGCCGTAGGTCATGACGGAACGCCGGCACTCGGGAAAGGCCGCGAGCTTCGCGTCGTTGAAGACCATGCGGGTGTTGAGCAGCGATTCGAGGTCGCGCGCGACCATGTTCTTGACTTCTTCGAGCGACAGGTGCCGGAGCACCGGCGAAGCCGGCCCGCGCCAGTCGTCATCGAACAGTTTGTCGAGCAAGCCCGGTTCGAATCCTGTCATGGGTCTCCCTCGTGCGTCGGACATCGGGCAAGAAGGCGCCGCGCGCGGGCGCGGCGCCAAAAAGAAACCGCGGCCTGCGCCGCGGTCCACATCGCCCGACTGGCGTCAGACCGAGTAGGTCTTGTCGTTCTTCGTCAGGCTCCAGGCGCCTTGCGAATTGCCGCCCTGGTTGCCGCCGATCTTCTGCTGCGTGTACTTCCACTGCACGGCGGCGTACTTCAGCGAGAAGGTCTCGCTCGGCACGCTGGCCACGTCGGTGCTCACGACCTTCGGGTTCACGCTGGCGATCAGCACGTACTTGAGCTTGATCTCCATGTACTGAACGCGCTTGCCTTCGCCGTCGGCGCGGTAGAACTGCACCGTCACCTCGTCGAAGGTGGTGCCGCCCGAAGCGTGCTGATACAGCAGCGGGCTGACCACGTCCATGTCCTTGGTGAAGATCATTTCGCCGTGCTCGCAACGCTCGGCGGTGTGGCCGCCGGCGGTCGATGCGGTGGCCGATCGCGGCTGCACGATGCTGTGCTGCCAGGAGCTGACTTCGACCCAGTCCTTGTGGTCCTTGTCCTGCGACTCGCCGTTGATGGCCGGGCTACCGAACTTGACGTAGATATCTTTCATGTTTCTCTTCCCCTTCTTGATTGATTGAAAATTAACGTGTTGATGCACGGCCCCTCGGCCGCGCTTCCGATCCGCCTCTTCTTACTTATTCACTGACTTCGGCAGATCGGCGACCAAGCGCAGTGAAATCGACAGCTCATCCAGTTGAAAGTGCGGCCGCAGGAAGGCGACCGCGCGGTACACGCCGGGCCGGCCAGGCACTTCGCCCACCTGGATGGCCGCTTCCCGCAAAGGGAATTGCGCTTTCTGTTCCTGCGTCGCGTTGTCGTCGAGCAGCACGTACTGCGCGATCCAGCGATTGAGGAACTGTTCGACGTTCTGTGCCGAGGCAAAGCTGCCGATCTTGTCGCGCATCATGGCCTTGAGGTAGTGCGCGATACGGGACACAGAGAAGATGTACTGCAGTTGCGCCGAGAGCACCGCGTTGGCGTTGGCGCTGTCGGTGTTGTACTTCTTGGGCTTCTGCAGCGACTGCGCGCCGAAGAAGGCGGCGTAGTCGGAGTTCTTGCAGTGCACGAGCGGAATGAAGCCGAGGTCGCTCAGCTCCTTCTCGCGCCGGTCGGTGATGGCGATCTCCGTCGGGCACTTGAGGGCGATCTCGCCCTCGTCGGTCTTGAAGGTGTGCGTGGGCAGGTCTTCGACCAGGCCGCCGCCCTCCACGCCGCGGATGGCCGCGCACCAGCCGAAGTCGTCGAACGCAGCCGTCAGGCGCGTGGCGAAGGCCCAGGCGGCGTTGCACCAGAGGTACTTGGCGTGGTCGGTGCCGTCGACGTCTTCCACGAAATTGAAGCTGTCGACCACCGTGCCTTCGCGTGGGTGGTAGGGCAGGCGGCCGAGGAAACGCGGCAGCGTCAGGCCCACGTAGCGCGAGTCTTCCGAATCGCGGAACGACTTCCACTTGGCGTACTCGACGGTGTCGAACACCTTGGCCATGTCGCGCGGCTTGCCCAGGTCGTCGAAGCTCTCCAGGCCCAGCAGCTCGGGCGACGCGGCGCCGATGAATGGCGCATGGGCCGCGGCGGCCACGTGCGCCATCTGGTCGAGGAAGTACATGTCTTCCGGCTGGCGCGTGACGGCGAAGTCGCCCACCAGCGCGCCGAACGGCGCACCGCCGAAGGTGCCGAATTCTTCTTCGTAGACCTTCTTGAACATCGCGCTCTGGTCGAACTCGACGGCGGCCTTGAAGTCGCGGATCAGGTCACGCTTGGTGGCGTTGATGACCTTGATCTTGAGCATCGTGCCGGTCGGCGTTTCCTTCACCAGGTATTCGAGGCCGCGCCACGTGCTCTCGAGCTTCTGGAACTCCGGCGCGTGCATCACGGCGCTGAGCTGGGCGGAGATGAGCGCGTCGAGGTCGGCCACGCGGGCGTCGATCATGGCCGAGACGTTGTCGGAGACGATCACCGACCCCTCGAGCACCTGGCTGACCAGTTCGCCGATGAGGTCCTTGGCGCGTGTGTGCTCCGCGTCGGACTTGGCGACCTTGCTCTTCTCGACGATCTGGTCGAGCAGATCGACCGAAGCCTCGGGCGAGACGGCACTGCTCGATGCCGATAGTGCTTGCGCAGTCATGTTCAGCTTTCGTCCTTCTTGCCGGCGCTCTGCCCCAGGCGCTGGAGTTGCTCGGTGTTGTTCAGCACGTCGGCCAGCAGGTCTTCGAGCTTGCTGTTGCCGGCCATCTTGTTGCGCAGGTCGGCCAGCTTGGTGCGCGCGTCGAGCAGGCGCCTGAGCGGCTCGATCTGATCGACCACGGCCTCGGGCGAGAAGGCGTCCATCGAGTTGAAGGTGAGGTCGACGGCAAAGGTGCCGCCGCGTTCGTCGAGCTTGTTCTGCACCTGGTAGGCCGCGCGCGGGGCCAGGCCCTTCATGACGTCGTCGATGTTGTCGCGGTCGACATTGACGAACTTGCGGTCCTTGAGCTTGGGCTGCTCCACCTCGGACTGGCCCGCCAGGTCGGCGACCACGCCGACAACGAACGGCAATTCCTTTTTCTCGATCGCATCACCGAGTTCGACGTCATAGGTGAGTTGCACGCGCGGCGGGCGCACTTTCTGGAGGCGCTTTTGCACGCTCTGTCTTTTGGTCGCCATAAGCTTCAATACCTTCCCAATTGGACTGCGAGACGAATTACTACTTTGTGCGTCTTATTGCGAGACGGCACGCATATGAATTGATACTTTGGTTTAATTAACCAATTCGGAACGCCGAAAAAACTACTTGAGCGCGTCGAACGGATTGGCCGATCCACCCGCGCGCGGGGCTGGCGCAGCGGCCGGTGCGGGCGCCGGACGTGCCGCCGGCGGCGGCCGCACCGCGGCGACCGGGGTGGGCTGCGAAGCGGTCGAGGGAGAAGGCGCGGCCGCGGGGCTGGCGGCTGCGGGGCGGCGCGGGGGCGACTTGGCGTCCGTGCCGGCCGGCACCAGCACCGAGAGGCCCAGGGTTTCGCGCAGCAGCGCGGCGAGCCGGTAGGCGTCGGCGTTGGCGTCGCCGCTCAGGGTGCTGTCCTTGCCCAGGTCCTCGATGGAGCGGGCTGCCAGCCGCAGGCCGCCCACGGCGGTGATGCTCTTGGCCTGGCGGCTTGCGGGGTCGCGCCGCAGCGTTTCCTCGGCCGCCGAGATGGCAAGGCTGTAGCGGCCTTCGTTGAAGTAGATCTGCGCGATCCGCGACCACGGCTCACCGCGGGTCGGGTTGTCCGTGGCGATCTTCTGGTACTGGCGGATGGCAGCGGACTTGTCGCCGGTGGCTGCGGCTGCGGCGGCATCGGCCTCCGCCAGGCTCTTGTTGAAGGCCTCGGTGGACTGTGCCACCGCGGCATCTGGTGTGGTGGTGCAGCCCGACAGAAAGCTGGTGGCGGCAATGGCCCCGGCAATCATCGTGCAAGTCATGTACTTTCGAATCAACACAATCCCTCCGCTTGGATCTGACTTTTTTTGGCAGGCCGCAATCATTCATTAAGTTGCGACCAATGACAATACACGATACTACATATTCGCTTACGTTGATTAAATGAAGATACGTAATGCAAACTACTTAATTTCCAAATCAGTCGGCTAATTATTCAAGCCCAATGAAACAGCCGTTTGAATTCAGCTCCATCTGTCGTTCAATGAAAACACCCATCACGATGAGCGCGCTGCTGATGGCGTTGATGCTCGGCGGATGCAGCTCTCCAGCCCTCACGATCGCCAACATCGCCCTCGAGGCGAGTGGCCTGAAGAAGCCCGAACTGCCCGAGTCGCAGAAGCCGCCGCGCAAGGTGTCGATGTCGATCGCGGCAGGCAAGAACCTCAACGCCGATGGCCGCAACCGGCCGCTTGCCGTGGTGGTGCGCATCTACAAGCTCAAGGAAACGACGGGCTTCTACCAGTCCTCGTTCGACGCCTTCGTCACGCCGGGAAGAGACAAGACGCAGCTCGGCGACGACCTCGTCGAGAGCCGCGAGATCACGCTGATTCCCGACCAGCAATACACCTGGACCGAGACCGTGCCGCGCGCGGCCAACGCCGTCGGCGTCGTGGTGCTGTTCCATTCGCCCGACGCCCAGCGCTGGCGTTTCGCCTTCAACGCCGCGGAGGCCGAGAAGACCGGCATCGTGATGGGGGCGCATGCCTGCGCGCTGACGGTGACGCAGGGCGCGGTGGTCGGCCAGCAGAATGCGCAGGGCGCGGCGCCTGCGGGCGCACTCAACCTTCTGGGACCGGTGAACTGCCGGACCTCGCCCGCCTGACGCCCTTGTCCGTCAGCAAACTACGATGCGATACTGCAAAAAAATCAAGGGGAGTTGATCCGACGTGAGCTATGCCGCCAAGGTCCTCTGGGGAGAGGGCTTGTTTCTACGCCCCCAGCATTTCCAGCGCCAGGACGCGTACCACGAGGCACGCCTGCGCGCCACGGCGCAGACGCTGCATCCGTACTTCTGGGGCGTGCGCTCCATCAGCTTCGACCTGGACGCGCTCGCCAGCGGCATGCTCCGGGCCTCGCAGCTGTCGCTGGTCTTTCCCGACGGCGAACCCTACTCGGCACCGCAGGCCGACGCGCTGCCCCCGCCCATTGCCCTGGACACGCTCAACCCGGGCCAGAACGAGATCACCTTCTACCTGGTGCTGCACCCGGTCAAGGAGCTTGGCAAGAACTACAGCGACCCGAGCGAGGAAGGCTTCGCCGCGCGCTACACCAGCGACGCGACGCAATCGCTCGACCTGTACACGAACGCCGTGAGCGCCGAAGTGGTATTCCTGCGCAAGAGCGTGAAGCTGCTCGCCGACACCGAGCCGCGCGAGCAGTTCGTGTCGATCCCCGTGATCCGCATCCGGCGCACCGCCGCGGGCGGCTTCGAGATCGACCGCAGCTTCGTGCCGCCGTGCACCAGCATCGACGCCTCGGCCACCATCTTCCAGCAGCTGCGCCGCCTGCTCGACGTGCTGCAGGCCAAGGTCAACTCGCTCTACGGCATCCACCGCGAGCCGAGCAAGAACATCATCGAGTTCCGCTCCGGCGACATCGCATCGTTCTGGCTGCTGCACACCGCCAATGCGGCCTTCGCCTCGCTCTCGCACCTGTTCCATCACCCGTCGCTGCATCCGGAGCGGCTGTTCCAGGAACTGCTGAGCCTGGCCGGCGCGCTGATGACCTTCGCCAAGACCTATTCGCTGAACGACCTGCCGGTGTACGACCACGAGAAGCCGGGCCCCGCCTTCGCCGAGCTCGACCGCATCGTGCGCGACCTGCTCGACACCGTGATCTCGACGCGCTACTTCGCGATCGCGCTGACCGAGACGCGCAATGCCTTCTACCTCGGGCGCCTGGACTCCGGAAAGATCGACGACAAGACCGTGTTCTACATGGCCGTCACCGCCAGCATGCCGGCCGCCGAGCTGGCCGAGGCGGTGCCGCAGCGCTTCAAGATCGGCGCCCCCGAAGACGTCGACAAGCTGGTGCTGTCGGCCATGCCGGGCGTGCGCATCGTCTACGCACCGCAGGTGCCGCCGGCCATCCCGATCCGTGCGGGCGCCTGCTATTTCTCCATCGACAGCAAGAGCCAGCTGTACGACCGCATGCTGCAGGCGCAGAGCGTCACCATCTACGCGCCGGCCGGCATCCCCGACATGCAGCTCGAACTGATTGCCGTGACCGGCTGATCGCCTGACCGCAATGAACACCACCCTCCACAAGGCCCCTTCCCTGCTGGGCGCGGATGCGCCGGCCGCGTCTTTCACGCCCGCCGGCATTGCGCCCGACGCCGACTCGAGCCTGCTCGACCTGCTGTACGACGGCTTCGTGATGCTGTTCCTGCTGAAGAAGAAGCAGCAGCCCGCCACCACCGAGCAGTTCCTCGCCGGCATCCGCAACTACATGGCCGAGTTCGAGCGCAACGCGCGCAAGCTCAACGTGACGGCCGAGCAGATCCATGCGGCCAAGTACGCCTTCTGCGCGACCATCGACGAGTTCGTGCTTGCGTCACCCGAGTTCGCCATCCGCTCCGAATGGGAGCGCAGGCCGCTGCAGCTCACGCTGTTCGGCGACCAGCTGGCCGGCGAGAACTTCTTCAAGATGCTCGAGGTCGAGCGGGCGCACGGCGCCGCGCGCATCCAGACGCTCGAGGTGTTCTACATGTGCCTGCTGCTGGGTTTCCAGGGCAAGTACACCATCGACGGCACCGAGAAGCTGGCCTACCTCACCGCGCGCGTGGGCGACGAGATCGCCAACGCCCGCGGCAAGCGCACGCCGTTCGCACCGCACTGGCCGCTGCCCGACCTGATTTCGCATTCGCTCAAGCGCGAGGCCCCGCAGTGGGTGGTGGCCGCGCTGTTCGCCCTGATCGGGCTGCTCGGGTTCATCGGCCTGTCGGCCCATCTCGGCGGCACGACGCAGGCCACGCTCGCGAGCTACCAGGACATCGTGAAGCTCGGCCCGCGCCAGGCCAACCTGACCATCTCACTGCCATGACGGCTGCCATGACGACACGGCTCGACCTCCCGGCCCTGCTGGCCCCGATCGCGGAGACCTCGCCCTGCGGCGAGGACATGCTGTTCTCGCGGCAGTTCGATGCCATCCAGGAGGCGCGCAAGCACGACGACCCGTCGCTCGAGCAGGGCGAGTGGGTCATCGAGCTGAAGGAGGCCAACTGGCCCTTCGTGATCTCCGAGTGCGAGAAGCTGCTGCGCGAATCGACCAAGGACCTGCGGCTCGCCGTGTGGCTCACCGACGCCCTGGCCAGCCAACGCGGCTTCGAGGGGCTCGCCGACGGCTACCGCCTGCTCACGGGCCTGTGCCAGCACTACTGGAACGACCTGCACCCGCTGCCCGAGGGCAACGACATCGAGATGCGGGTCGGCAATGTCGCCTGGCTGATCGCGCGCTCGGTCGAGCTGCTGCAGCGCGCCCCCATCGTGAGCGATGCCAACACCGGCTACAGCGCGCTGGTCTGGGAGACAGCGCTGGCGCTCGACCAGAGCATCCGCCGCACGCCGGCGCAGGCCGACGAGCTGCAGCGCAACAAGGTGACGGTCGAGCAGTTCGACCGCATCCGCCGTGCCACGCCGGCGAAGTTCCTGCAGAAGACCCACCGCGACGTGCAGGCCTGCGAACAGGCGCTGGCCGCGTTCGAAACCGTGTTCGACGAGCGGACCGCCTCGAACGGCCCGAGCTTCCGGGCCGCGAAGGATGCGGCCGCGGCCATCCGCCAGACGGTCGAGCGCTTTGCGCGCGAGGCCGGTGTGCCGATGGACAACGATGCGCCTGCAGCGCCCGCCGCCGCACCCGCCGCCGGCACGCCCGCCTCCTCGCGCATCGAGCCGGTGCTCGACGCCGTGGTGCTGCATCCGCACACAGCGGTGGCTACTCCCGTTGCCCAGCCGCCCGGCATCCACAGCCGCGCGCAGGCCATCGCGCAACTCAAGGAAGTTGCGGCGTACTTCGAGAAGACGGAACCGTCGAGCCCCGCCGCCTACATGGCGAACAAGGCCGCGCGCTGGGCCGACATGCCGCTGCACGCCTGGCTGCGCAACGTGATCAAGAACGAGCAGGAACTGGCCCAGCTGGTGGACCTGCTCGACCTGCCGAAGAACGACGACGGGTCGCGCTGAGGCGACCCGGCCTTCGCCCGGCTTCGCTCAATCAGCTGCGGCCGACCCGGAACTCGATGCGCCGGTTGCGCGAGCGGCCTTCGTCGGTCGCATTGCTCGCCAGTGGCTGGTCCGGGCCGACGCCCGAGGTCGTGAGGTTCATCGGGTCGATGCCCTTGCCCACCAGGTAGCCCTTGACCGCCTCGGCGCGCGACTGGCTCAACGCCAGGTTCGAGGCGCGGCTGCCGGCGTTGTCGGTGTGGCCGACGACCGCCACCGACTTGTTGGTGAGCTTCTGCAGGATCGGCGCCATCTCGTCGAGGATGTCGCGGCCCTTGCGCGTGAGCGTGGCGCTGCCCAGCTCGAACTCGATGGTCCGGTTGGCCAGCGCCTGGTCGACCGTGATCTGTTCCGAGGCGGGAACGCGCAGGCTGTTCTTGATGGTGTAGGTCGGGTTGAGCGCGTTCGCCATGTCGCTCACGATCTTCTGGCGCAGCGCCTCGTTGCCGACCTCGCCGCTCAGTGCCATCTGCGTGCCCTCGATCTGGAACTGGCCGCGATGGATTTCCTTGAGCGAGGGCGTGATCAGCCGCTGCACGTTGGCGGCCCAGTTGGCCGGCATGCTGACGGTGTTCACCACCTCGATCTTGTCGATCACGCTGCCGGACCCGTAGATGCGACGCAGCGCCTCGATGACCGCGACGCGCGTGGCCTCGTCGGGCACCTGCCCGCCGGCCACGACCTGTTCGCCCTTGCCGGCGGCCGCGGGCGTGGTTTCGACCAGGGCCCCGGGGGCGCCCGCCGTCTGGGCCTGCACGGCCGCGGCGAATACGAGCCCGAGGGCGAGCGACAGAACGCGCAAAGAACAATTCATGACCGTGTCATTCCCCGATGAAGACTTCGCGAAAGGCGGAAAGCACGATGTCGAGCGGCAGCTGCGGCTGGTCGAGGTAGCTCACCAGCTTGAACATCGCATAGTTGCTGTGGATGGTGTCCTCGACCCATTCCGGATTGTCGATGTCGATGTTGTGCTCGGTGTAGACCTGCGGATGCAGCACGCTCTGCAGGCTGCGCGGCGACAGGCCGTTGAAGCCGATCACGAGCCGCGAGCGGCCGTCGATCTCGGTGGCCAGCAGCACCAGTTCGAAGTCGGCCTTGGCGAGAAACTGCGACACCAGCTCGAGCCAGAAGGTGGCGATCAGCGAGCGGTCGACCGGATCGCGCGGCAGCGGCAGCGTGAGCCCCTTCTCGAGGTGCGATACCGCGCTGGCCATCACCGGCTGCAGCAGCAGGCCCAGCGCCAGGATGGCGCGGCGCAGCGACACCTTGTGGCCGTCGAAGTTGAGCATCTGCTCGATGCGCAGCAGGCTGGTGTCGCGGGTGAAGGCGGCATAGGTGGCGCGCGAGGCGGACTTCCTGAAGCCCGTCTCGATGGCCGGATCGAGCGCCTCGAAGCGCTTCAGTTCGCTGTCGAGGTCGGTGCCGGCCGCCAGCGCGTCGACCTGCACCGCCATGCGGTCCCAGTAGGGGCCGATCAGCATCGGCGCGCCGCGCATGAAGTCGAGCGCCTCGTCGATCTCGAGCGAGGTGGCCGCGAGGAATGGATAGCGGCGCGACGACTCGTCACGGCTCGCCTTGAGGTGCCCCGCGATGGCGACGCGGCTGCGCGAACCGAGGCAGACGAAATGCATCGGCGCCGCGTTGTCGTAGATGATTTTCCAGCGCGGGTCTTCCGACAGCATCTCCATGGTCTGCGACAGCCAGTTGTCGAACACCTTGATGAGCTGCGGGTTGTAGAGCCCCTTCACGAAGTCGCCGCGGCCGGGCAACTTGCCGAAGTAGCACAGCTGCTGTGTCTGCAATACGCTCATTTGCCGACTCCCGATGCCGCTGCGCGCGCTTGCGCGGGCACGCCGATCTCCGCCACCGACGCAGGCAGCACGGTACCGCGCAATCCCTTGCCCTGCGGCGAATCGCCGCCCGAGCCGGCCGACTGCGTGTTCTGGATCACGCGCAGCTTGACCGTCACGCTCGCGTTGTCGCGCGCCCAGGTGAGCTCGAAGCTGCCGTCGGGCAGCCGGGTGCGCTGGGCCGTGCTGAGCAGGCGCTCCAGCCCGAAGTTGCCCGGCTCGTTGATGAGCTCGACGGTGCGCCCGTCGAAGGTCACGGCGGTGATCCGTGCGCCCGGCGTTCCCTGCGCGTTGGGCCAGACGAAGTTGGACCATTGCGGCGGCGTGTTGCGGTAGCGCAGCTGCTGGCCGTCGATTTCCACCATGTATTCCGTCAGGCCCGACACGGGCTGCGGCAGGATCTGGAACAGCGTCTGCGGCTGCGCGCTGCCGCCACCTCCGTTGGCCGCGGCGCCCGAAAGCGGCGCCACCCATTGCGCAAAGCCGTTCACGAAATCGGGGCTCAGCGTGAGGCCCTGGTCGCCCCAGGCGCGCGGCGACAGCAGGTCGCCGCGGCGGATGACCAGCGAGCCCAGGGTCGTCGTCACGAACTTGCCGATGGCGCCTTCGGGTCCGAAGAACTGCGCAATCTCCGCCGGCGAGGCCTCGATCTTCGCGCCCGCGGCGAACGGGTACTTGGTGGCGAGCGATTGCTGGAACGGCTGGTGCACCTGCGCGCTCCAGATCTTGTTGACCTCCACCGCCGTCGGCTGGATCGTCACCGCATAGGCCTGCAGCAGCGGCCGCACCAGCAGGGGCCGCAGGGCCTGGCGCTGCGCGGCGTCCATGCCCGTGAGCATCTGCTCGTCGACATACTTCAGCGCGTCGGCCAGTTCGGAGCCGTTGCCCTCCAGCGTCTGCTGCATGAGCTGGCGCGCGCCCGGTCCGGGGTCGCCCTGGTTCTTGATCTGGTTGAAGCGCCCGCGCAGCTTCGACAGCGTGCCGAGGTAGCCGCGCAGCAGCGAGGTGTTGTCGCGCTCGACCACCAGGCGCGCCACGCCCGCGAACTCCCTGCCGATCGGTCCCATCGGGATCTCGGTGCGGTTGCCGCTCGCGTCGATGTTCACGTTGACCTGCGACGGCGTGGCGCGGCTGAAGAGGTTCTTGAACCAGTTGAGCGCCCCGGTGCGCGCCTGCTGCAAGCCGGCGTTGACCAGCGAGGGGTTGTCCCAGGAGGTCTGGTCGTAGACCGTGTCGAAGACCTTGCGGATCGGCGAGTTCTGCGGATCGCCCAGCAGGTTCATCGCCACCACCGCTTGCTCGAAGCTGCCCATGTCCTTGACCGCGATGCCCTGCAGGAAGCGCTGCCACTCCTTGGCGTACTCCAGCTTGTACATGGTGGCCAGCGTCTTGCGGATCTGCTCGGGGCTGCCTTCGAGCGTCAGGTCGTCGTTGCCCGCGACGTTGAGCACCCAGTCCTTGCTCGAGGTTTCCTTGTTGGCGGCATCGCGGATCGCATCGTCCACGTACTGCTGCCAGGCCTCGCGCGTGAACGCGCCGGAGATCGCGATGCTGCCGGCGATGGTGCCTTCGCTCTCGGCGCCACCGGCGGTCGCGCCGAGGATGCGCGCCACCGTCATCGGTGCGAAGCGCGTCGAGGCGCGCGCCTTGATTTCGGCGTAGACCCGTTCGCGCGCCGGCATGCCGCGCACCACGCGGCGCAGGTTGTCGCGAGTCTGCTCGACCAGCGCGAGGTTGGTGTCCGCCAGCGCGGGCCAGTTGTCGTCGCCCACGCGGCGCAGGTAGAAGGTGATCATGCGCTCGGCATCGCGGATGACCGCCGCGCGCGGCATGTCGCCGCGGTTGCTCTCGAGCCAGCCGCGCCAGAAGCGCGAGATCTGGTCGGTCAGGTGCGCGGTTTCCACCTGCCGCTTGTCGGACAGCATGAGGTAGGTCTTGAGCGCGTTGTAGGCATCCTGCACGTCCGCCGGCGAAGAGCCCGCATACAGGCCACCGCCCTCGGCAACCGGTGGCGTTGCCGGCGCGGTGGTCGAGACCGCGACCGGCGCTGCCGGGTTGCCCGCCGCGTCGGCGCGCTTCAGGCGCTCCGGATGCGCGTTGACCTCGCGCAGGAAGGCCTGCAGGTTGTCGGACACCGGCGCCAGCATCAGCTGCTTGACACCGCCGTAGTACTCGGCGACGAGCTTGTCTTCCAGCTGGTTGCCCTGGTAGAGCCCGAGCGACAGCGACAGCGGCCGGTCGTTGCGGAATTTCTCGAGCTGCTCGATGCGGTCCTGCAGGATGCCGAGCGCCTCGAAGCGCGTGCGCAGCCCGTTGTCGCTGGCCTGCAGCTTGACCACCTTGTCGAGGTCGGCCTGCACGTTCTCCACCAGTTGCCGATTGCCCAGGTAGGACCAGGTCCATCCGCCGAGCAGCAGCCCCAGCACGGTGACGAAGGCGAAGAAGCTCACGTAGCGCAGCCGCGCCTTGACCGGGCTGGAGAACTGCCGCACGGTCTTCTTGTCGGCAAAGATCACCTTGGAGAACAGGTCGCGCAGGAAGAAGCCGTTCTGCGAATAGATTTCCTTCGACTTGGTGGCCGCGTTGTTCAGCGTCAGGCCGAAGCGCTTCGCGATGCGCTCGGTCGACAGGCTGCGCATCGTGCCTTCCTGCAGCGCACTGGTGAAGTAGAAGCCGCGGAACACCGGCTTGTGCTGGAACGGGTTGCTCTCGAACAGCGTGGCCAGGAAGGCGCGCAGCGCGGGCTTGATGGCCGCGAATTCGAGCGGAAAGATCAACAGCTCGGGCGACGGGTCGCTGCTGCGGTGGGTCGCGAAGTGCGAGACGCTGATTTCCTTCAGGCCCAGGTAGAGCTCGTCGAAGCGCTTGTCGAACAGGGCCACCGCATCCTGCTTCTCGTCGCCGTCGTAGGGCAGCGAGGCGCCCCACACGCGGTCGCGCTCCATCTTGTCGCTGTCGCCGAAGAACTCCGCGAAACCGGTGATCAGGTCGGCCTTGGTGAACATCACGTAGACCGGCGCAAACACCTCGAGCCGCTCGGTCAGCTCCTGCATGCGCTGGCGCAGGTTCTTCGCGAGCTGGATGGCGAAGTCGGGCCGGCTGCCGATCAGCTCGGGGATGCTCGCCGTGATGATGATCCCGTTGATAGGCGCCTTCGGCCGGTACTTCTTGAGCAGGTCGAGAAAGCCGAACCACTCCTTGCGGTCTTCCTGGTGGATCGAGTAGCGGCCCGCGGTGTCGAGCACGATGCCTTCGGTGGTGAAGAACCAGTCGCAGTTGCGCGTACCGCCGATGCCCTGGATCACCGCGTTGCCCTTGTCGGCAAACGGAAACTGCAGGCCGGAATTCAGGATGGCACTGCTCTTGCCCGCCGCCGGATTGCCGATGACCATGTACCAGGGCAGCTCGTACAGCGCTTCGCTGCCCGACATCTGCCCGATCTTCGAGGTCTTGATGGTCTTGACGGCCTCGACCATACGTCCACGCAGTTCGTCGATCTCGGCCTTGCGCTCGGGATCGCTGTCGCGCACGGCCGCATCGGCTTGGTCCTCGAGCATGTCGCCGAGCTTGCGGTTGGCCGAGCGGGTGCGCATGCGCCGGATGAACCAGACGAGCAGCCACAACAGCAGCAGCACCGCGAAGATCGCGACGGCCCAGATCGCGCCGATCTCGAGCGTCCGCGCGCCGATCAGCAGGAATGCGCCGAGCGCGACGGCGCCGATCACCGACAGGGTGCGTGGATCGGCCAGGAAACTGAAGAATCGCCGCATAGATGTTTCTGGAATCGGTCCGGTTTAAGTAGCTTGTGGCACAGGGCTCGCCGGGCCGGCCAGCATGGCCGTCCGGGCGCGCGCGTCCTGCACGGAAAGCGCGAGCACGTGACGTGAATCCCGTGCTGCAAGGTGGCATGCGAGCGCCACGGCGGTCATGTCGGCCGCCGCCCCGAGATGGCCCAGGCTGGCGCAGACGGAAAGGTTGTTTTCGAACGGCACGTGAGGCAGCCGCTCCTGCACGAGCTTCGCCACCTCGGTGACGCGGCTGGCACGGTGATCGGCATCGCTCACGACCCAGTCGACGGTGTCGGGCTGCAGCGCCGAGGCTGCCAGCAAGCGTTGGGCGAAGAGGTCGAGCAGGCTGGCATCAGGCATGCGCGCGGTGTCGGCGGATTCGTCGCGCTGGCCGCTCGCGCTGCGCGAGAGCAGCACGGCATTCGGCGGCGCAAGCAGCGCATCGCCGGCGCGCGCCAGCAGCAGGCCGGCGGCCGCTTCACCGGGCACGCGGCCGTTGCGGCGCGCGGCCGAATACAGCAGGCCCTCGGCCTCCCATCGGGCAATGCATTCGCTGGAAATCGCGGAGTCGGCCGCCAACGCCATCCACAGCGCGGGCCGCTGCTCGCGATGGAGCGCGAGGTTGATGCGGTCGAGCAGCGCCATGGCGGAGACGCCGGCCTCGCTCTTGAAGCAGTCGACGGTCCAGTGCTGCGAGGGGTCGGCTTCGCGCGCCAGCTGCTGTACCCATTGCGTGGCGATTGCGCGTTCGCCCTCGCTCCATGCGCCCGGCAACAACAGCGAGATGCACAGCTGTGGCGCGGCCGCAGGTCCGGGGATGACTTCACCGCTCGACACGAAACGCCCGGGGGCGCGCACCGACAGTGCGTCGCCGGCATTCAGGATCGCGTCGGTCGCCGAAGCCAGCAGCTCCTGCAACACATCGGACATCAGGTGGATGGCGCGCAGCCTGTCGTCGGGCAGCGCGTCGGCATCGAAGGCCTCCGGCGCGGGCCGCAGGGACTCGCGCAGGTGTTCGCGAAGTTCACTCGCGTCGATGCCGGCGACGCATCCTGCGAGCACGGGAAAGCCTTCGCCGTCACGAAGTTCGGGGACCAGCTCGGGCGCTTGCGCCTGGCCGACGGCGGTGGCCACTGCACCAGCATCGTTGCCGCGCGGCGTGTGAAGACCGAATGCGAGAACCGCCATCTGCAGGCGCTCCTGCGGTGCGTCGGCCGCCCCTGCGGTCGATGCCGCGGCGGCACCGGTTGCAACGGTCGCGCCGCGTGCGGCCGAAGGCAATGCAACGGCAGGCGGTGCGCCCGTGAAGATCCGTCGCAGCACCACATAGAACAGCACCAGCGCCAGCGGCAGCACGACGAGGTAGAGCGCGATGTCGCTCGTGCTCGGCATGCGTGCCGTGTAGTTCCAGTAGACGACCACGATCACCCACACCGTGATGAACACGGCAGAGAGCATGAGGGTGGGCTTGACCAGTCGCGCCAGCATCAGGAGTTCGCCGATGCCTTCGTCATGCGACCGCGCACGCGGTCGCCGTGCCGCATGCCGAGCGTGCAGCCGATCGGATGGCCTGTGTCATTCGGAGGCGGAAGCGATCTGGCTCGACAGCAGCGTGCAGCCGCACCTGCTCTTGTCACCATGCCGCGCAACGGGCCGACCGTCGAGCGTGACGTAGCGGCTACCGGTCACGATCGGATTGATGCCGTGGCCGACGCGCGGACACGACACCAGATCACCGACGCGCGCCACGCGGCGCTCGTCGATGCTCGTGTTCTCGGACGCGGTGATCACGCGGCCGCCGTGGTCTGTCTTGTCGTGCAGGACGATCCACGGACGATCGTTGTCCGCAGCGGGTTGATCCTCTTCCATTCGAACTCCCCCTTGCTTGCCTCGTTGGTTTGTCGATGCGACCGATGCCGTGTGGGCATTCAGTCGCGTGGCAATTTGAAACCGGGCTTGCGGTACTCCACGTGACCGTAGTCCTTGAAGGACCATCGACCACCCCAGACCAAGCCCACGGACTCGGCAACTTCGCCATAAAGACGGTAGCCCTCCATGGCCCACGGGTCTCTTTCCGAGATCACCAGCTTGCCATTGCGAAAGAACGCGTTGTCTGCCGCAAGTCCATACTGATGATAGCTTTGATTCGCCTTGGCCAACGTGACCGTGTTGCCCAACGCAGCGAGTTTGGCCTGCCGTTCGGGGCTGCGATAACCCTCGAGCAGCGCGAGGTCGTAGCCATGTTTCTCTTTCATGATCTTGTAGACCAGCAGCAGGCGATTGCGGAAGTCCGCATCGAGCACGGCCCAGTCGCGACTGCCTTCCTTCGTGAGCGGACGAATCTGCTCGACCTCTGCCGTCGCGAAGACTTCAGGCGGCAAGGGCGGCGGCGGCACCAGTTGTTCGCCCTTGAGCAGCGCCTCGATTTTTGGATCGCTCGTCGTTGCCCAGTCGTCGAAAAAAAGTACGCGGCCGGTTCCGAAGGCCACGCTCAACATCACCGGAACGACGAGCAGCCCCATGCCCGACAACAGCAGATAACGATGGCGTACGGCGAAAGTACGCACGCCCGATCCGCCATCGCGCACCAACTGAAAACTTGCTTCGGACACCAAGCCGAATCGATGGCCGATCTTGATGAAAAAGACCGCAATTGCAGTCGACAAAGAGATCGTGGCTCGCAACACACGATCGCGAAAAGAAGGGAACAAGAAGATGGCAAGCGCGGCCACCATCAAGGCAAAATAACAAAAGAGAGCGAAGAAGATCAACGGTGTTCGAAGAGAGCAATTCATTGTATGAGTCGCTCGACAATTCGAACCAGTCGCACGCGACAACTGCATCCAAGTTGCAACGTTGCGTCGGTCACACCATAAGCCGCGGGGAGAAAAAACATGCCTGCTTTCGGGACCGCCCATCCATGATGGGCGCGCCAGATGCCAACAAGGGACGGCCGAGCCTGCTCGGTTCGAGCACACCCACCACGGCCACGTCGCCTGCTTCACCCGGTGGGGAATCCACGCGCGTGCTTGCACAGTTCGGCGGCCGCGATACCGGCACGCGGTCTTTCATCAAAAGGCCGAGCGTGTGGGCCACGTTGGCGCTGCTGATCGGCGTTGCGGGCGCCACGGGCTACCAGCTGCAATCGAAGCGCACCGACGCATCGGTGAATATCGCGTCCGTTGCGCCGGCGAATCCCGCGCCGGCTGTTGCCGTGGCCGCACCGCCAAGGCCCGAGACACCTGCGCCGGCACCCGCTGCGCCTGAACCGACACCCGCGCGCATCGTCGAAGCCGACACGCCCTCTTCTCCACAGCCATCCACGCCGTTCGCGGCCATCGGCGCGCAGCCCATGGCCGTGCCATCCACTGCCAAGCCGGCGCGCGTCGCGGCCGTGGCGCCTGCGAAGCCGACTCGCGCCGACAAGGCAACCGCAACGGCGAGGAAGCCCGAGCGCGTCGCGTCGAAGCAGCCCGCGCGGGCGGTGAACAGCAAGCCCGTCAAGACGGCCGCCAACGCATCGAAGACGCCGCGTCGTGCCAACGACAACACGACGCAAACGGCGCGCCCAGGCAGGCCCGATCCCGACACCGACCTGCTGACCGCCCTGCTCAAGCGCAGCAAGACATCCGACCCCGCGCCGCAGCCTTCGGCGCTGGCCGAGGTCGCGGCGGACTGCAAGTCCGGCCAGCGATGCAAACCATGACCCCCCGTGCCAACGCGAATCACGATGCCATCCGCTGACCGCAGCGCGCTCTGGGCCGAGCTCAGCCAGACCAACCGGATCTACCGTCTCGAGGCTCCAGGCGGCGCGTCGACCAACGCCAGCATCGACGCCCTGCGCGTCGAAGGCTGGGTCCAGCGCGAGGCCGTGTCGCAGCTGTTCGAGATGCGCATCGTCTGCCTGAGCCTGCGCGCCGACCTTACGCTCGCGTCGATGATCGACCAGCCCCTCACGCTGGTCACCGTGCTGGCCAACGGCTCGCTCGGGAAACGTACGGGCCTGATCCGCGCAGTGGAGTCGCTCGGCTCCGACGGCGGCCTCGCGCGCTACCGCCTCACGCTCGTGCCCTGGCTCTGGCTCGCCACGCAGCAGGGCCGCAGCCAGGTGTTCCAGCAACGCTCGGTGGCCGACATCATCGAGCGCGTGCTCGCGCCGTATGCCGACGCGGGCAATTGGGCTTTCTCTTCCGAGGTGAGCGGCTTTCTTGCCGACGCGCCCGTTCGCATCTACTGCACGCAGTACCGCGAAAGCGACTTCGATTTCTTCTCGCGCCTCTTGACCGAAGAAGGCCTGGCCTGGCGCATCGAGGAGGACGAGAAGGCGCCCATGGGCCACAAGCTCGTGATCTTCGCCGCGAACGATGCGCAGCCCGCGGACCCGGGTTCACCCCTCCGCTTTCATCGCAAGAGTTCGCAGGAGCGCAGCGACGCCGTGCAGGCGCTGGTGCGCCGCATGCGGCAGTCGGTCGCTCAGGTGCACCTGAGCGCATGGAACGTCGACGGCAAGCGCCAGTTGGCGGGCAGCGCCGCCGCGCGCTTTGCGGTGGGCGGCAAGAATGCGCCGCGCATCGAGTACGACGACGTGCTCGGCCTGAACGACCGCAGCCGCGGCTGGGACAGCAACCGCACGCTCGAACGCTACGCCGGACTGATGATGGAAGCGGCCGAATGCCGCGCCGACGTGATGCTCGGCCACAGCACCGTGCGCACGCTGCGCGCGGGCACCCGCATCGATGTCGACGACGCGCCCGCGCTCGGCCTGCAGGCGAAGCCCGCACTGCTGCTGGACACCGTCGAGCACGTGGGCATCAACAACCTGCCGAAGGACACCGCTGCATCGATCGCCGCGCAGTTGGGCGATCTGTCGGAGCATCTCGTGTTCGATGGGCCGTGCGCATCCGTCACGTCCGAGGCCGATGTGTTCGGACTCGTGCCGACGACCGCGGACAGCGCACAAGAAGGAGCGAACGATGTCCGCCCGCAGGCGCAAAGCCTCAAGGCCGCGCAGGCCCTCGGCTACGCCAACAGCTTCTCGGCCGTGCATGTGGGGCGCCCCTGGCGGCCCGTGCTGGCGGCGGCCGACGGTGCGCGTCTGCACGCCAAGCCCACGGCCAGCGGCGTGCACAGCGCCATCGTGGTCGGCCCCTCGGGCGAGACCTCGCCCAACGGCGCCGACGAGCTCTACTGCAATGATCGCGGCGACGTGCGCGTGCGATTCCACTGGCAGAACAATTCGACCGGCAACGGCGGCCAGGACAACGGTGGCAACGCGCCGCAGGACAACCGCAGCACCCGCTGGATTCGCGTGGCCCAGCGCCAGGCCGGCCCCGGCATGGGCTGGCAGTGGCTGCCGCGCATTGGTCAGGAAGTGCTGGTGAAGTTCGTCGACCTCGACGTCGACCAGCCTGTCATCGTCGGTGCGGTGTACAACGGCCGCGGCGACGGCGGCATCGCACCCACGCCCGGCGGCGCATCGCGCAATCAGGAACGCCCCGGCGAAGGCGCCGGCCAAGGCCAGGAGGCCGATGTCTTTGCGCAGGCCCACAACGGATCGCCCAGCGCGCAGGCCAACCTCGCCGCCGGCAACGCGCCGGCCTGGCACGGTGCCAGTGCCGACGACAAGGGACATCGCAACGCGGCCGCGCTGAGCGGTTTCAAGACCAAGGAGTTCGGCGGTACCGGCTTCAGCCAGTTGGTGTTCGACGATTCCAACCAGCAGCTGCGCGTGCAGTTGCATGCGAGCACGGCGCACAGCCAGTTGAATCTGGGGCACCTGATCCACCAGGCCGACAACTTCCGCGGCAGTTTCCGCGGCCAGGGGCTCGAGCTTCGCACCGATGGTTATGCGGCACTGCGCGGCGGCAAGGGCGTGCTGCTGAGCACGTACCACGGCGCGGGCGGACAGCGCCTCGAGCCGGCCGGCGACTTCGCCGCGGGCATGGCGCTGCTGAAGCAGGTACAGCAGTTGGGGCAGGCGCTGAGCGAGGCGGCGATGAAGCACGCGACCGTGCAGCTGGCCGGGCACGTCGGTGCCGACAAGGCCAACGATTCGCGGCTCGACAAGGAGCGCGCGCCGTACGCGGCGATGCAGCATGCGGCGAGCGGTATGGTGACGGGCGATGCGCTGGATGCGGCTTATGCCGATGCGTCGGGCAAGGCCATCGCCACGGGCGATGGCAAGGTGCCGCACACGACCGATGCGGTGGTGGCGCTGGCTGCGCGCGGCGGCCTTGCGATGGTGGCCGGGCAGCAACTGCAGATCGTGGCCGGCGAGACTGCCACGCTGGCCAGCGGCGGAGATATCAACCTGGCGCTGGCGGATGTGCTGAGGGTGCACAGCGGGCAGGCCATCGGGCTGCTGGCTGGGGCGCAGAAGGCGGATGCCGAGGCGGGGTTGTCGATCATCGCGGGCAGCGACGACCTGGATTTTCAGGCGCAGCACGATGAGCTTCGGGTGCAGGCCAAGGATGGGCTGAAGATCGCGAGCACTGACAAGACGGTGGAGTTCGCGGCGCAGAAGAAGATCCGTTTTGCAACGGCGCAGGGCGCATCGATCACGCTGCAGAACGGGGACATCACGTTCGAGTGTCCGGGGAAGATTACTTATCGCGCGGTGCAGCGGAAGCTGGCGGGGCCAGTGAAGGGGAGTTTTCCGCTGCCGCAGTTTCCTAATAGTGTGTGCATTCCCTGCATGCTGAAGGCGCTACGGGCCGGCAGTCCCGTCGCGGCAGTTTTGTCATGAGTAGCTTCTATTTCGGTCAGGGTCCGACCGATCTGACGGAAGCCCAGGACTTCTTCCGGCAGCAGATCACCGCGCACCCCGAGACGCATTGGTTTGCGCTAGTCGATGGTGCGTTCGACTATGAACAGCGAACAGGTCTCGCTCGCTTCGGCGGTATCTCTTGCTACCAAAGTCCGGACCTCGAAGGACTCGGGGACGTAGCGCCTCAACTTGTCGCGTTGGGCAGTAGCCGCTCGGCACACTACGACGTCTTGAATCGGCTGCTTCGGCACTGCAGCGAGCGCCCTATGCTGTCGGTGCTTGCAAGCCGCGTCACCATGACCGAGCTACTCGGCCAGTGGCAACCGCATCATTGGGTTCACACATCCGATGGGCAGAAGCTGCTGTTGCGCTTTGCCGATACACGTGTGCTTTCCGTGTTGCCTGCGGTGCTGACGCCCGATCAATGGGCCGCTCTGACGTCGCCGCTGCAAAGTTGGTTCTATATCGACCGAACGGGTCGGCCCGGCATCTGCGCGCTCGCCGCTACGAACACGGCCGAGGCCTCGCACATAGAACTCGATGCATTCCAACTTGACGCCTTCGTCGAGCGCTCGGAAGCCGACACCCTGCTCGACTATCTTGTACAGCACATGTTCGACGTGATCCCGGCCGATGCACCCCGTGCAAGCGTATACGAGCGAATTGCCGCGGTCTGCGCTCTTGCGCAAGCGAACGGAATCGATTCGTGGGCCGATAAGGTCGCGCTGGCAACCGCCGACTGCCTGACAGGCAGCGCCTTTCTTGCCGACCCGCGGCTGGCCGACGTGCTCGCCGACGGCGATTGGCCGCGCGATGGATTGGGCGAGCGACTCGCGGAAGAAAGTATCGTCTAGACCATGCACCCTCTTGCTGCAAGCCGTACAGCCGCGCTGTCCGCCCCTCCGAACCCGGGAGGAGTTCGGGGTAAGCTGGGTTTCGTTGCCCCATGTCTAAGGCGCTTGGTGTTCTGCGCAGCCATTGCCGTCGGTGCGGCAGCGTGCGGCGAAGACACTGTGACGGCCTCCGTGGGCGGCTACAACCACATGCCAGACCGATCGATTCTGAGTTTCTCCGTCGACAGTGCGGGTGGCTCCAATCTCGGCCCCGAAAGTGGCGAAACGGGAAGCAAATGCTGCGCGGCACTACCAAAGCGATGGCATCCAGGCATGAAGGCTCGAGTGACATGGACCTATGGCTCCAGTGAAAGAAATGCCCCTGAACCGCCGATCCATGAAGCCCTGGTCGAGATTCCAGAGTACTCGAGCAAACAGGGTGGCAGTGTTCAGGTGCACTTCTATGCGAACGACCAAGTCAAGATCGTTGTTTCCCGCTATGGCATCAGACACCCGCGCTATCCGATGAGCGCGGAGGACAAGCTCCCTTGGGAAACCAGCCCTCAATTGATCGAGTACGAAAAGCAAGGGACTCTTCCAGAATGAGCGCCACCATCGAATCAGCCCTTAACCCTGCCTTGGGCAACACGCGCAGCCGAGAAAGACCGTTGAGCAACAAGGAGCAGATGCAGCGCGCCAAGGCAGTCTGTTCAGCTGCTGGCGATCCGACAACCGACTTCAAGGATACGAAGCTCAGCTGCACCGGCGATATTTTCGTTGGCATCTTCTTTGATGGCACGGGCAACAACGAGGACAAGGACTTCCTCGAGCCGCGCAACAAGCCACGGCAGCAGAAGCACAGCAACGTGGTACGGCTATATCACGCATTTCCGAGAACCGCCAAGGTCGGCACCACCGGTTACTACCGCTACTACATCCCTGGCGTAGGCACGCCTTTCGACAAGATCGGCGACGAAGGGGTCGGATTCTTTGGCAGGCTCGCGCAAAAGCTGGGTTCGATCGCCGCATGGAATGGAGAGCCGCGAATCATCTGGGGCCTGACACGAGTTTTCAATGCTGTCAGCCAGTATGTATACGAGGGCGACATTATTAATGACGCGACGGCGGGCGCCCTCGCCGATGAATTGAGCCGTACCGGCCTAATAACCCCCCTCCTCCGGCGTCGCACGCTCAAGGACGAGTGGCAAGTCAAGCTCAAGGCCGCTGTGAAGAACAAGACGCCTCGAGTCATGCAGATCAATCTCAGCGTCTACGGTTTTTCACGCGGGGCGGCAGAGGCACGCGCTTTTGTCAACTGGTTCTACGAACTCTGCGAAGAGAAGGATCAAGGTTGGGAGTTCGCTGGCATTCCTGTGCGCCTGCAGTTCCTCGGCATCTTCGATACCGTGTCCTCTGTCGGCGCAGCAGGTCTTTACAGCATTATGGAAGGCCGACAAAGCTGGGCATGGAACAACATGCAGATTCACACGGGCGTAGAGCAGTGCCTGCATCTGGTCGCAGGCCAAGAGGTGCGCGCGTGCTTTCCCCTCGACTCAGTCCGCATCGATGGCAAGTACCCGCCCAACACGAAGGAATATGTTTATCCCGGTTCGCATTCGGATGTAGGGGGCGGCTACATGCCGATGTGCCTTGGCAAGAATGACTGGATGCAAGACGATCGGCAGCTGGCGCGAATCCCAGGCTATGAGATGTACTGTGCCGCGATCAAAGCTGGCGTTCCGTTTCTCATGGAGAAGCAATTGGCTGCGCAAGCCCTTGCAGAAGTGACCACGGCGCTAGTTCCACACGACGCTACCGTCGCGGCCTTCAATACGTACTACAAGATGGCGGGCATTACGCCCGGACCTGTCGAGATGATGCACCGCCAGCACATGAGCTGGTACTTCACACACCGCTGGCAAATGCTAGATCGAGGTCTGCAGGCATCGCCAGAATGGGCCCGAGCGGCCGCCCATCCCAACAGCGGAGAAAACTACAACGGTGAGTTGGACTGGCTCAAGGCAACGCAGCGCGCCTTGATCCAAGTAGTCGCCGCTGTCATGAAAGAAATCGACAAGCGCATGACAGGGAGCGGGTGGAAAGACGAACGCCTCTCCCAGCCGCTGGCATTCGGCTTCGAGGTTCAAATGCTGTTACCACTGTGGGCCGCTGTTGAACTGGCTTCAACGGCCTACAAGCGCGGGAAGGTACTGGAAGATGGGGACATTCAAGCAACAGCCGCAGCACTCGCCCGCAAGGCACCGGAGTACGCGGCCAAGTGGCGCAAGTGGCTTGACGACAATTTGCAAGCAGAGGTGCACGACACGGACATCGAACGCGAGCCTCTCTTGCTGCTTGAAAGCCTCAAGCCCGACCCCGTGCCCGCCGAGATATCCACGTTCTTCATGAACCTGATGCACGACTCCATGGCAGGCTTTATCGGCTTCGGCATGCCGGAGTTCCAGGCCAATGGCTTCGGGATCGCTAAATTCCGCCGAATTTACTTCGGAAATCGTGGCGACGAAGTGATCCGCGAGGCGATTGAAGCCCGCAATAAACAACACATCGATGTTGCGAAAGCGAAGCGCGCTCAGCGGGCACAGTGGGACCTTGAGGCGGAAAACTTTCAGCGAGCCAATCCTCGAGTTTGGTGACGCTACGGAAAGTTATCAGCAGCGCCGACAACAATGGCCGCAGCGTCGCATGTGCAGTTGCATCAGACTTGAAGTACTGGAGCAGGCGAACCTGTTGACCAAGCGGAAAACTGGCGGCCGATTTGATTCATGAACAGCTTCTCGGGGTGCATGACGCACACCGCACCCATCGTGATCGGCCCTGCCTACAAGCCGGCCCCGGCATGGGCTGGCAGTGGCTGCCGCGCATCGGTCAGGAGGTGCTGGTGAAGTTCGTCGACCTCGACGTCGACCAGCCCGTCATCGTCGGTGCGGTCTACAACGGCTGCGGCAACGGCGGCATCGCGCCCACGCCCGGTGGCGCATCGCGCGGCCAAGAGCGCTCAGTTCAGGGCCAAGAACTCTTCCAGCCAGAATGAGTGCAACCATGGAGCCAGCCCTTGACCTGGCCTCGCGCAACACGCGCAGGTACAGCTTTTGGCCAGGTGCGTTGGCAATTGCTTCTTGCGTACTTCTAGCCAGTTGCGGGGAAAAAATGGTGCCGGCTTCGGTGGGGGGATACAACCACATGAGCGACTGGAGCATCCTCGGCTTCACAGTCGGTGATGCCGGAGGGCCGAACTTGATGCCCGAAAGCGGAAATTCGGGCAGCTCTTGCTGCGCGAGCATTCCCAAACACTGGCACCCCGGTATGAAAGTAAAAGTGGAGTGGAGTTACGCCACCAGACAAGGCGGTCCCACACCCCCACCGTCCCAAGAGGTTGTAGTTGAAATCCCGGAGTACTCCGAACGAACGGGGAACATTCAGGCGCACTTCTATCCGAACCACAAAGTCAAGGTGGTGATCTCCAACTACGGCATCGAACACCCGCGCTATCCCATGAGCGAGCAGGACAAGCTCCCGTGGGAGACCAGCAAGCAACTGATCGAGTACGAGAAACAAGGGAAAGGGCGTTGAGCCCATAGACAAAAACGAGTTCATCAAGCTCGCGCAAACCGTTGCGGCAAGCATGAAGCGACGGTCAATTGCTGCGCAGTGAAATGGTTGCTATCGACACATCGGAAGGCTGCACACAATGAACCGCACCACCACCTTGGCACTTTGCATGCTCGTGCTGACGGCTTGCAGCAGCAAGGAGCGGGCGCCCGAAAGCTACAGCGCCAACATCAGTCCGTACAACCACACGGGCGACCACATCGAAGCTTATGTAGACGGCACGTTCGGCGGTCATTCGAGCGCCCACGGTGGTGGCGGAAGCTTTGTGTGCTGCATCTCCTATCCCGCCAAATGGCGTCCTGACCTCACCGCCAAAGTGAGATGGGCGACCTCCAGTGGCATTCCAGGTGACAGGCGACCTGAGGCCTATGTTCAGTACTGGCACGAAAAAGTCGTCCCGATCGAAAAATATGACGCGCCAGGTGGCACGCTCAACGTGCATTTCCTTCCCGGAAGCGAGGTTCGGCTGATCATCTCCAACAAGAGGGCTGGTGCCAAAGACTACCCCGGTCCCGCCTACCCGGTAAGGCCGTCAAACTGAAAACGATCATCCGAGACGCGTTGAACCTTTTCAATCCGCGGAAAAAGCGGATGACCGGATTCCGAAGGCCACGTCGCCTTGCCTCATGTCTTCGTGGAGAAACTCCAATCCCCGACATGCGCCCCTGATCGGTGGCCGACGGCCCACCGCCGTCACGCGCGGCTCACCGACGCGAGAACTTCTTCGCTATCCTGCCGACACTGGCCAAGACGAAGGACTCGATTTTGCAAACGCACCCCGCCATTCAAGCCGCGATGGAACGCGATTTCGGCGCCATTGCCGACCTGGTTCGCCTCCACGCCCAGCACACGCCCGACCACGCCGCGCTCGCGGACGCGCAGTCCGCGCTGAACTACGGCGCACTCGACGCGCTGATGGACCGCATCGCCGCCAGCCTGCAGCGCGACGGGCTCAAGGCCGGCGACGCCATCGCGGTCTGCGCGTCGTCGTCGGTGAACTACGCGGCGGTGTTCCTGGGCGCATTGCGCGCGGGCGTCGCCGTTGCGCCGCTGGCGCCCGGCTCCACGCCCGCCAGCCTGGCCCGCATGATCGAGGACGCCGATGCGCGCATCCTGTTCACGGATGCCTCGGCCGCCGACGTGGTCGGCCCCGCGAAGGAAGGCGGCATTGCACGCATCGCGCTCGACGGTTCTTCGGCGGGGCGCGACTTCGCCGACTGGCTCGCACGGGTGGGCGCCCAGCCCACGGCCGTCGAGGTGCAGCCCTCGTGGGCCTTCAACATCATCTATTCCTCGGGCACCACCGGCGAGCCCAAGGGCATCGTGCAGGGGCACGGCATGCGCTGGTCGCACGTGCAGCGCGGCGCCAAGTACGAGTACAGCGCCGACACGGTCACGCTGCTGTCGACGCCACTCTACTCCAACACCACGCTGGTGGTGTTCTTCCCCACCATCGCCTTCGGCGGCTGCGTGGTGCTGATGCCCAAGTTCGACGCCGGCGGTTACCTGCAGCTGGCCGAACAGCGCCGCGTGACGCACACCATGCTCGTGCCGGTGCAGTACCAGCGGCTGATGGCACACCCGCGCTTCGACGCGCACGACCTCTCGTCGTTTCAATACAAGTTCAGCACCAGTGCGCCCTTCAACGCGGCGCTCAAGGCCGATGTGCTCAAGCGCTGGCCGGGCGGGCTGATCGAGTTCTACGGCATGACCGAGGGCGGCGGCACCTGCATCCTCGAGGCGCACCTGCACCCGACCAAGCTGCACACCGTGGGCCAGCCGGCACCGGGCAGCGACATCCGCCTGATCGACGAGGACGGCCACGAACTGCCGCGCGACGACATCGACGCCGCCGGCGAAGTGGTGGGCCACTCGGCCGGCATGATGACGGGCTACCACCGCCAGCCCGCGAAGACGCGCGAGGCCGAGTGGTTCGACGCCACGGGCAAGCGCTTCATCCGCACGGGCGACGTGGGCCGCTTCGATGCCGACGGCTTCCTCACGCTGTTCGACCGCAAGAAGGACATGATCATCAGCGGCGGCTTCAACATCTACCCGAGCGACCTCGAAGCCGTGCTGCGCGGCCATGCGGCGGTGGCGGACGTGGCGGTGGTCGGCGTGCCCTCCGAGCAATGGGGCGAGACGCCGGTGGCCTTCGTGGTGCGCCGCGAGGGCGACGGCACCACCGAGGACGCACTGCTGCAATGGACCAACAACCAGCTCGGAAAGACGCAGCGCCTGGCACGCCTGCACTTCATCGACGAGCTGCCGCGCAGTGCGATCGGCAAGGTGCTCAAACGCGAGTTGCGTGACCTTGCCGGCCGCTGAAGCTGCGACGCCGTCGCCCGAAGAGCACAGCGGCGGCAACGGCCTGCTCTGGGTGCTGGTCGCCGTCGCGGCCGTGTTCGCGTTCCTGCGCCCGCGCGCGCCGATGGACTGGCTGAGGCTGGTCGACTGGCAGACCGTGGGGGCGCTCGCGGGTCTGCTCGCCATCACCCAGGGCGTGGAGAAAAGCGGCATGCTGCAGGCCGCGGCGCAGCGCCTGCTCGCACGCACGCACAACCAGCGCAGCCTGGCGATGCTGCTGACCGCGAGCGCGGCGTTTCTCTCCGCGCTCGTGACCAACGACGTGAGCCTGTTCCTGCTGGTGCCGCTGACGCGCGTGCTCGCCAACCAGGCGCACCTGCCGCTCGCGCGGCTCGTGGTGCTGGAGGCGCTGGCCGTCAATGCGGGCTCGGCGCTCACGCCCATCGGCAATCCGCAGAACCTCTACCTGTGGCACCGCTCGGGCGAGAGCTTCTTCGCCTTCATGGGCATGATGGGGCCGACGGTGGCGGTGATGCTGTTCTGGCTCTTCGCCGCAGTCTGGCTGCTGGTGCCGCGCACGCCCATCGCGCTCAAGCCCGAGACCGAGGCGGCGCCGGTGCAGCCGCGCCTGCTGGCACTGGCGGGGGTTCTGTTCATCGGCTTCGTGGTCGCGCTCGACCGGCACTGGCTGCTGGCCGGCCTGGGCGTGGTGTTCGGCGTGTTCCTGGTGTCGTATCCGCGCGTGCTGCGGGGCATCGACTGGGCCTTGCTCGCGATCATCGCGCTGATGTTCGTGGACCTGCGGCAGCTGGCCGAGTTGCCCGCCATCGCGGCACTGCTCGGCCACTGGCCGATCACCGAAGGCTGGCGCGCCTACCTCGCGGCCATCGTGGCTTCGCAGTTCATCAGCAATGTGCCGGCGGCGATCCTGCTGGACGGCCACGTGCACGACCTGCCCGCGCTGGCGGCGGGGGTGAGCGTGGGCGGCTTCGGCTGCGTGCTGGGCTCGCTGGCCAACCTGATCGCGCTGCGGCTCGCGAAGCTGCCGAACGGCCTGCGCGAGTTCCACCGCATCAGCATCCCTTTCCTGCTGGTGTGCGCGGCCTCGGCGTTGCTGCTGCGGCTGGGGTGACAGGCGGGGAGCCCGGGGAGACAATCCGCCCCGGCCCACCATGCACGCACCCGCCCCCCACACCCTTTCGCTGCGCGACTACGGCACCTCGCGCGGCAGCCATGCGCACGATCACTTCCAGGTGCTGATCGGCCTCGACGGCGTGCTGGAGATCGAGGTCGAAGGCCGCGGCGCCGGCATCGGCGTCGGCGAGGCCCAGGTGGTCGCGCCGGGCGACCGGCACGACTTCGCGGCACACGGCCACGGCAGCGTGTGCCTCGTGCTCGACACCACGCATGCGCCGTGGGCCCGGTGCGCAGAACGTGCGCCGGCCGGTGCGCCACAACTGCACGCGCTGGCGCGCTACCTCGCGCATTGCTTGAAGCAGCCCGCGCAGTCCGCGCTCGCCTTGCAGCATGGCCCCGCGCTGCTGCTCGAAGCCTGGAACCCCGCACCTCCGGCGGTGGACAGACGCCGCCGCATCGACTGGCAGGCGCTCGCGGCATGGGCGCGGGCGCGGTGGCACGAACCGCTGACCGTCGCCGATCTGGCTGCCGTCGCCTGCCTGAGCGCCAGCCAGTTCGCGCAGCGCTGCCGCGACGAACAGGGCATGGGCGCGATGCACTGGCTGCGCAGGCTGCGGCTGGCGCATGCGCGCGAACTGCGGCTGGAAGGCATGGGCGTCGCGGAAACGGCGCGCCGCACGGGCTACCGCTCGCCCTCGGCGCTCACCGCCGCGCTGCGCCGCCTCGACTCCTGACAAGACCGTCGTTGCGCGCCGATGAACCGGCGTCGTGCGACGACCGGCCGGCTTAGCCTTGGCCCTCATGTCGTCCACCTTCTATGCCCTGCTCGCCATTGCGCTCTGGGCCACGCTCGCCTCGCTCGGCACCGCCCTCTCGCACCTGCCGCCTTTTCTGCTGACCGGGCTCGCGCTGATCGTCGGCAGCGTGCCGAGCTGGCCGCTCGTGCTGCGCGACCGCGCCGCGTGGCAGGTGCCGCCTCGCACGCTGGCGCTGGGCATCTATGGCCTGTTCGGCTTTCACTTCCTGCTGTTCATCGCGCTGCGGCATGCGCCGCCGGTCGAGGCCAACCTCGTCAACTACCTCTGGCCGCTGTTCATGGTGGTGCTGGCGCCGGCGCTGCTGCCGGGCCTGTCGCTGCGGCCGCTGCATGTGGTGGCGGCGCTGCTGGGGTTCGCGGGCGCGGCGGCCGCGATCCTCGGTACCCGCGATGGCGCCACGGCCATTCACGGATATTGGGGCTTCCTGCCGGCGCTGGGCTCGGCCTTCGTCTGGGCGAGCTATTCGCTCTGGACGAAGCGTGTCGCGGCATTTCCGACGTCGGCCATCGGCCTGTTCGGCCTGGTCTCGGGCCTGCTCTCGCTGGCCTGCCACGCCCTGCTCGAGCCTTCGGTGGCGCTGTCCGGCAAGGACTGGCTGCTGGTCCTGCTGTGCGGCCTCGGCCCGCTCGGCGCGGCTTTCTTCGTGTGGGACATGGCACTCAAGCGCGGCGACGCACGGCGCATCGGCATCCTGAGCTACCTGACGCCCCTGGGCTCGACGGCGCTGCTGCTGGCCGTGACGGGCCGGCCGCTGACATGGACCGTCGCGCTGGCCGCCCTGCTCATCATTTCGGCGGCCCTCATGGGCACGCGCGCCCGCTGAAGCCTGTGTCCGACAGGGCAGCGTCTTTTTTCTGGCATAGAGTGGAGGCTCAGGAAAAAAGGAGCCCCCTCATGGACAACAAGAACAAGAACGACGATTTCGAGATCACGCCCAAGCTGGCGTTCGACCTGAACCTGGCGCTGTACCTCGACCTGGTGGCCGCGCTCGAAGGCGCGGGTGCCATCACCTACCGCCAGATGGCGGCCCGGGTGCTCAACATCAGCATGGACGCCCGCGACGACGGCGAAGCCGGCCTGTCGACGGTGCTCGAAGGCATTGCCAAGGGCTTCGCAGGCCGGGGCGACGGCCTGTCGATCGAGCTGCTGAAGGCCGCGCGCGGCCTGCGCGAGGACGACGCGATGGGCGACATTCCCATGCGCCCCGACGAAGGCTGAACCCTTCAGTCTTCCGCGACCTGAAGGATCAGCTTGCCGAAGTTCTGCCCGGCAAACAGCTTGTTGAGCGACTCGGGGAAGGTGTCCAGGCCCTTCACGATGTCTTCCTTGCTCTTCATGCGCCCGTCCTTCAGGTAGCCGGCCATCTCGGCGATGGCGATGTGGTACCGGTCGGCGTAGTCGAACACCACGATGCCTTCCATGCGCGCCCGGTTCACCAGCAGGCTCAGGTAGTTCCTCGGCCCGGCGCCCGGCATGCTGTTGGCGTTGTTGTACTGGCTGATGGCGCCGCAGATGATCACGCGGGCCTTGCGCGCGAGCCGCGCCAGGACCATGTCGAGGATCTCGCCGCCAACGTTGTCGAAGTAGATGTCCACGCCCTTCGGGCAATGTTCCTTCAGGCCCGCGCGCACCGCGCCGTCGCCGGCCTTGTAGTCGATGCAGGCGTCGAAGCCCAGCTCCTTCACCACCCATTCGCACTTGGCTGCACCGCCGGCAATGCCGACCACGCGGCAGCCCTTGAGCCTGGCCAGTTGGCCCACGGTCTGCCCGACGGCGCCGGCCGCGCCGGAGATCACGACGGTTTCGCCCGGCTTGGGCTGGCCCACGTCCATCAAGCCGAAGTAGCCTGTCATGCCCGGCATGCCGAGCACGTTGAGCCACTGGCCGATGGTGCCGACCTTCAGGTCGATCTTCACCAGGCCGTTGCGCTTGATCTGGTCCTGCGGGATCAGGATGTATTCCTGCACGCCGAGCGTGCCGTAGACGGTGTCGCCGACCGCGAACTGCGGGTTCTTCGAGGCGATGACGCGGCCGACGCCGCCGGCGCGCATCACCTCGTCGATGGCGACGGGCGGAATGTAGCTCTTGGCATCGTTGAGCCAGCCGCGCATGGCGGGGTCGAGCGACAGCGACAGCGTCTTGACCAGCACCCCGCCCTCGGCCGGCTCGCCGACGGGTTCGGTGGTGAATTTCCAGTTTTCGCGGGTGGCCGTGCCCTCGGGACGTTTGGCGAGGCGGACCTGGTGGTTGGTGAGTGGGCTGCTCATGGTGTCTCCTTGAATGACGGGCGCTGGCACGGACGCGCATCGTAGCCGCGCAGCGCCCGCCGGCTGGTAGCGCAGGCGACAGCCCAAGGCGCCGCCGGCGCCCTACATCCGCACGACGATCTGCAGGCCGGGATGCGCGTTGCGCAAGGTCAGGACGCCGCCGTGCGCCTCGGCGATCAGCCGGCACAGGTACATGCCGAGGCCGACACCACCGGTGGCCCGCGCCCGCGCGCCATCGGTGCGGTAGAAGGGCTCGGTCAGCCGCTCGAGCTGTGCGTCTTCGACACCGGGGCCGTAGTCCCGCACCTCGAGCTCGACGCCCTGCACCTGGCCGTCCAGCACGGCCCGCAGCGACACGCAGGGCGGCCGGGGCGCGTCGGCGCTGTAGCGCAGGGCGTTGTCCAGCAGGTTGCGCACCAGGAGGCGGATGCGCATGCGGTCGATCGAATGCGGCGGAAGCCCTTCCGCCAGGTCGAGGTGCACGTTCTGCGCACCCGGCATTTCGGCCACGATCTCGCGCACCAGCGCGGCCAGGTCGACCGGCTCGCGCTGCAGCGCCACGTGCGGGCTCGCGAGGCGCTCGCTTTCGAGCAGGTCGCTGATCAGGTCGCGCATCTCGTTCAGGTCGCGCAGCAGCGCCTCGCGCTCGGCCTGGCCCTCGGGCGTGGCGGGCAGCAGTTCGGCGTTGAGCCGTGCGCGCGTGAGCGGCGAGCGCAGCTCGTGGCTCAGCGCGAGCAGCAGGCCGCGCTTGGCATCAAGCATGGCCTGGATGTCGTCGGCCATGGTGTTGATGTGCTGCGCGAGGTCGCCGATGTCGTCGTTGCGGCGGATCGGAATCGGCTCCTTGAACTCGCCTCGGCCGAAGCGCTGCGCGCCTTCGCGGATGTCGATCAGCGGCCGCAGCAGGTGGCTCACATAGGCATAACCCAGCAGCACGCACGACAGCAGCACGCCGAGCGTGGCCCAGCCGGCCGCGCGCGGCGCCAGCTGCCAGAGCTTGGGCGCCCAGCCGAAGATCACGCGGTGGCCGTCGGCCGTGGGACGGATGAACCACTTGTCGCCCCCGAACACATCTTCGCGGTCGTGCATCCAGCCGCCGGGGCCGTTCGCACCGCCGGGATTGGAATCCCAGTTGACCTTGGGGCCGACGATGCGGATGGTGATCGGCAGCCGGGCCACCAGCGCCTGCGCGCGCGCCACATCGGGCGGCGTGCCGATCTCGGCGACGAGCCGGTCGGCATAGTCCACCAGCATCGGCTTCGCGGCCTCGGCCCAGCCGGTGGAGAAAGCCCTCTTCATGCCGCCCATGAACACCGCCGCCATCACCACCGCCAGCATCACGAACATCATCACCAGCCGGATGCGCAGCGACCGGCGCCAGCGGCGCTTGCCCTGCACCTTTTCATGCCACTGCTCGTGCCATTGCCTGTGCCACTCCGCGCGGCGGCGGGCCATCTCGCGCCACGCCTTGCGGTAGCCTCCCCGGCGAAGTTTCATGCGTGCTCGCTGCGCGCGACGGCCAGCGCGTAGCCGGCATTGCGCAGGGTCTTGATGCAGTCCAGCGGCTCGAGCTTCTTGCGCAGGCGGCTCACCACGATGTCGACCGCGCGGGTGTAGAGCTCGGCCTCGTGGCCGCGCAGGCGGTTCAGGATGTCGTCGCGGCTGAACACCTTGCCGGGTTCGGCCGCCAGCAGCGCGAGCAGTTCGAACTCGGTGCCGGTGAGCTCGACGCGCTCGCCGTGGCGCAGCACCTGGCGCCGGTCGAGGTCGATCGACAACCCGTCGAACACGCGGTGCTGCGCGCCATTGGCGTTGGCCGCAGGCGGCGTGCTGCGCTGGCGCCGCAGGATGGTCTGCACGCGCGCCACCAGTTCGCGCGGTTCGAAGGGCTTGGGCACGTAGTCGTCGGCGCCGAGTTCGAGGCCGACCACGCGGTCCATGACCTCGCCGCGCGCGGTGAGCATCACGATGGGGATGTCGCTCTCCTTGCGGATCTCGCGGCACAGCGCAAAGCCGTCCATCTCGGGCAGCATCACGTCGAGGATGGCCGCGTCGTACTGCCCGTCGCGCAGCTTGGCCAGCCCCTCGCTCGGGCGCACGGCGCTCTCGAGCGTGCAGCCGAAGCGTGCGAAGTAGGTGGTCAGCGGCGCGGCGAGGTGTTCGTCGTCGTCGATCAGCAGGATGCGCGGCATGACGGGATTGTGCCTCCTGGCAAACATGTGGCGGATGACTTCGCTCACCATCAGACCGGACGGCATCGCACCGCCACAGTCAGGCCCGCCACCAGCATGGAGAGCAGCAGCGCGTGGTAGACGACATCGGGCACCGTGTGCGGACCGATGCCGAGCACGATGGTGAACAGGCCGACCAGCGTGCCGAGCAGCGCAAAGCCCTGGCCGAAGATCGCGGCCCGGCGCGCGCCCGCGGGGCGCAGCCAGGTCTCGACCGAGGCCAGCACCAGCACCGTGGCGATCACCGCCTCGGCGGTGCGGGCCTGCGGATGCGCATAGCCCTGCACCAGCAGGCCGGCATGCACCATCGACGCGATGCCGAGCGTGAGCGCCTCCACCAGCATCCAGGCGCGCGCGACCTGCGGGCGCAGCACGGGGGCGGTGCCGTTCATCACCATGGATCGGCCCGGCCGATGCGGCCCAGGTGCGTGTGGCCGAAGCCCGAGGCGTACTTGAGCCCGTAGCCCAGCGCGCGATCGAGGCCGATGTGCGCGCACCAGATCAACCCGCCGGCCACCGCCCACGGCATCGCCGCGAGCACGCCGAGCGCGAGCAGTGCGACCGGACCGACGTACGAATGCGCCGCGTTGTAGAGCGCCGCACCGGTGCGCGGGCCCGCCAGGTAGCCGAGCAGCGAAAGATCGGGCACGAGCAGCCAGAGCGCGAACACGCCCCAGCCCGCACCGAACTGCGCATAGGCAGCCAGCGCCGCGACCAGCACCACAGCACCTTCGAGCCGCAGCAAGGCACGAACCCCGCCCTCGACGGACTGTTCGTGGGACACCGTGGATCCGGCTTCGCCGGTCCACAGGTGTCGCCCCCTCGAAGGGGGTAGGCGAAGCGACACGAAGTGCGCGAAGCCTGGGGGTGAGTCAATCTCACCCATGATGGCCCCAGCGGCGCCCGCCACGGTCCATGAAGTCGCGCACCTTCTGCTGCTGCGCGACGTTCAGGCTGTCGAAGAAATCGGCGGCGGCCGCGATGATTTCGGGGCTGCCGTTGCGCACGGCGGCGGTCTTCTCGTCGACCAGCCGCGCGGCGCCGGCCTGGTCGAGCTTGTTGCCCGCGAACAGCGCCTTGAACTGCGAACGCGGGTCGCCGGAACCGCCCGCGCCGCGCATGGCTTCGCGCTGCGCCTGCAGCTTCTCGGCCAGCACAGTGAGCTTCTGCTTTTGCGATGCGTCGAGCTCGAGCTTGCTGCCGACACGCTCGACCATCCTGGTGCGGAACTCGGCGCTGTCGCCGCCCCAGCCATGGCGGTGGCCGGCACAGCCGACGATGCTGCCGGCCACCACCGCCGCGCCGGCGAAACCGAAGAGAGTGCGTTTGATCCAGTGCTTCATGAGAGATCCTTGTGTGACCTGAGGAGGAGGAAACTCGATGGTGCGATTTGCACGCTCCGAAGTCCTCTCAGGGCGGTTTCGGCGTGTTTCGTTTTATTGCGACGGGTGGGGCAGCAGCGCGGCAATTGCGGCTCAGAGCTTGCTGGCGTTGCGGCCGGCCGCTGCGGCGCGCGCGTCGACGGGGTTCTGCATCGTCGAGATGACCTTGCTGTTCACGCGCGAACCCGAGGTCACGTTCTGGTCGGGCGCGGCGGCCGTGCGCACGGCTTCGGCCACGACGCTGGCGCGGTCGGTCGAGACCGCCATGGTTTCGGGGCCGCGCGAACCGCGCACGACGTTCTGGTCCGGCGCCGATGCGGTGCGCACGGCCTCGGCACCGACCTCGGCGCGGCTCTTGGCCGACACGAGGGGCTGCACGCCCTCGTAGCTTTCAGCCTTCGCGCCGGCGGCAGCGAGCATGGCGAACGAACCCACGGCAACGATCTGGGTCAGGGAGAAGGATTTCATGATGCAGGCCTTTCAGGGGAGTGGAGGAGCCCTGATCGTGCTTGCGGCGGCGCAGCAAATCCTTTCACCGCAGTTTCGGCATGTATCGGTTTATTTCGCTCGCCCCCAGGCTGCGCGCACTTCGTGTCGCTTCGCCTTCCCCAAAGTACGGACACCCCCCCAGACTTGCTCACTTCGTGTAGCCGCCTACCCCCTTGCAGGGGGCAACACCAGCGGCCCGGCAAAGCCGGTTCCGCGGTGTTTCACGAAGGGAGCTGGAGCTCCTGGGCTGTCAGCCAGCGAGGGCTGCGGCGGGGTCGTCGGATTCGAGGACGGTTCTTGCCCAGGCTTCGAGTTTGCTGGTGTCGGCGCGCAGCACTTCCTGCTTGACCGCGAGGATGCGCGACGGGTGCATCGAGAAACTGCGCAGGCCCAGGCCCAGCAGCAGGCGGGTGAAGGCCACGTCGCCCGCCATTTCGCCGCACACGGCCACGCCCTTGCCCTGGCGGCGGCACTCGGCGATGGTGTCGGCCACCAGCTTCAGCACCGCGGGGTGCGCGGGGTCATAGAGGTGGGCCACCGACTCGTCGGCCCGGTCGATCGCCAGCGTGTACTGGATCAGGTCGTTGGTGCCGATCGACAGGAAATCGAAGTGCTTGAGGAAGGTCCTGAGCGTGAGCGCGGCGGCCGGGATCTCGATCATGGCGCCGAGCTTCAGGGGACCGTACACGGCACCGCGGTTGTCGAGCTCGGCGCGCGCGAAGTCGATCAGCGAGAGCGTCTGGCGGATCTCGCTCGCATGCGCGAGCATCGGGATCAGCAGGTGGATTTCGCCGTGCGCCGCCGCGCGCAGGATGGCGCGCAGTTGCGTGAGGAACATCGCCGGATCGGCCAGGCTCCAGCGGATGGCACGCAGGCCGAGCGCGGGGTTCAGGTGCTCCTGCTTGCTGCCCGACTTGTTCTCGAGCTGCTTGTCCGCCCCCACGTCGATGGTGCGGATGGTGACGGGCATGCCCTGCATGCCCTCGACCGCGCGCTTGTAGGCCTGGTACTGCTCTTCCTCGTCGGGCAGGCGGGTCTGGCGGGCCGACGACTCGCGGCCCATGAAGAGGAATTCGCTGCGGAACAGCCCGACGCCCACCGCACCGGCCTTGACGGCGCCGACCGTGTCTTCGGGCATCTCGATGTTGGCGAGCAGCTCGACGCGCTGGCCGTCGAGCGTGACGGCGGGCTTGTGGCGCAGCCGCGCGAGCCGGCCGCGTTCGAGATCGCCCTGGCGCTGCTTGAAGCCGTACTCGGCCAGGATGATCGGCGAGGGGTCGATGATCATCACGCCGGCGTCGCCGTCGATGATGACCCAGTCGTCCTGTCGCACCAGCTGGCTCGCGGTGCGCGCGCCGACGATGGCCGGAATGTCCATGCTGCGCGCGACGATCGCGGTGTGCGAGGTGCGCCCGCCCACGTCGGTCACGAAGCCGGCGAACACGCTCTTCTTGAACTGGAGCATGTCGGCCGGCGAGAGGTCGTGCGCGATCAGCACCAGCGGCACGTCGATGCCGTCGCCCGCGGTGGGGTCGTCGTCGTCATCGGTGGTGGCGGCGCGCTTGCGGCGCGGCGGGCTGGGCGCGAGCACGGCGGCCGTGCCCTTCATGCGGTGCAGCAGGCGCTCGACCACCTGCTCGAGGTCGGCCTTGCGCTCGCGCAGGTACTCGTCCTCCATCTCGTCGAACTGGCGCGCAATGATTTCGAGCTGCGTGGTCAGCGCCCATTCGGCGTTGTAGAGCCGGTCGGTGATCCAGTGCTTGACGCCGCCGGTGAGCGCCTCGTCCTGCAGGAGCATCTGGTGCACCTCGAGCAGCGCCGCGAGTTCGTGCGGTGCGTCGTTCGGCCCCATCTGCGCGACGCTGGTCTGCAGCTTGGCGAGCTCGTCGGCGACGGCGTTGCGCGCGGTGCGCACGCGGTCGATCTCCGTCTCGATCTCTTCGGGCTTGATGAAGTAGTGGGCCACGTCGATGCGGCTCGACACCACCAGCACCGCACGCCCGATGGCAATGCCACGGGCGACGGGGAGGCCGTGGATTGCGAAGGTCATGCCGTCAGGCCCTCGGTCCGTTGCGGGCGCGCTGCAGGCGCGAATTCGCGGGATGCCGTCGAACCGGCCTGGCCGGACGGCTGGCATCGCCCCCTGCAAGGGGGCTGGCATTCACACGAAGTGAAAAAGCCTGGGGGTCCACCATTTCATTCGCCTTCGCCGAACTTGTCGTCCATCAGCTGGACGATGGCGTTCATCGCTTCTTCTTCCTGCAGGCCATTGGTCTCGAGCTCGACGGTCACGTCGAGGCCTGCAGCCAGCATCATGACGCCCATGATGCTCTTGGCATTGATGCGGCGGTCGCCGCGCGAGAGCCACACCTCGCAGGGGAAGCTGCCTGCGAGCTTGGTCAGCTTGGCCGATGCGCGTGCATGCAGGCCGAGCTTATTGCTGATGGTCACGGATTTCTTGATCACTGTGCTTTCTTTTTGCCTGATTCTGGGGAGCCGCCACCGCGACCTGCATGACACCCGCGGTGCCGCCCGCGATGGCGCGCTGCACCAGCGTGTCGAGCGGTTCGTGGCGGTAGGTGACGGCACGCAGCAGCATCGGCAGGTTGACGCCGGCCACCAGCCGCGAGCGGACGCCGTCCACCAGCTTCTGTGCCACATTGCAGGGCGTGGCGCCGAACACGTCGGCCAGCACCAGCACCTGCGAGCGCGGCGCGTGCAACTGCTGCTCGAGCGTGATGCGTGCGGCGGCCAGCGTTTCCTCGGGCGACACGTTGGGCAGCACGTCGAGCGCGACGACGGCCTGCTCGCAGTCGGGAAACACATGCAGCGCGCACTGCCGCAGCGCCTGCGCGAACGGTGAGTGGGCAATGATGAGGATGCTGTTCATGCGGCTCGGAGGACGACGCGTCGATTATGCGGGGGCGCCCAGAGGAAGTAGAGATAAGACATAACGCAGCAGCCCAGCAGAACGGACAGCGCTGCACGAAACGACCCCACGGTATCGAGGCCGGCACGGACGAAAAGGTCGATCAGCAGGCCGATGCCCCACTGCACCACGAACACCCCGGCGAACACCACGAGGTTATAGGCCGACAGCGCCCGACCCGCGAGCTGCGAGGGCAAGGCCATGGCAACGGCAGGCTGGGCCAGCGTGACCACGGTGGAAGCGCAGAGGAAAATCATCCAGGCTCCCGCTCCTGCTGCGGGGCCAGCTATCAAAATAATAGCAAATATTGCCATCGCCAGCGGCAGCCCCCAGGCCATGAGGCGAACGGCAGGGAAGCCGCGCTGCGCCAGCCGAGGGTTGGCCACGCCCCAGAGCCAGTAGCTGCCGAGCAGCGCGACGCTGATCCAGAACAGGCCATTGGCCGCTTCGTGCGCCGTATAGCCCGCCACCCGCGTGAGCCAGGGCACGGACCAGAGCGTCTGCATCGCCACGAAGCCGCCGTAGTTGAAGAATCCGACCGGGGCGAGCTTGCGGAAGAAAGGGTCGCGCCACACGGCCGAGTAGCCGGCGTCGCTCGAGCGGGGCTGGGCATCGGCCGGTTTTCCTGCCGCGGCCGGGCCGCTCTGCCATGCCGGCGCGGCCCACGCAATCAGCGCCATCGACAGCGCCACGCCCGCCGCCAGCAGCCAGAACAGCGGCCGCCAGCCCAGGTAGGGCATCAGCCATTGCACCGGCAGCGTCGCGCCGACGAGGCCGAAGGAGCCCACCATCAGCATCCACGAGTTGCTGCGCAGTTGCATCGGCTGCGTCAGCCAGCGCCGGTAGCCGGTCAGCGGCGCCATGAGGCAGGCGCTCACGCCGATGCCGGTCAGCACGCGCGCGGCCATCAGCAGCCAGAAATGCGTCGCCACCGAGAACAGCAGGCAGCCGACCACCGCGATGGACAGGAAACAGACGATCACGCGCTGGGGGCCGTGGCGGTCCAGCCAGGTGCCCATCGGCAGCTGGGTGAACGCGAACCCGAGGAAGTACCCGCCCGCCAGCAGGCCGAGGTCGCGCGCCTCGAGTTCGAATTCGGCGGTGAGCGCGGGCGACAGCGTGGCCGTGATGGCGCGCACCAGCGTCGACAGGAAGTACGCGAAGGCAAAGGCCAGGAAGACGGTGGCGATCTGCCGCCGCCCGGCGAGGATACCGCCGCTCATGGGAGGCGCAGGCCCTCGAAGAAGGCCTTGGCCGCCTCGGCCGAGGAAGGCTTGCCCAGCACGGTGGCCTGGTAGAGCGCCACGGTGCCGTCTTTCTGCGACTGCGCGAACCAGAGCACCTGGACCGGCGCGGCGCCCTGTTGCGGCGGCTGTGCATCGAGGCGGATCGGCGCGGGCACCGCCGTCGCGCGTTGCAGGGTTGCGGGCGCTTCGGTCACCTTCGCCTCGCCCAACTGGCCCCGCGTGGCCGCCCGCCAAGCGTTGAGCCAGGTTTCGGCCTGCACGGGGCCGTTGGCGGACGCGTGGGCGACGGCGAAGGTCGCGCCGCCCGTTTCGCAGCCGGTCATGTCGACCTGCACCGACTCTCTACCCAGCGGCAGGGCGCGGGTGGCGCGGTCGGGCTTGCAGGGCAGCAGCGCGATCAGGCCTGCCTCGGCAATCGGCACCTCGCGCCAGTTGAAGGTCGGGCTGCAGGCGGCGAGAAGGGCTGTGGCTGCTGCCAGCGCAAACCAGGGACGGGGGACGAACGACGGCATCGGAAAGCGATTATCGAGCCCACCGGCACAGCGCCAGCACGATCCAGCGGGCGGAACTAAAATCGCGCCGCCCTTCTCTCTCCGCTGCCATGAAAAAATACATCGCTGCCGCCGCCGTCGCCCTTGCATTGGCCGTCGGCGTGGGCGTGTACCTCGGCTCCGGCAATACGGCGGCTCCGGCCTCCACCTTCGTGCTGCTCGACGGCAGCCAGAAGACCACCGCCGACCTGAAGGGCAAGGTCACCCTGGTCAACTTCTGGGCCACCAGCTGCGTCACCTGCGTCGGCGAAATGCCGAAGGTCATCGCCACCTACGACAAGTACAAGTCGAAGGGCTACGACACCCTGGCAGTGGCCATGAGCTACGACCCGCCGAGCTATGTCGTCAACTTCGCCGAAACCCGCAAGCTGCCGTTCAAGGTGGCGATCGACAACACCGGCAGCGTGGCGCAGGCCTGGGGCGACGTGAAGCTCACGCCGACCACCTACCTGGTCAACAAGCAGGGCCAGATCGTGAAGCGCTATGTGGGTGAACCCGACTTCGCCGAGCTGCACAAGCTGATCGAGAAGCTGCTCGCCGAAGCTTGAGCTTGGCTCTCCCCCAGGCTGCGCGCACTTCGTGTCGCGCGCGCCGTCCCCCTTCCGGGGGCGATACCGGCGGCCCGGCGGAGCCGGTTCCGCGGTATCCCTGGATGTGCGCTCTCGAGGAGCGCTTTGCTTTTTTCGCAGTGACGGCTACTGATTGCGGAAGCTGTCGTGGCAGGCCTTGCAGCTTGCACCGGTCGGGCCGAACTGGGCCTTGAGCGCGTCGAGGCTGCCGGCCTTGGCGGCGACCACCAGCTTGCCGGCCTCGGCGATCAGCTTCTCCTGGCGCTCCTTGAACTTGGCGTCTTCCTTCCAGATTTCGGGCTTGGCCTTGCCGCCTTCGTTGCCGGCGCCGAAGCCCGCCCAGGGCAGCTTCGCCATCTCGGCCACGACTTCGGCATTGGCTGCAGCGGCGGCGGCGTCGTAGGGAATGCGGCCGTTGGCCATGGCGCCGAGGCGGCCGAAATGCTGGCCCAGCACGAACAGCGCGCTCTGGCGGTACTTGATGGCGTCGTCGGGCTTGGCGAACTGGGCCGCGGCCGGCAGGGAAATCGCAGCGCAGGCGGCTGCAAGGGCGAACGAGGCAAGACGGATCATCGTGGGTCCTTGAGGGTGTGGGGCAGCACCGTCGAACGCAGTGCTGCGGCCGAGTGTAGGGGCTCGCGATGTCGGGGGCATAGCAACAACCCGAAGCAGCGTCCGGCCAGGACTTTGCTAATCTGCGCCTTCCGCAGCCTCGCGCACCTCCGCGCCCCTTCGATGACCGACACCTCCATGGCCGCCCTCCAGGGCGCCTCCAGTTCCGTGTCTCCCACGCGCGTCTGGGACCTGCCGACACGCCTCTTTCACTGGGCGTTGGCCACCGCCGTGATCGGCCTGATCGGGACCGGCCTGGGCGGCATCATGGAATGGCACTTCCGCCTCGGCTACACGGTGCTCGCCCTGCTGCTGTTCCGGCTGTTCTGGGGATTCCTGGGAGGGCGCTGGTCGCGCTTTGCGGCCTTCTTCTATGCGCCGGGCTCCGTCGTCGCCTACCTGCGCGGGCGGGCGCACCCCCACCATCTGGTCGGGCACACGCCGCTGGGTGCGCTGTCGGTGTTCGCCGTGCTGGCGATCCTGGCCGTGCAGGTCGCCACCGGACTGATGGCCGACGACGAAATCTCCGCCTCCGGGCCGCTCACCCGCTTCGTTTCGGGCGAGTTCGTGCGCTTTGCCACGGGCTGGCACACGGTGCAGGGCAAATGGATCGTGATCGGCCTCGTGAGCCTGCACGTGCTGGCCGTCCTGTTCTATGTGCTGGTGAAGCGGCACCGCCTGGTGCGGCCGATGCTGTCGGGCGACAAGCTGGTTCCGGGCGCGAGCGGCAACGTGGCGGAAAGCCGCGACGATGCGGCTTCGCGCTGGCTGGCGCTGGTCCTGTTCGCGCTGTGCGCGGGCGTGGCGTACTGGGTGGCATCGCTGCGCGTATGAGCTCTTCGGTTTCACGCCCTCTGCCGCTGGCGGACACACCGGTCGTCGTGCTGCTCACGCCCGACGAGGCCCACGAACTCGACGCCGCGCGTGCGATCTTTCGCGACTACGCGGGCTCGCTCGGCATCGATCTGTGTTTTCAGGATTTCGACAGCGAACTCGCCGGCCTGCCCGGCGAGTATGTCGAGCCGCGCGGCACGCTGCTGCTGGCACTGGTCGACCCGGCCAACGTCAAGGAAGAAGCAGGCCGGCAGGCCCCGACCGTCCGGCGTGCCGACGGCACGCTGGCACACGTGGCGGGATGCTGCGCGCTGCGCCCGCTCGATAGCGCGGACTATGCGAATGCAGCGGAAATGAAGCGGTTGTACGTGCGGCCCGGCTTCCGCGGCCTGGGACTGGGCCGGCAGCTCGCCGAGGCGATCCTCGATGCGGCACGCAGCGCAGGCTACGCCTGCGTGCTGCTCGATACGCTCGACGACATGGAATCGGCGCGGGCACTCTACGAAGACCTGGGCTTCGTGGAGGTGCCGCCCTACTATCACAACCCCATTGCCGGGGCGCACTACCTCAAGGCGGATCTTTGATCAGCCGCGCGCTTGCGCCAGCAGCGTGTCGGCGTCGCTGACCTCGAACTTGCCCGGTGCTTCGACATTGAGCGTCGCAACCTTGCCGTCCTTCACGAGCATCGAGTAGCGGTTGCTGCGCAGGCCCATGCCGCGGCCGGTCAGGTCGAGCGTGAGGCCGGTGGCCTTGGCGAAATCGGCGCTGCCGTCGGCCAGCATGCGCACCTTGGTGCCGGTCTTCTGGTCGCGTGCCCAGGCGCCCATCACGAAGGCGTCGTTCACGCTCACGCACCAGATCTCGTCCACGCCCGCCGCCTTGAAGTCGTCGAAGTGCTGCACATAGCCCGGCACATGCTTGGCCGAACAGGTGGGCGTGAAGGCGCCCGGCAGTGCGAACAGCGCGATGGTCTTGCCGGCCGTGGCCTTGCTCACGTCCACTGCGTTCGGACCGATGCTGCATCCCTCGCCTTCGACCTCGGAATATTCCTGCAGGGTTGCCGAAGGAAGGGTGTCGCCGACTTTGATCATCTCAATACTCCTGAAAAAGAAAAACGGCCCACATTGTGGGCCGTTTCCGGTTGAGTCGTGCGACTCGGCGATCAGACCAGCACGGCCTTCTCGACCAAGCGGGTCACGACCCAGTTCTTGGTCTTCGAGATCGGACGGCTTTCCGTGATCTCGATGGTGTCGCCCAGCTTGTACTCGCCCTTTTCGTCATGGGCGTGGTACTTGCTCGTCTTGGCCACGATCTTGCCGTAGAGCTCGTGCTTCACACGGCGCTCGACCAGCACGGTCACGGTCTTGGCACGCTTGTCGCTGACCACCTTGCCGATCAAGGTGCGCTTGAGGGATTTTTTAGCTTCCGTCA
>Ga0209025_1000812_pt1 | contig 50111 bp, 46 predicted proteins | sample AraplaMF_Col_mLB_FD_184256 | JGI IMG/M metagenome (GOLD analysis project Ga0209025, IMG submission 184256) | Arabidopsis root microbial communities from the University of North Carolina, USA - plate scrape MF_Col_mLB (SPAdes) (version 2) | ecosystem: Host-associated > Plants > Roots > Endosphere... | reverse complement strand
TTGCTCCGCTTTTCCCAGCCCAGTCATGCGACCAAGCTGATTATTCGGTCTTAGCTACCGTTTCCGGTAGTTATCCCGATCTTACAGGCAGGTTGCCTACGTGTTACTCACCCGTCCGCCGCTAAGTTATCCCCGAAGGAATAACTCCGCTCGACTTGCATGTATTAGGCACGCCGCCAGCGTTCGTCCTGAGCCAGGATCAAACTCTCCAATAAAGTGTTTGACTTGCTCATTTTGAAACTGACTTGCTTACGAGAACCGAAGTTCTCTTTATTCTTTCAATCATTCGTTGTTCAGTTTTCAAAGATCAATGTCTTTCTCGTTGTCGCCGTTGTTCTCAGCAGCAACTTTTATAATATATCATGTTTTATTTCATAATGCAAGCTTTTTTTTGAATCTTTTTTAAAATCTCTTTTAAAGAAGATAAGCTGCGATATATTATTGGCCCGTCTCTCTTGGGCGGAATATTAATATAGCACGGACACGAAGCTCGATGCAACAGGTATTATTTTACAAACTAAATCGCCCTAAAAAAGAAAAAGCAATCTTAGAACGCGAACGTTCCAAGATTGCTCCTTATCACTGCAGACTACTCAGCCGAATGACGCATCGTCGGGAACAACAGCACATCACGGATGGATGGTGCATTCGTAAGCAGCATCACAAGACGGTCAATCCCGATACCAAGTCCACCTGTCGGCGGCATACCATATTCCAATGCACGGATGAAGTCATTGTCCATCTCATGCGCTTCGTCATTGCCTTGTTCTTTCTCACGCAACTGCGCTTCGAAACGCTCACGTTGGTCGATTGGATCATTCAACTCCGTAAATGCATTCGCATGCTCACGTGCCACGATAAATAGCTCGAAACGATCTGTAAAGCGCGGATCTTGCTCATTCTTCTTCGCAAGCGGCGAAATTTCAACCGGATGTCCTGTAATGAACGTCGGTTGAATCAACGTCTCTTCCACGAAGTGCTCGAAGAACGCATTCAAGATATGACCAACCGACATATGCGGCTCCACAGGAACTTTATGTTCTTTGGCAAGGCGATGTGCCTCTTCATGACTCATCTCTTGCTTAAAGTCTACACCCACGGCTTCCTTCACTGCATCAACCATGGATACACGACGCCAGCCCGGAGCAAGGTTCACCTCTTGTCCTTGGTAATCAACCGTTGTGGTACCAAGCACTTCTTGTGCGATATGCGCAATCGTCTGCTCCGTCAAGTTCATGATATCCTCGTAGTCCGCATACGCTTCGTACAATTCGATCATCGTGAACTCTGGATTGTGGCGAGTCGAGATCCCCTCATTCCGATACACACGGCCAATCTCATAGACTTTCTCCATGCCACCGACGATTAGACGTTTCAAGTGAAGTTCGATTGCGATACGCATGTACAATTCCATATCAAGCGCATTGTGATGCGTAATGAATGGACGTGCTGCAGCACCCCCAGCAATAGTATGCAGTGTCGGCGTTTCCACTTCCAAGAATCCTTTGCTATCGAGGTAACGGCGCATCGACTGAATAATACGGGAACGTAAAATGAATGTCTGCTGTACATCCGGACTCATGATCAAATCAACATAACGTTGACGGTAACGAAGATCTACGTCTTTCAATCCTGCAAATTTATCCGGCAACGGATATAGAGATTTCGACAGAACCTCGAGATCCTTCACTTTGATAGAAGTCTCGCCTGTCTTCGTCTTGAACACGGTGCCTGTTACACCTACGATGTCGCCTAGATCAAGAATATCGAAACCTTGATATTTCTCAGCAGGTACCGTATCTTGACGCACATAGATTTGGATTTTGCCGCTCAAGTCTTGAATGTGGGCGAAGCTTGCTTTACCCATGCCGCGTTTGGCCATAATACGACCTGCTAGACTGACTTCAACAGTTTGCGCTTCAAGATCTTCTTTACTCACATCTTGATATGCATCTAGGATTTCCTTCGCTGCATGTGTTCTCACGTATTTCTTGCCGAATGGATCGATCCCTAACTTGCGCAGCTCGTCCAATTTGTTGCGACGAATCTGAAGCAATTCACTAAGTTCGGTTTCCTGGCTTACTATTTCTTCCGACATTCCTGTGTCATCTCCTTCATTAGCTCAAACGTTATACCCTATTATAGCAAGTAGAAACGCCTTCGGCGTCCTTTTTGTGGACAGAAAGCGTTTCTACACGAAATTCGAGTTTACTTTTTGATATCTACGATTTTATATTGGATAATGCCCGCTGGAACGTTAACATCAACTACGGTCCCTTTTTTCTTGCCAAGGATCGCTCTGCCCACTGGGCTTTCATTCGAAATCTTGTTCTGAAGCGGATCGGATTCTGCTGTACCGACAATGGAATATTCCATCGTATCGCCGAACTCTAAATCCTCCACAACAACTTTGGAACCGATGCTTACTGTATCCACATCAATCTCATCCTTGTTAATGATGCGGGCGTTGCGAAGCAGCTTCTCCAACGTAATAATCCGTCCTTCAATAAATGCTTGCTCGTTCTTCGCATCTTCATATTCGGAGTTCTCACTGATATCGCCGTAGCCAATTGCGATCTTGATCCGTTCTGCGACTTCACGGCGCTTCACGGATTTTAGGTTCTCTAATTCTTCCTCCAACCGTTTCAGACCATCCTGGGTCAGAATTACTTCTTTATCGCTCATTTTTCACCGATTCTCCTGTCATGTGAGAGATTTTCGCACCCGATACGATTGCAGATACGAATTCATTTTCTTATTTAAAAATATATTTCGCTCGGAAATCATGATGACTTGAATCATATAGAACGTACTTCTCAAACCGAGTCAAATTTACTAATGCAGAATTATAGGGGAAGCCAACCGAAATGTCAATGACACTTGCTTCACCTTATGAAACCGCTTTATTCGCGAATAAGCCCATAATTTGTCTAGTGTACGACCTTTTCGCCTTCATCAGAGGCAGCTTGATCGGCTTGGTCTAATGATTCGACAAAATGTTCTAAAATTCGTACCATTTCGTCCCGACGCGTTTCTTCCATAATAACGTCTTTGATGCGCGCAGCACCCGATAATCCCTTGAGGTACCATGCCAGATGCTTACGCATTTCTTTGACCGCAACCGATTCGCCCTTCAAGGCAACAAGACGGTCCATATGAAGAATCGCAATCCGAATCTTCTCTTGTGCTGATGGATCAGGCAACAATATCCCACTCGACAAGTACTCAACCGTACGATATAGCATCCACGGATTGCCGAGTGCGCCGCGACCAATCATCACGCCATCACAGCCCGTCTCTTCGAGCATCCGCTTGGCATCCTCTGGCGTAGCTACGTCCCCGTTCCCGATTACTGGAATGGATACCGCTTGTTTGGCATCTTTAATATATGCCCAGTCAGCCTTGCCTGTATACAATTGCTCCCGTGTACGACCATGCACGCTGATCGCTTGGCCGCCTGCACGCTCTACTGCTTTTGCATTCTCTACAACATAGATATGATCGGAATCCCAGCCGATGCGCATTTTCACCGTAACAGGCTTCTGCACTGCATCAACAACGGCGGATACCATCTCATAAATTTTGTTCGGATCGAGGAGCCAGCGTGCGCCTGCATCACACTTGGTAATCTTCGGCACTGGGCATCCCATATTAATATCAATAATATCAGCATTGGTCTGCGTATCGACAACTTTCGCCGCTTCGACAAGTGATTCGCGGTCTCCGCCAAAAATCTGCAAGCTTAACGGCTTCTCACGATCATCGACGTAGAGCATTTCAATCGTTCTTTTATTGCCATGCAGAATGGCCTTGTCACTAACCATCTCCGCGCATACCAGACCGGTACCAAATTCTTTGGCGATAAGACGAAAAGCCGGGTTACACACGCCAGCCATAGGGGCAAGCACAACTTGGTTCTTCATCTCGATATTGCCGATTTTAAGCATAATCATAACCTCTTTCTAGAATTGCCATATTTATCGCGTGTTCATCGCACCCGTTAATTCTTCCATTGTAATGCCAAGATGTTCTGAAATCCGAATGAGCAGAGTCTCTTCAGGTCTGCGGTTACCGCGTTCAATGGCGCCAAGTACGGCAACAGAGATATCCATACGGTCCGCAAGCTGCTGCTGCGTAAGGTTTTTTAATTTGCGGAATGCTCGGATCCGCTGTGCCAATTGATAGTTCTCCAATGGCGAACGCCTTCCTTTCCCTCCAGTTTATCCATAGCGTCCTGAACGAATTCGTGCAGAGGTCCTGCAGGGATAATGTCTGAGAGCGGAGTCAGCACGAAAAGTCGCTCGTGCATCCGTGGGTGAGGAAGAATCAATGTCTCAGAGTTCCAAGTAAACAGCTGATTATTCAATAGAATAAAATCTAAATCCAGCGTACGCGGGCCCCAGTGCACATCCCGGACACGACCCAGTTCCTTCTCTGTCTCCATTAATACTTGGAGCAGGGCCTCGGGTTCAAGGCTAGTACTAGCGGCAAGCGCCATATTCAGAAATGCAGGTTGATCCACATAACCAAACGGGTCTGTCTCGTACATGGAAGACACACGCAGAACCGTGATCGCCGGATGACGGTCCAGCAGTTCAATCGCCGTCATCAACGTGTGTTCACGGTCCCCTAAATTAGCCCCTAAAGCAATATAAACCTCAGAATGATCCGAGGGGTTGGAATAAGTCATTGGCTATATTCTCACTTTCTATACATCAATCTAACGTCTTGGGCGACAAATTTCAACTGTCACGCCTTGAAAATGAATGTCAAAGGGTGGATGCGGCTTAATGACACGCACCGTCAATTCGTTGATCTTAGTATAAGTGGCGAGTACGGTAGATGCAATATTTTCCGCCAAAGTTTCTATAAGTTGGAAAGATTTCGTCTCGACCACTTCTTTGACCGTATAGAACACTTCGGCGTAATTCACGGATGCAGTCAAATCATCGGTTGATCCAGCTGGATAGAGGTCCATCTTCATCTCCAGATCAACGTAGAAACGCTGGCCTAGCTTACGCTCTTCTTCGAACACGCCGTGATAACCGTAGAACTCCATGCGCGTTAATGTCATTGTATCCATCATTTCAGCTCCTTAGGGTGAGTTGTAAGCGAATTAGTAAGTCGGCTCTGCGGCGTACAGCATCGCATCACACATATCGACAGTTCGCTTTATCTTCCGTACATCATGCACGCGCACGATCTGACAGCCTTGGGCGATACCAAAAGCAACGGTAGCTGCCGTTCCTTCCACGACATCATCGATGGGAAGATCAAGCGCTGTACGGATGAATCGTTTGCGGGAGGTTGCGAGCAAAATCGGATACCCGAGGTCATGCAGCTGATCCAGCTGACGCATGAAATATAAGTTTTCCTGATAATCCTTGGCAAATCCGATCCCTGGATCGACGATAATCTGCTCGTCCGCTACACCTGCAGCGCGAGCGAGCGCAATACTCTCCCGAAGGTCATTCAAAATATCTGTCATGTAGTGGCGATAATCCCGTTCTTCCCGGTTATGCATGAGAATCACCGGACAACCCGCTTGCGCAGCGACGGCAGCCATTTGCGGATCGCGTTTGAATCCCCACACATCATTAATGATATGTGCGCCGGCTTCGAGCGCTTGTCGTGCAACTTCAGCTTTGTACGTATCCACAGACAGGATAATCTCTGGTGCAGCAGCATGAATGGCGCGAACTACAGGGATGACCCGTTCGAGTTCTTCCTCCAATGGTACGGCAGCAAACCCGGGGCGTGTCGACTCCCCGCCGATGTCAATGATGTCCGCACCCTCGGCCGTAAGCTGCTTCGCATGGGCAACTGCAGCATCGATGGCGTTATAACGTCCGCCGTCCGAGAAGGAATCGGGCGTCACATTCAGAATTCCCATGATTTGTGTCCGGGTTCCAAGGGTTAATGAGGAGGGACCGAGCGAATATTGTCGATGATAGATGGTTGGTTGCATGTTATTGTCCCGCCTTTATATGTAGGTCTATCGCTTGTTGATAGGCCTGGTGTAATTGAAGCGTAATGGTACGAGATGACTCCATAAGCCCTGGATTGCCTGCCGCCTGATGCGATTCGGCACGCCATCTGACGCCTTCGAGGTCGTACAGGGTATGGATTGGTACAATCTCTTGGATCGAATTCGTGATGAACACTTCATCGGCTTTGAGAAGGTCTTCCCACGTATAATAACCCTCTTCCACAGCGATGCCTGCCTGTTGCGCCAGCTCCAGCACGAAGCCGCGCGTGATGCCGGGCAGAATGCCGGTATCGATCGCAGGGGTACAGCACACGCCGTTCTTCACAAAGAAGACATTGCTGACAATGCCTTCGGTGACGTGACCTGCGGCGTTCAGCATTAACCCTTCGGCGGGCGCGCCGTGCGACGCGCGGGCCGAAGGGGTCTCACCGAGCTCACGCTTAGCGAGGATGTTGTTCATGTAATGTGCGGATTTGAGACGCACATCGCCTTCCGGGCTATTGCGGCGCGTGCGCAATAGCTGCAGGGCTTTGCCCTTGGCCGCGAGCGGTGCGGCGGGGGGCAAGGGCTTGGTGTACACGACGATGTTCGGCGTCGTGTACGTGCTCTCCGGCAGGCCGAGCGCAGCGTCGCCAGCCGTAACGGTGTAGCGCACGTAGCCGTCGCGCAGGCCGCTGGCCTGCAGCAGCTCGGCGACGTGGCGCCGGACCTGCGCGAGCTGTGCATCGCGCGGGAGCTCGATCCCGACCGCGCGGCAGCCATCCGCGAGGCGGTCCAAGTGGCGACTCAGCAGGAATGGACGTCCGCCGTAGGTGCGGAACGTCTCGAACAAGCTGAGTCCGTACAAAAAGCCATGATCCAGTACCGAGATCATGGCCTCTTGCGGCGAAACGATACGACCGTTAAATCCGATGAGCTGCATCGTTTACGCTTCACTCGTCGGTGCGCCGGCGCGTAATCGCAAGAAATTGCTCAGCATCCGATGCCCGTGGTCCGTCATTATCGACTCGGGGTGAAATTGTAGGCCGACAATTGGGTACTCGCGATGCCGTAATCCCATAATCTCACCGTCCGCTGTCTCGGCTGTAATCTCCAGACAATCCGGAAGCGACTCCCGCTCCACAATCAACGAGTGATAGCGGGTTGCCGTGAACGGCGAGGGCAATCCCTCGAACAAGCCTGCACCGTTGTGGTGCATCTCCGACGTCTTCCCGTGCATCAACTTCTCCGCACGAATGACGTTGCCGCCGAACACTTGTCCAATCGATTGATGACCTAGGCACACGCCAAGAATCGGTATTTTACCTTTGAAATATGCAATAACCTCCATACTGATGCCCGCTTCATTCGGTGTGCATGGCCCCGGTGAGATCAAAATATGATCAGGCTTCAACGCCTCAATCCCTGCGATATCGATCTCATCGTTCCGGTGTACGACCACCTCTTCACCCAATTCACCTAAATACTGCACCAAGTTATACGTGAAGGAATCATAGTTATCGATTACTAAAATCATCTCATCTCTTCTCCTCTCAACTCATTCTAAATCATGCGTGTTCAAAAGGTTGGCTTTTCAGCACCGAGAAGGTTGCGTGAATCCGAAGAAGGAGGAAACGGAGTGTAGGCAAAACCTACATGAGTACCGGACTTCGAGGATGAACGCAAGATTCGATGTGGAATCACTTCTCGAACTACTTCGTGATCAAAAGATAACTTTTTGAACTACCTCTCCTAGCTCTTGCTCAATATGGTGTTCGCTTCAAGCTCACTCAACTGAATCGCCTTGCACATCGCTTTCGCTTTGTTCAGGCATTCTGCATATTCCCGTTCTGGGACCGAATCAATAACAATCCCTGCTCCCGTCTGAATATGCGCCTTCGCATCCTTAAGCGTTACCGTTCTAATAATTATATTAAATTCCATATTCCCATTATAGTCAATCCACCCAAAAGATCCGGTATACGGCCCGCGGCGAACGGGCTCGAGTTCCTCGATAATCTCCATCGTACGTACTTTCGGCGCCCCCGTAATCGTCCCTCCCGGGAATGTCGCGGCCAGGATATCATAAGCGTCTTTGCCTGTTGCAAGCTCGCCTTCAATCTCTGACACCAAATGCATCACATGAGAATAGCGTTCAATGGCCATCAATTCACTAACCCTAACAGACCCATAACGTGAGATACGCCCAAGATCATTGCGCTCTAGGTCGACAAGCATAATATGCTCTGCCCGCTCCTTCTCATTCGTACGTAATTCCTCTTCCATCTGAAGATCTTCTTCTTCCGTGCGCCCACGCCGTCTTGTCCCTGCGATAGGCCGTGTACTCACACGCCCCTGTTCCAGCTTCACGAGCAGCTCCGGTGATGCGGAGACGATCTGGAAATCAGGGAAGCGAAGCATTCCCATATAAGGGGAAGGGTTCACGAGACGCAGCCATTCATATAATTGCTCCGGTGAGGAATTTACCCTCATGCTCTGACGAAGCGATAGATTAACCTGAAATACATCCCCTTGTCCAATATATTGTTGGATTCGACGTACGGCTTCTTCGAAATCGGCCCGTGGGAATACCGTATCCATCCCTTCAAGTGTACCTGCGCCATGAAGTAACGATTGACCTTCTTCTTGAAACATCGCCAATCGCCTCATACGCGTCTCTTCCTCCGATCCAACGCCTTGGCCCATCAGTTCATCCCATAATCGCTTCATCCGCTCTATACGCTCTTCCGCTGCGAGATACAACGAATTAAGCTTGTCCTTCGAATTCCGATCTCGATCCCATGGCAAATGCACCGCACAGATCAGTTCCTGTGCCTCATGATCCACGATCCAGACCTCATCCATCCGCATGAACACATAATCAGGCAGATCCAGATCATCTGCTGCATATAACGGAAGTCGCTCTAGGGAACGAACGATATCATAGCTGAGATACCCTACACAGCCCCCAATGAACTTCGGCGCGCCTTCGATCGTTGGAGTCTGATAAGGTGCCATCCATTTCTTCAGAACAGATAGAGGTGCCCCTTCCAGCTTAACCCCCTCGGAAGTCTCCGCCAGATCTCCCTTCCCCCGAATAACCGAAGTCGGTGCAAGGCCAAAGAAGGTGTATCGCCCAACTTTCCCACTCTCAAGAACGAATGAATACTCACTTGCAGCCTCCCAAGCCTTGCGCCATGATACGATACCCCGCTCCGCTTCATGCCATGGGAATCTGCGCACCATCGGCAGCACCGAATACGCTGCACTCCATTCCTTCCATTGCTCCCTTGTCGTCATTGTCATCTTCACGATCTTGTCCCCCTGCGAACGGTCTATATGAACGAACTCGAATACCGCGATATCGCACCACGACTTCGAAGCTCGATTCGAATGTCTTCTTATATGGTTGCTAGTATACCATGTTCTATTTGTGCAAATAACCCTCTCTGCATATCGAATCGCAGGAGGGTTATCATTTATCATTTATTTTCGCAATAGATCAATTTAAGATTAGTTCTCGAAATTAAACAACGGTGTGCTGAGATAACGTTCGCCATTACTTGGGACGATCGCAACGACACGTTTGCCTGTTCCTAGCTCAGCCGCAACCTTCAATGCCGCATGAATCGCTGCACCGGAAGATATACCGACTAGAATCCCTTCTTCCTTCGCAACACGACGCGCTAGTTCGAACGCATCATCATTCTCAACCGTAATAATCTGATCATAAATCTCACGATTCAGAATTTCTGGAATGAAGTTCGCTCCGATCCCTTGAATCTTGTGAGGTCCTGGTTTACCGCCAGAAAGAATTGGTGATGCCGATGGTTCAACCGCAACAATACGAATATTCGGGAAGTTCTGTTTCAAGACTTCACCTGCGCCGGAAATGGTTCCGCCTGTACCGATCCCTGCAATGAAGGCATCCAACTGACCATCAAGCGAGTTAATCGCTTCAACAATCTCAGGGCCTGTCGTTAGACGGTGAATCTCAACATTCGCTTGGTTCTTGAACTGTTGAGGAATAAAATAGCTAGGATTCTCGGCAGCGAGCTCTTCCGCACGACGAACGGCACCGTTCATTCCTTCCGCACCCGGTGTTAGCACCAAGTCTGCACCATACGCGCGAAGCAAGTTACGACGCTCAAGACTCATCGTCTCTGGCATAACAAGAATCGCTTTGTAGCCTTTCGCTGCTGCGACAAGCGCAAGTCCAATCCCTGTATTACCACTCGTAGGCTCAATGATGGTGTCGCCTGGTTTGATACGGCCTTCTTTCTCAGCTGCTTCAATCATGTTAATCGCAATACGGTCTTTCACACTGGAGCCTGGGTTCTGATACTCCAGCTTCACGTAAATCTCTGCACTGCCTTCAGGCACAATGCGATTCAAGCGAACAAGAGGTGTATCTCCAATAAGGTCCGTAACATTCTGTACGATTCTAGCCATGATAATGCCTCCCAGTATTCATCAATTTATTATTTCCGACTAATTCAGTAGGTTTAAATTAATATCATAGTATCAAACCAGCGAAGCGGTTGTCAACAACAATACATGAAAAAAGTACCAGATCTTTAAAATAACAGGCATATGCCCAAAATCCACGCCTGAATTGCCTACTAGGCACAAAAAAATACTCTGTAAATACGATATCGTATTTACAGAGCACTTATTCATTGGATCGCCACATATTTCGAATCCAAGACTTCCGCCCCATATTTCTCAAGGAGATCCTGCTCGATTTCTTGCGAAGACTTCCCTTTCGTATGTGCAATCTCTTTGCGCGCCACGATGCGAGACTCCTCATCACTCATCAATCGCGCTGCTATTCTGCCGTTCAACTGGATAATCGCGTATCCTTGCTTGAGCTTGACCGGACCATCGACTTGCCCAACCTCAAGACGCTTGGCAGAGGCAAGAATAACAGGGTCCGTAAAGGGATCATCCAGATCAATAAGACCTAATTCGCCGCCCTGATCCGACGAGAAGACATCCGTTGAATATTGTTCTGCTAATGATGCAAAATCAGCATGATCAGCAAGTTGTTCCAGGATTTCCTCAGCTTCTTTCTTCGTATCCACCATGATCTGAGAGATGTTAAGCTGCTCAGGCGCATGGAATACCTTCGGGTTGGCCGAAATATAGTCGTTAATCTCGTCTTCCCGAACATTCGCATAAGCGACCATAATTTTATCCATGAGTAGCTGACGATAGATATCATCACGTACGCCAACCCGTGTTAACCCGGCTTGCTCAAACATCATCTTATAATAGGCATCCTCATCTTCGTACCCAGCCACCACACGCTTCAGCTCTTGATCCATCTCTGCGGGTGTCACTTCAATGCCTAGAAGCGCTGCCTCTTGATCAACAGCCTTCTCCTTCAGCATGTCTTGCAGCATTTGCACGCCATATTTTCTCGACAGCTCGTGCTGCATCTGCCCTTCGGTGATGGAATCACCTCCAAGCCGAGCAATTACGCTCGAGGATGACAATAAATCTTCACGCTGTGACGAGGCGTCTGAACCTTCCTGCTGCTTCGCCTCCGATGCCGACAATCGAAGCAGAATAATACATGATAAAATAACAACACAACCTACCAGCACCGTAACAGAAACCCAAAGGCCTTTCTCCATCCTTGTCATTCTTCCCCAATATCCTTTTCCATCGTACTTCAAGACTGATCTAGCAGGTGGTACACCTCGTCATGCTTCTTATTTCGTGGCACGCTCGAGCAAAGCAGCGAGCTCTTCACGGTTGAATTGGTACGGCTCATTACAGAAGTGGCAAATGACTTCGGCTTGTTCATCATCTGCAATCAACTGTTCAATCTCAGATTTTCCAAGGCTGAGCAATGTCGTCTCTACCCGATCACGCGAGCATTGGCAGCGGAACTGAATGTCCATCTGATCCATAATCTGCACATCATCCACGATCTGGCGCAGCATCTCATCGAGATCCATTCCTTGATTAAGCAAAGTCGTTACCGTCGGAAGCACACCAAGTGCATTCTCAATCTTCGTAATTTCTTCATCGGTTAATCCCGGCAATAATTGAATAATAAATCCACCAGCTTCAATAACAGATCCGTCCGTATCCACGAGAACGCCAAGTCCTACCGCAGAAGGCGTCTGTTCTGATTTGGCAAAATAGTACGTAAAATCTTCCGCGAGCTCACCTGAGACAATCGGCGTACTGCCACGGTAAGGCTCCTTAAGCCCCAAATCCTTAATCATGTAGATGAAGCCTTCGCGTCCTACTGCACCAGCAACATCCAGCTTCCCTTGCGCATTGCTCGGCAAATGAACATCTGGATTGTTCACGTAACCTCGAACTTCACCATACGCATTCGCATCGACTACGATTTGTCCAAGAGGTCCGTTCCCTTTCACTTGAATCGTTAGCTTCTCTTCACCCTTGAGCATCGCACCCATCATGGCAGCTGCCGATGCCGTACGTCCAAGTGCCGCTGTTGCAGTCGGATAGGTACCATGACGGCGTCTCAATTCGTCCACCAGTTGTGTCGTCCGTACAGCAAATACACGCACCTTTCCGTTATAGGCTGTACCCCGAATCAAATAATCTTTCTGTTGTCCTGCTTCTGTCATGTTCGTACCTCCTGCTCTGTATTTCCTATTATGCATGCTGATTTCGTTGATAGATGAGACGCAAGCCCTCTAATGTCAGCATGGAGTTAATCTCATCAATCGATCGTGACTCCTTCGCGATAAGCGCCGCAAGTCCGCCTGTGGCAATGACTTTAGGGTTCTCACCTGTCTCGGCTTTCATCCGCTCAACGATCCCATCGACTTGCCCCGCATAACCGTAGATTATTCCCGCCTGCATAGAGTGGACGGTGTTACGCCCGATGACGGATTTCGGCTTCGATAGGTCGATTCTAGGCAGTTTGGCAGCTCGTTGATACAAAGCCTCCGTTGAAATACCAAGACCCGGAACGATCGCTCCGCCCAAATAATTACCCTTCTGATCAATGTAATCAAAGGTCGTCGCTGTACCAAAATCGACTACAATCAGTGGCCCGCCATATTGTTCAATCGCGGAGACCGAGTTCACGATACGGTCCGCCCCCACTTCACGTGGGTTTTCGTAACGAATATTGAGTCCCGTCTTGAGGCCCGGTCCAACAACGAGCGGCGTCTTACCGAGGTAAGTCTCGCACAAATGCTCCAGTGTACCCATGATCGGCGGCACGACGCATGAGATAATCACCCCATCGATCGCACTCGTCTCCACACGGCCCATTCGGAATAAATTATGAATTTGAATGCCATATTCATCTACCGTTGCAGATCGATTCGTACTTAACCGCCAATGGTGCAGCAGTTCACGATCTTGATAGAGTCCCAATACGATATTCGTGTTCCCTACATCGATAACCAGTATCACTTTTATGCCTCCGCCTTCTTCTCGTTTAGATCTAGACTGATGTCCAAGGCTGCAACCGAATACGTTAACCCGCCGACAGAGATGACTTCAACGCCGCTCTCTGCTTTCTCACGAATACTCTCAAGCGTAATTCCGCCGGATGCCTCGGTCACAATATGCGGCGCACGCGATTTCACCCGTCGTACGGCTTCCGCCATACACGATGGACTCATATTATCGAACATAATAATATCCGCCTTCGCTTGCAATGCCTCTTCGAGTTGATCGAAATCCTCGACCTCAACTTCGATTTTCATAGTATGGGGAATGTTCATACGTGCTCGTTCGACGGCCGGTATAATACCGCCTGCACCCTTAATATGATTATCCTTGATCATGACCGCATCATACAACCCGAAACGATGGTTAGCACCTCCACCAACGCGCACAGCATACTTCTCTAGTGCACGGTGGCCCGGTGTTGTCTTCCTCGTATCGACCAGACGTGTTGGAAGCCCCTCTAGCGCATCCACGAACTTACGGGTTTTCGTCGCAATCCCCGAAAGACGCTGCATGAGGTTCAAAGCGAGTCGTTCCCCTATCAAAATACTATGCGTACTGCCTTCAACGATAATAAGTGTCGTGCCTTTAGCAACATATTGCCCATCTTCCACCTGCGCATAACATGTCAGTGTCGGATCCACGATTTCGAATACGAGCTGCGCTACAGGAATCCCTGCGATCACACCCGCTTCCTTCGCGTGGATGATGCCCTTGGACTGTGCACCAACTGGGATCGTGAAGTCTGTCGTTACGTCACCCGTCCCGATATCCTCCTGAAGCCATGCGCGAATTTGGTCGCGCAGTACCTGATTATATGCATTAAACATGTTCAATTCGCTCCTCTGTAATGCCATGATTGCGGCGGCACACGGTATGCTTGTGCCACGCCAGATCATCACGCTCAGGGTAATCCTCACGAGCATGCGCACCGCGGCTTTCTTCGCGCCATAACGCGGATTCCGTCACGAGTGTTGCGCACGTCAGCATGTTGGCAAATTCATATTCTTCACGTTTAGTTAAGCATGTATGATAAATCGGATATTGCCGTTTTAATTCATCCAGACCCTTGAGCAGCCCCACAGCATGACGCCGTAATCCGGCATATCGCACCATCACCTTCTGCAGCTTCAACCGTCGTTCTACGATGGCCTGGCTTGGCACCTCCTTGCGGTCTTCCGTAAAGGAGATATCCATTGAAACCTGCGCCTGTGGTGACAACGTATTGATACGTTCGATAATCCGACGGCCGAATACAATCGCTTCGGACAGGGAGTTACTCGCTAGACGATTCGCTCCATGGACACCTGTCGAAGACACTTCACCGCAGGCAAAAAGCCGCTTCAAATTCGTCTCGCCGTTCAGATCCGTCTGAACGCCTCCCATCGTATAATGGGCTGCCGGAGCCACAGGAATCCAATCCGCAGCCATATCTAGCCCATATTTCAGACAAGTCTCATAGATGGTTGGGAAGCGATGCTTAATGAAGGCTTCGGATTCATGGGTAATATCGAGGAATACAAATGTAGAATTCGTCTCCTCCATTTCACTCACGATCGCACGAGCAACAACATCACGAGGGGCAAGCTCCAACTGATGATGGTACTTGTCCATAAATCGCTCGCCTTTTATATTGCGCAAGTAAGCACCTTCTCCACGTACCGCTTCGGAGATGAGAAACCTTGGAGCACCCGGATAACAGAGGGATGTAGGATGAAATTGAATGAATTCCATGTCTTGAATACAGGCGCCAGCCCGATATGCCATGGCGATTCCATCGCCTGTCGCCACATCAGGATTCGTCGTATAACGGTACAATTGCCCTGCGCCGCCTGAACACAGGATCGTTGCTTTTGCCTGAACAAATACACGACTGCCATCTGGTTTCTGAGCTAGTACGCCGATGCATTCGCCATCATGTGTTATTAAATCAATCACGAAATGGTCGTCCCAGATATCAATCTTTGGATTGACTTTGGCTTTCTCCGATAACGCACGTACGATCTCAAAACCCGTCGCATCCCCGTTGGCATGCAGAATACGGCGGTGACTGTGCGCCCCTTCCTTCGTTAGCGCCAATTCGCCATCCTCCAGGTCGAACTCCGTACCCATCTTCATGAGCTGCCGGACCCCTTCCGGCCCTTCATGAGCCAGCACATGAACCGCCTCTTCGGAGCAAAGCCCTGCCCCAGCTGTTAACGTATCTTCCTGGTGATATTCCGGCGAATCATCGTCTGCGATAACCGCTGCAATGCCGCCCTGGGCATAACGCGTATTGCTGTCCATCAGCGATTTCTTCGTGATCATAATCACTTGATTCTGCTCGCTGGCTTTAATCGCCGTGAAAAGCCCCGCAATCCCGACGCCAATGACAATAACATCCGTATCGATTCTCGGTAAATCTTGTAGAGAAAAATCAACCAAATACTGTGGAATCATCTTCATTCCCACCTATCCTCATACTAGAGTGCTGCGATGTCGCATCCTGTAGGATTTTATTTATGCTCTTCATCTCTTGTTCAATGATGTTCTTTTTATCACATATAAGCCTGGAACAATCACTTCCAAGCATTCCGCATGAAACTGTATCTATTTTAATGCTGTTGAGAGCATAAATAAACCCCTTATCCAAAATACTTCTTCACAAATTTTTAATATGCGAAACGCAGCAAAAAAGAGCACCTTCAAGGTGCTCTCTCGGTGATTGCTATTCATGTTGAACGTTGCAAGCCATAGAGCAAGCCTCATGCGCACGAAACTCAGAAGGGGTAAGCCCTGTTTTTTTTCGAAAGATTTGGGAGAAATGCCGGACATCCGGGTAACCCACCCGCTCAGCAACCTCACTTACCTTCAGCTCCGACTCCTGCAGCATGGCCATCGCACGATCCAGCCGGATATCGGTAACATACGTTTTAAAACCTTTTCCCGTCTTTTGTTTGAACAGTTGGCTGAAATAGACCGGATTCAAATAGATAACCGATGCCACCTTCTCCAGTGACAGCTCCGATGCATAGTGTGCATGAATATATTGGAGCGCTACATTTACTGCATGCTCGCCGCCCGTCGTATAATGATCATATACCTGCGATGCAGAGTTCTTAACCATTTGCTGAACTTGCTTAGGGACACCTTCTACATCAGAAATCCGTCCCGAGTAGAGAACTTGAAAAGGGATCTTCAAATACCGTTTCAGATGGCTCCGCAATTGCTCAATTAACGGGTTAAGTCCTTCTTCATGATTCAACGTCACGAGGCCTAACAGGCTTTTCGTATCCATATTGGCGACAAACCCTTTACCCACCGTATCAATCAATTCCGTAAGTACGTTCTCAACGATGAAATGCTCCAGCTTTCTATTCGAGTCGCTCTCCAACCGTACCATAACCAAATGGAAATGCGGATAATTGCCCGTAATCGGAGCCAAATCGATCCCGCCCAAATCTAGACCAGCGGCCCAACGAGCGAGCAACCCTTCCCTCCAAAATCGCAAGTTCCGCTTCAATAGCTGGGTTTCCTTCGTTCTCTCATTTTCATGCGAAATTTCTTCCGTTAACTCTTGGATCTTGCTTACCAAGGTCTCTTTACCAATCGGCTTCAGTAAGTAATCCTTGGCTCCAAGACGAATGGCTTCTTGGGCATACGCAAATTCAGAATAGGCGGAAATTACCACCCATTTGATGTGAGCATGGCATTTGCGAGAGATCTCCATCAACTCGAGGCCTGTCATCCCTGGCATCAGAACATCGGTAAGGACCAGCATGATCGGAATATTCGTTAACAAGTCGACAGCTTCTTCAGGGTTGGCTGCTTGAAAGACGCGGTGCTCCGGAAAATTCTTATGAATCGTACGTTCGATCCCTTCTCGAATGATAAGTTCATCGTCCACGACTAGAATATTCATGCTTCCAGTTCCTCCTTCTCAGGAATTGGGAACGAGACAATCACCGTCGTTCCTACGTTTCGGACACTTTCTACACGGATGCCATATAGATCGCCATACATTAAGCGGATGCGACGATGCACATTCAGAAGCCCTATGCCGCGTCGCATATTTGTCTCTTCTGGAGCTAGTATCGGTGTGCCTGCAAGAAGCTGAGACAACTGGGATAACGCTTCCTCATCGATCCCTAGCCCATTATCTTGAACCACGATTTCCAGCCGATCTTCCATTTGCCTGGAGTAGACTTTCAAAATGCCTTGTCGGCTTAGCGGCTCGAGTCCATACTTTACAGCGTTCTCCACAATGGGCTGTAGGATCATCTTCGGTACCTCGGCATCGAGCCAGCGTTCCTCGACTTCAATCACCGTCTGCACGCGTCCTCCGACCCTCGTCTCAATGATCGTCAAATAATGCTGTAGTTGATCCAGCTCCGTTCGAAGCTTGACGCGGGAAGCTTCTTCCCAATCACTGCTGTAACGAAAAATTTGAGATAACGCTAGAATGACCTTACCGAGTCTGTCATTCTCTCGCTCATCCAGCATCCAATAAATCATATCGAGCGTATTGAACAAAAAGTGGGGGTTCACTTGAGATTGTAACGCTTGAAGCTGCGCATTCTTCTCACTTATGGACGCAAGCTTGATTCGTTCGATCAGATCATCCATTTGATAGACCATCCGGTTAAAAGAACCGACAAGAACATTCAGCTCATCGTACGAGTGGACATGCACTTTCCCATTAAAATTCCCTAATTCTACTTGCTTCATTTGCTGGATCAGACGTTTGAATGGAGATGAAAAAGAACGGGACACGAATGTTGCTACAATCGTAGCTACCAGGACAAGCACAATGATGACGGTGAGCAGGAATTGCTGCGTTTCTTTGACTTCTAATTTCAGTTCACGATCAGGCGTGACGCCAATGACCGTCCAATGGGCCATATTAATCCGCGCCGCAGTAACTAACGCCTGATTCCATTCGCGAACAGCGACTGTATTCGGTTTGATATCCCCCGGCCAATCCGGCGGAATAATATTCATATCCTCCTTCACAGCATTCGTACGAATAATTTCTTTGCCGTCAGCCCCTCGGATCATCACGCTGCTCCCTGGTGCAAGACTCGCATTGGAGAGAGCAGATAAGATGGCACTGGCATCAGCTTCAATCAACACAAGCCCGATGGGCTTCAAGCTGCTCAAATCGAACAATTGACGACCAAAGGCAAAAACAGGCCGGTCGATATCGCTGCTCATCAGGGATTGCGGATATACGCCAAGCCATTTCATCTCGCCAGTCGACTGTTTGAGCTCGGAATACCAAGGCTGCCCCACGTATCCCATCGTTTCTGTTCGGATTGAACGATCAAAGCTGAAGACGGTCCCCTGATCCGTGATCACATGTATGCCTACAATATCATTACGTGAATAGAACACGACCCCAAGAATGTCGGTGATGCGATGCTCCATATTCACCGCATCCACTGACGCAGCCGTCGGTTGGGCATGAAGCAATCTCATTAATTCATTGTTACTGTTCAGCGATTTGGTTACACCGTCATAGCCTTTGAGCATGAGGTCGAACAGACCTGCGGTCTGTGATATATTTTTCTCAGCCACGACGCTAACTTTATCCCTGATCTGCTCCGTCGCCCGCTGGTAATAGACGAGACTTACAATGAGCAGCAGACCAAGCATGCTAAAAAGGAAAATCATGAACAATCGGCCATGGATCGAATTGTAACTTTTCATAGCTACATCTTACCCTTTTACTGCGCCAGCGACCATACCTTTGGTGATCTTCTCCGCAAGCAAGAAATAGATAACAATGACCGGCAATGCGCCGAGTACAAGAAATGCCCCGATCGCTCCGTAATTCACGGAGTACTGGCTAACGAAGCTGTATACGCCGAAGGGAAGCGTCTTGAGCTTTTCCGAAGAAATGAAAGTCGCTGCCAAGATATACTCATTCCAAATGTTAATAAAGGTTAGGATACATACGGTCATGATCGGTGGAATGGATACCGGTAAGATCATACTGCGGAATATCCGAAATACCCCCGCTCCATCCATAATGGCTGATTCTTCGATTTCATGCGGGATTGTCTTCATGAAGCCGCTCAGAATAAAGACAGCGATTGGCGTCTGAAATGCAATATACGGTAAGATCAGGGATAAATGCGTATTCAGAATCCCCACGTTCTTAAAGATGACCATCAGAGGGAGCAGTGTCCCCTGCATCGGGATCATCATCCCCAGCAAGAAGACTAGCATAACCGCCTGCCCATATTTCCAACGAAACCGCGTAATCGCAAATGCCGCTAAGGAAGAGAGAAATATAACACCTACCATCGTAATCGAAGTCACCAATAAACTGTTCGATAGATAACTCCAATACTTGCCGCCAGCTACCGCATTGGTGTAGTTCTCCCATTGCCATATCGCTGGGAAGGCAAAGAAGCTGCCGGATAAGATTTCTTCATTCGTCTTAAGCGAATAAATGAGCAACCATAGCAGTGGATACAGCTGCGTAACAAGGAGAATGCCGAACAAGATAAATACAATCGTTTTTTTGATCGAGTAGCCACGAAGCCGCTTAGCAATAACGGGTTTCGCAGCCGGAGTGATTACGGATTGGCTCATCGGGAGCACCTCCTTCTTACGAGTATCGTTTGTCTAACCGATTGAACAGGAAGTTGATGATCACGGTTGCAAGCAGGCAGACGAACACCAAGAATGTTGCAATGGCACTACCGTACCCGTATTTCATCGACAAGAAGGACATATTGTACATATGGCTGGAAATGACATCGGTGGCATGTGCCGGTCCACCGCCCGTCATGACCATAATCAGATCGAAGGATTGCAGTGAGCCGATGAACGCTAGGACGACAGAAATTTTGAATATCGGAACGATCATAGGTAGTGTAATATATCGATCGGCCTTGAAGCCATCGGCGCCATCGATTTTGGCAGCTTCGTAAATATCAGCCGGAATGTTCTGAATGCCAGTAAACTGAATCAAGATGTGATAACCCAAATACTGCCACAGACTGACCAAGATGACAGCGAATATCGCAACCTTTGGTTCAGTTAGCCAAGAGTGAGTCAACGAATCAAGACCTAGCCCAATAAGAATTTGATTGATCATTCCCCCCATAGACGCTGGGTTATAGATCGTCTTCCACAGCTGACCAATCACAACGACCGACAGAATGACAGGTAGAAAATAGCTGGATACGAGAAAATTAGGTCTACGAACATAACGACTGATCAAAATCGCGACGAACAAAGCAATAGGTACTTGTACAAGCATGGAAAACCCAGCTAATAGGAACGTTCGGCCTAATGCCGGCCAGAAAACGGAATCGTTCGTGAACATTTTGGTATAGTTGGCGAATCCAATAAACTTCGAAGCGCCTATCCCGTTCCAATCGAGCATACCGCTGTAGATGGACACGAGAATCGGAATAAATACGAGACATACATACAGGAGCAAACACGGTAGCACGAATGCTGCAATGACCCATCCAGATACTTTTAATACGTTCAAGGCTTCCGCCTCCTTCAGTCCCTCTCGTCGACAACGAAAGGGGGCGTAAGACGTCCCCTTCCGTATACCATCGACGGATTCATTTCATTATTTATTCTCTTCGTAGGCCGTTTGATGTTCCTTCGCAACTTCCGAAGCATCTTTCTTCGCTACGAATAGGTTCTGAATGCTGGATAAGTGAGCTTGCGCTGTACCTGGATTCATCGTGTTATCGAATGCCAAGTCTCCACCTTTGACCTCTTTGAACAATTTCAGTACATCCATCGCCATATCGGAGTATCCGGCTGCTTTAAAGTCGCCATCCACCGTCTGAGCAATCCCTACCGCACCTTTTGCTGCAAATGTTTCTTTCGGATAATTCAACATGAAGTAGTTCAAGAAATCCAAGGTTTCTTTCAAATGCTTGCTGTCCTTGGATACGGCGAATGCGCTGCCTGGCGCTAACATGAACTCATCCGGATTACCCTTGCCGTTCACGGTAGGGAACTTGAATACGCCAACATTGTTGTCTTTGCCAGCTTCGGAAGTTTCGATACCGCCCGTCGCCCAGCTGCCCATGTAGTACATCGCTGCTTTGCCTGTTTTAAATAAGTTCTCGCCTGCATTATAGTCGAAGGATGTTACACCATCTTGGAAGGCACCCGCTTGAATAAGGGACTCGAATGCGTCCACAGCTTCTTTAAAGGCTGGATCTTCGAATGTTTTCTTCCCGTCTACAACCTCTTTAAGGAAGCCTGGACCCCCATTGGTGCGAAGCAGGACGTTCATGAATAAGAAGGAACCGGTCCAGGAGTCTTTCTCACCGATAGCCATTGGTGTAACGCCTTTCGCTTTCAATTGCTTCACGGCATCGACCATCTCCTCGAACGTTGTTGGCACCTTCACGCCAGCTTTCTCGAAGAGCGATTTGTTATAGTAGACGACACCAATGTTATTGCCATCAGGCAGTGCGTAGACATTGCCGTTGAAGGTGTAATAGTCTAATATGCCTTGTTGGAACGTATCCTTCAATCCGTTCTGCTCGATCATTTCGTTCAATGGAGCGAACAGATCCGCATCGATGAACGGCTGCATTTGCGCTGCAGGGTTCACGATCGTAATATCCGGAACCTCTTTGGAAGCAGCCTGTGTCTTGAGCTTCAGCTTCTGTTGGTCCGTATTGAGCGAATCCAACTCGATTGTAATGTTCGGATGATCCTTCTGATACTGATCCACGATTTTATGGAGCATTTTGTTCTTCGGATCGGTTGTATCCGGATAAATATTTTGAAAGGTAATCGTGATTTTCTCATTGCTGTTACTATTACCATTATCTGTTGTCGTTGTTGTATCTGCTGGTTTCGTGGTTGTATCACCGCTATTGCTGCTGCCGGATCCACATGCCGCTAGGCTTAACGCGAGTACCCCAGCCATAACCGCACCGAGCATTCGAGATCTTCTTGTCATACTTTTATCCCCCTTCAGGTTTATGACCTCATTATCCAAGATTAAGCAACCGCTTACAATGCAGATAATTAGGGAGTCATGTTTGTTTTTTCAAGGTACATGCAAACGTGGGGTATTTTCCATATTGAAAAAGGAAGAACCCTTGATTTACAAGGGCTCTTGGCGTGTTCGATATCAATAAATCTAATGAGTGCTACTTCACTTCTAACATGCGCTCCAACGATGACCGGGCTTTGTCTGCAATGTGAGGAGGAACGTAGATTTGCGGCTGCATCGTCTCCAAGCATTTCACGAGCTTCTTCAAATTGTTCACTTTCATATTCGGACATACGAGGAACTTCGAAGCAAAATGGAACTGTTTATCGGGACTGTCCAGGCGAAGCTGATACCCAGTACCGTCTTCCGTTCCTACAATAAACTCCTGACAGTCGGATTTACGGCAATATTCTAGAATGGCTGTCGTACTACCGATAAAATCGCCCATCTCGACAACTTCGGGACGGCATTCTGGATGCACAACGAATTGCGCGTTTGGATATTTCGCTTTCATCTCTACGACATCTTTCAGCGTAAGCATGTCATGCGTATTGCAATATCCTTCCCAGATAATCATCTTCTTGTCTGTGAATTGTTGAACATAGTGACCCAAATTTTTGTCTGGAACCCAGATAATCTCTTCAGAATCAACCGATTGAATCACCTTTACTGCATTCGCAGAAGTACAGCAAATATCCGTCTCGGCTTTAATTTCCGCAGATGAATTGATATACGTCACCACGGTCGCATTCGGGTGCTCGGCTTTGAGCTTGCGCAGTCCATCGACATTGACCATATCCGCCATCGGGCAACCTGCACGCTCATCTGGGATAATAACCGTCTTATTCGGAGCTAGAATCTTCGCGCTCTCACCCATAAAGTGAACACCACAGAACACAATGACTTCAGCATCCGTCTCTGCTGCTTTCTGTGCGAGCAGGAATGAATCTCCTCGGAAATCGGCAACCTCTTGGATTTCGTCCCGTTGATAATAGTGCGCAAGAATGATTGCATTACGTTCCTTCTTTAATTGCATTAGCCGTTCTCGCAACTCGCGATTCTGCTCTGCCTTATGCTGCAATGCCAAAGCTTCCACTAGACCCACCCCTTTAGTATTTCGTACATCCACGCTTAACGCGTTATGACCCTCGAATCAGTTACCATTTAATTTACACACCCTTGCGTTGCATGTCAATCTGTCAAAACCGTAAAATCACCCCACAACGTGGTGCTTTGGATTCGAAGTGATTCAGATCCTTTGAGGAGGTCCCCGAAAAAATCAAAAAACCGGAACAATAAGGCTATTGTCCGGTTTTTTGATACATTACTCTTTTTTATCCGTGTCTTCGTTATCGTTATGCACATCCGTGCTTGGTGATTCTTCTTTCACTTCTTCATCGACCTTGTCTGAAGCAAATTTATTCGATTGATCGGATTCGGATTGCGATTGAATATTCACTTTCACTGCATTTGCAGCATCCGTGGATTCAACCGTCTGGCTCGTCTCGACAGATGTCGTATTCTCATCTGCTTCAACTGTCACGCCATCTAACGAACCTGTATCGATCAATTGCTTAATTTGTTCAAGCTCCAACGTCTCTTTCTCAAGCAATGTCTTCGCAATGATATGAACCTCACGCGAGTGCTTCTTAAGAAGCTCCTGCGCTTTCTCATAACAACTACGAATAATCGTCTGCATTTCTTGATCGATCTCATAAGCGATCGAATCACTGTAATTCTGCTCATGACCGAAGTCACGACCCAAGAATACTTGGCCCTGCGAATTACCGAACTGCATTGGTCCGAGACGATCACTCATCCCGTATTCCATAATCATGCTGCGAGCAATACTTGTCGCTTGCTTGAAGTCACTGTATGCGCCAGTACCGATCTCACCAATGAAGATCTCCTCCGCCACGCGTCCACCAAGCAATCCTGTAATCTTGTCAAGAAGCTCTTGCTTCGTAACAAGCAGGCGATCTTCTTTCGGAAGCATAATGACGTATCCGCCAGCGCGTCCACGAGGAACAATCGTTACTTTGTGTACGGTATCGGCATGCTCCAAGAAGTAACCGATGATCGTATGACCTGCTTCGTGGTAAGCCACGATACGTTTCTCGCGGTCACTGATCACGCGGCTGCGCTTCTCTGTACCTACGATAACGCGATCGATCGCTTCATCCACTTCTTGCATCGAGATATCTTTACGATTCTTACGGGCTGCGAGCAACGCCGCTTCATTCAATAAGTTCTCGAGATCTGCACCGGTAAATCCGGTTGTACGCTTCGCGATAACATCCATCTTTACGTCTTTGGCAAGCGGCTTATTCTTCGCATGTACTTTCAATACCGCTTCGCGGCCTTTGACATCTGGACGGTCAACTGTAATCTGACGGTCAAAACGTCCTGGGCGAAGAAGAGCCGGGTCAAGAATATCTGGACGGTTCGTCGCAGCGACGATAATAATACCTTCATTCGCACCAAAGCCGTCCATTTCAACGAGCAATTGGTTGAGCGTCTGTTCGCGCTCGTCATGTCCGCCGCCGAGTCCGGCACCACGTTGACGACCTACAGCATCAATCTCATCGATGAAGATAATACATGGTGCATTCTTCTTTGCGTTCTCGAACAAGTCACGAACACGGGATGCACCGACCCCGACGAACATCTCAACGAAGTCCGAACCGGAGATACTGAAGAACGGTACGCCTGCTTCACCAGCAACGGCGCGAGCAAGCAATGTTTTACCTGTTCCCGGAGGACCGTTAAGCAGGACCCCTTTCGGGATACGGGCACCGACAGCTGCGAATTTGCGAGGGTCCTTCAAGAACTCAACAACCTCAACAAGCTCTTGTTTCTCTTCGTCAGCACCAGCCACATCTTCGAACGTAACTTTCTTCTTCTCTTCATTATATAGGCGAGCACGGCTCTTGCCGAAGTTCATAACCTTACCGCCGCCGCCCTGCGCTTGATTGAACAAGAAGAAGAATAGGACGAACATAATAACGAACGGAATAATCGAAGTCAGGAACGTGAGCCAAATGCTCTCGCCTTCCATCGGTTTAACTTTAAGTGAAAATCCATTGGACTTACTTGCGTCCATCACTTCTTTATAAGCAGTAGGGTCGTCAGGCATGACAGAGTAGAAACTATCCGTCTTGGCGCCATCAGGTACTTTAATAAACTTACCTGTCACCAAGTTGGCTCTGCCTTGATATTGGACCGAGATATCCGCTACGTTCTTAGCCTCTAACGCTTCGCGAAGTTGGCTATATTGTATTTCTACAGCAGATTCGTTGCGATTGCCTATAAATTGAACAAGACCCACCACGACCAAAAATAGAATCAAATAAAAACCCGAATTACGGATGAACCGGTTCATCCCCAACCTCCTCTCAAGACACTTTAATTATTTTACCATAGCATGTCTTACCACCACAATAGAACGAGGTAAGCATCGATTGCAGCTGTTAGTTCGAGTAGACCTCTGGTTTCAAGATCCCAATGTAGGGGAGGTTACGGTATTTCTCAGCATAATCGAGACCATATCCGACGACGAATGCATCGGGTAGTTCAAATCCTTTATAATCCGCTTCGAGGTCAACTGTACGACGAACCGGTTTATCAAAGAGCGCAACGACACGTGTCGAGTTCGCATTGCGTCGCTCCAGAACATCAATTAAGTAGCTGAGTGTTAAGCCGCTGTCGATAATATCTTCGACAATGATAACGTCGCGACCTTCCACAGGTACATCTAAATCTTTCAAAATTTTAACAACGCCGGATGATTTGGTGGCTTTCCCATAACTGGATACAGCCATAAAATCAAGCTCGAGCGGAATTGTCATGTTCTTCACTAGATCGGACATAAAAATAAATGCACCCTTCAGCACACAAATCACAAGTGGATTTCTCCCGTCGTAATCGCGGCTTAGTACTTCCCCTAATTCTTTAATTCTCGTCTGAATTTGTTCCTCGCTGTACAGTACTTCTTGAATGTCGTTAAACAATGATGGCCCCTCCTAATGTATACTATGAAAGCTTCTTGCCTTCCATTACATTTCAAAGCTGATGTTGCTACCCTTCATACCTGCAGATCTCCAACCGAACAAGTCGCGTCGTCTGCTCTTCAACCGTCGCATGTGCTGAACGGCGAACGCCGGGTATCCACAGAATTTGATCTGTGCAGTCCGTTATAACAGGCCAAGTGTCACGAAGCACTGGTGCAATCTTCTCATCAATGAAAATATCTTGTACTTTTTTGGACCCATTTAATCCAAGGATTCGCATTCGATCACCTGGACGACGATTCCGCACGATTAGCGGAAAGTGTACGCAGTCCGCATCAAAAAAGGCAATACATCGATGCTTCGGCCTCACTTCGCTTAAAACCGAATCGTAGCTGATTTCATTCCAGCGCAACAGCCCTGAATGATCAGAAATCCACTGTTCCCCGTGCCCCCGTTCTATTCGATATTCATACGCTACGGGTCCTTGCGAATCAAGCCTATGTATAAAATCGATCTGATCGTAGGACCGAACGCACTGGATTCGCTCCGAAATATCGAGCATCCACGTCGTAGGCTGCGTTTGAAGAATCCCCAGCCTGATCGCTTCAATCTTCTCATAATCGAAGGAATCGGATTCTGTATCCGTTTTTTGTGCAAGATAACTTAATATTAGTTTAATAAATCTTCGTTGTAAAGCAACATGTGTATTGGTTAAATCAGCGCGGGCAAGCTGATATCCGCCCTTCGTACGCTTCAGAATCGCAGTCAATTGCTCTGACGCTTCCTGTTCCAAATAATCACTATCTGCACGAAGTAAGTCTGCGGTTCGGTTCAATGCCTTCACAATCTGCTCATTATATTGCCCCAAAAATGGCAACACATCCAACCGAATCTGATTCCTGACATATTTGCGGGAGTTATTACTCTCGTCAGTTACATATTGTAAGCCACTTTCTTCACAACAGTCCATTAAATCTGTTTTGTATATACGTAGAAAAGGGCGAATAAGTTCCACATTTTTTTCCGTTCTTGAAATAGCCATCCCCGCAAGACCCGCTGCCCCTGAACCACGAATCAGTCGCATCATCACCGTCTCGGCTTGGTCATCTGCATGATGTGCCAGTGCGATATGCGATGCACTATACTTGGCCGCTGTCGCATGCAGGAAAGCATATCGCTGCTCACGTGCTGCCGCCTGGCCATTCATCCCTGTACGTTCTATATATTCGGGAATTTCCAAATGCGCAACTTCACAAGGGAGCTTGAGGTCTGAAGCGATGCTCTTAACAATCTCAGCTTCAGCAACAGACTCCTGCCGGAATCCGTGATTCGCATGAGCGACAATCAATTGAAGATGATGCCGCTCGGGAGCCGCCAGCATATGAAGAACATGCAGAAGCGCAACCGAGTCCGGCCCTCCCGAGACAGCTACAACGATCGTGCTCCCCGGAGTCCATAGCTGGTGCTCCCTTACCATTTGCTCGACTTGCCCCGCAAGGGCGTATATCTTCGTCATTCGCATCGATTCATGCCGCCCCTCTCTATATAACATGTAAAGCTTCTAATTGGATTGCAGGATGATGTATAGGGTCGAGCCTAATAGAATAATGGATGCGACGAATATCCCTTTCAACCAACCCGGTGTATGCCTACGAATCGGTGGCGATGAAATTTTGCTGCCACTGCGAATTGCAGCCTGTTTCCATTCACTGCATGCTTCATGCGAAGAAGCGAACTGACCGCTAATGGCTCGCTTGAACCACGATTCATAAGATTTCAGACGAATATGAGTATGTGCAAGGTTGATCAAATCATTCGCACTCCGAACTTGAGGCAGCTGGTCCGGGCCTTGTCGGCGCAGACGTGCGCCATCCATGACATGCAACCACAGCACCGCAAAGGCGAATAGATCATATCCCGGATCTGCGGCACGAGATCCCGCATTCCAATATCCCCGGTCATACCTCTCGGTGAATTGCTTGACGCTTCGTCCGATGCGACTTACGCCGCCGTAATCAACCAGCTCAACCTGTCCATAGGACGAGACCATAATATTCTCGGGTTTCAAATCTCCGAATACGTAGCCTGCTTCATGCAGTTCGACCAGCTTTTGTAATAAGCGGTACCCAATCAGCCCCATCCATTCAGGCCCATTCTTCTCCATATACTGATGAAGCGTAACGCCCTCGACATACCGCATGACATAGAATTGCATATCCATCTGCCCTAGCTTGTAATCATCGACATCGAGCAGAAAAGGCCGCGATGCTGAATTCCGCATGCGGCGATCTGATTTATTCTGATGTTTAGCGAGCGTTGTCAGCACATTAATCTCCGATTGAAGGTCCACCGCATCATATCCGATTTTCAAAGCAGCCAGCTCAGTCCCGCGCCCCCGTCTCACCAAATAAACGGCGCCATTCGCTCCTCTGCCGAGAAGACGCTCGACGAGGTACCTGTGATGATGCCATTTGCCCTCAATCCACGTACCAGGTGCAAGGCTCGAGCTTGCATTAAACGACGTAGTCACCTAACATCCCATCCGTTTCTGACTGATTGCGAAATCCAGGATCGCTTCCAACCATTCTATCATATTGGATGAATTCGATCACCTTATAGATCGCTGGCCCCGTTGGCGTCGCTCCGCGCATTTGCATTCGGCGGAATAATGAGCCCACGCCGGACAAGTCTTGTGTCCAATCCAGATCCATAACTGTCTCGTCGGAAGCTCGGCCTGGAAAGTGGAATACAGCGATTTCACTCTTCCCTTGTCGCGCCTGCAGACTCAGCATCAGATCCCGAATGGCCTCTTCAACCGCTTGCAGCTTGGGCTTCATACTTGCGCTTGCATCAATTAACAGGGCAACTTGCAATTCGCTTGTCTCGGTTAACTCGTCCATCACCTTCACAACCTCTGACCGCTGCTGTGGTGGTAAATCTTCAATATGGGTCGCATCCGTGTGCAGAATTTGCCGAAGCTCACGCTCGACCACCTGATGAATCGTCTGCACGACCGTCTTCCGCGTCATCATCTGAATCGTCTGTGACAGTTGATGTGGCTGAACGATCCGATCCATCCCGCCACCTGCTTTGGCAATCTGGGCAATCTCTGCCGCCCCAAGCTCGCCAATCGCACCTTGGTCAACCACACCAACAACATTGACGGTAATTCCTTCTTCCCGTGCGTGCGCTGCAGCAACAATCGGACTTACACCGACATTTGAGCAGCCATCCGTAATCAATAGAATTTGTTTCACAATAAACCCTCCCCTAAGAATAAGATGAATACGATGCTCTATTCTATCCTTTCCAGATTTAAGAGAGTTTAATCCGAGTTAGGCTTTGAATCGCGCTAGAATTGCCCAGCGTCGTTGTTTCCGCTTATTATACTTCAGCAAGGATCGATAGATTTCGAGCGTCTCGTGATATGCTCGGCGAGCATCCTCTCCGCGGCCTAATTGCTCATAGAGCTGCCCCAGACGATAGTAGGCTTCACAAGAAGAGGAATTCACCTGGCGGAATTGTTCCAGCATCGCGATCGCCTTCTCCGGCTGCGTCGTACGATAAGCCTCAGCCAGCTGCAGGTATGGATCTCCATATTCAACACGTGGATTCAGCTCAAGTGCTCTATAGATATGTGTCTCGCCCGCTTCGATGCGCCCTAGCTTCAAATGACATACACCGACTTCAAAATGATAATCCGCCGACTCCTCCATTGCTCGTTCGATTTGTTCTAGATGACCCCATGCTTCATGATATTTCTTCTGTGCAACGTACAATCTTGCTAGCTCGAACCGCGATGTGGAAGCATGCGGATTGGCCCGGAGCTCTTCCTTCAATCGGTTGATGCGGCGGTTCCGACTGAACGGCTTGAATAGGCTCGGTGTGAGTCCGACATATCGCCGATCCAACACATATAGGATCACAAGAAGTAGAATAATGGCTAGAATCGGACTACGCGTAATATAGAGTAAGAACGAGAACAGAAAAAATTTCGTTAACAAGCAAAAAGCCTCCCTCTTATATTCAAAATAACGGCATATCGCTCATTATTTTACCATATGAGGGAGGCTTTGTTTAATTTCTCATTTCATAATTCTTCAGCTCACCGTCCTTGGACGTTCTAGCCGTGTTGAACCTGGCCAATGCACGGTAGACCATTCAGGAATGTGCCGCTCAATCCGTGCGACAACGACCGTCATGTCATCTGAGATACTGCCGTGATGCCACCTGACAACCATCTCGAGCAAGGCGTCCGCAATCATCTGCGGATCGTCCGATTTCATCTCTTGGAGCACCCGCTTCATCCACAGCTCCTTATTCACCGCATGACCCGGCGCATCATAAATGCCATCCGTCATCATCACAAGCGTATCGCCCGGCTCCAGTTGAACCGTCAACAGATCCACTTCAATATCCTGCAATATTCCGATCGGCAGATTAGCTGCTGAGATCGAGATCACCTCATTTTTACGAATAATAAAGCTCGGTGTTGACCCAATCTTCATGAACGTCGTCTTCGCTGTATATTGATCGATAATCGCCATATCGACGGTCGCGAACACTTCCTCCGCAGAGCGTAACAGCAGAACAGAATTGACCGATTTAATCGCCATCTGCTCATCCATTCCCGATTGCAGTAATCGCTCCAGAATAGAGCGCTGTGCTGCTCTCAAGCTTCGCACGCTCGCCGTTGCCCATGCCATCGCTGATGGCTACCGCGAACTTCCCATTGCCAAGCTCCACTGTACTGTAGCTGTCTCCAGATAATGCATCGCCCCCCTTGGCCGCACTCGCCACCCCCGTATCAATCTCAAACGCCTTCGCAGATCCAAATGTGACCATGACCACCCCGTCCCGACCCCCATCGGCTGTACCGAACCGTTCGCTAGCGACAACAATATGTTCCCCTAGAATATCGGATAACACTGGCGCAATAATTTTACGGCATTCATCATGCCCCCTTCGGAAGGTATGTACAATCTCAATCTCGATCTGGCCGGTATCGAGGCTAATAATATCGATATCTTGAATCGGAAGTCCGAGCTCTTCGAGCATCGTTCGAATTTGTTCCTCTTGCTTGTGAAGTGCCGCCCCTTCCCGCTGAATTTCCCGCACGAGACTATCCATCACTTGTGAGACCCCGCTTAATTGTTCGGCCACAAATTGCCGGCTGTCGATAATCTGTCTTTTCCAATGCAAATCATTCTTGTACAGGTCGTACTGCCCTCTCATCGCCCCCATCACTTGATCCGTCTTACTGCACAGCTTCAGCCATGATCCCGGTAAATCCTCCTTCTTCAGCTTCGGATTCTCCTCAATCGCCGTCATCATATCGGTCATGAAGGAGTATGTCTGATGGAACCTCCCTTCCCAGCATTGATCCTTGCGATAGCAATTCGAGCATGTCTGCGTCGTGACTGTATTAATAAAATGATCGAACTCTTCTTCTTTACGCACCATCTCTCCGCTACTCGCGACTTGTCCGAAGCTTCTTGCCAGTTGCCTAAACACCTCCGAGAATTGATTCACGCGTTCCGCTGTCATATCTCGGATTCGCCGCGCATATTCATGTTGCGTGGAGGCATGCTCTTGCGTACCTGGTACATATTTCGAGATCATCGTAATCATAGACTTAGGTGTTAATAGGAATAGTGCAATGGCTGCTACCGTCTCACTTGTAGACATAATCACTTCTGCCGTCGTTCCGAGGTAGATCACAAGAATCGAGGAGCCAAGCAGCATACCACCAGCTACCCACCAACGTTTCCCTTCACGAAGCATACCTGCGAGCATTCCTGCGAAGGCCAGCAAACTCATCTGATAGATGGCATGTAAATCTGCAAGACTTAAGATTAATCCGGTCACAACACCCACCGATGCCCCGAGCGGCGCACCGCCAACAAAAGCGAATAAGAGAATTAAATAACGTGAGAAAATATGATCCGGTGAGAGTCCATAGATTGTAAAGCCGACTGCACCCGTCATAACCGATGCGAGCAAGATGATCAGACAGATGATTTCTTCGTTCTTAAGCGCCGTCTGTTTGCGAACACGCGTCAGAATCGGCAGTGCCTGCATAAACACAATCGTCAGAACAAGGCTTAATCCTCCATCCATGACCGCCATCAGAATCGTATACCATGACATATGATTGCCGATCACGAGCTCGAACAACCGGACAAGCATCATAGAGGAGAATACGATTAAGGGCATAAAAGAGGACTCCGGTCGATTATACGCTTCAACTCCCCGTTGAATGAGAAGAACTAGAAGCATTTGTGCAGCCAATGCCCATATACCCGGTTCGGCCGAGAAGTAATTGCCTGCGAGCAGCGCTAACGCGAGCCAGCCGCTAAGATCACGCCTTAGCATATAGATCACTGCAAAATACGCTACCGCGAACGGCGCAAGTTCATTAAGTATCATTGCTTTCCCGAGCAGAAAGCCCATACCGGTCAGTACGATCGTCCATTTCCGTACGGCGATCCCTTCATAAGCTCGATTCATCACATTAGGGGTTTGCATGGGTGAACACCACCTCTTCTCGTAATCTCATAATCTCTTAATGAGTGAGTGATTCTCATTATAGAAAGGAGACCTTAGAAAGTTTGTCACAATGCGTAGGCTCGTCAAAAAAAGTTTCCGACAAAAACAATCGTTGCCCATGACACGTTAAATCCCTTGCAGCACAAGGGGTCCCGCCAATATAATACATGATCGCATTGAGAATGATGTCTGAATTTCCAACCGAATTGTAGACGCTTTCGAGGAGAGTCTACGGCAAATCGTCAGAACTTCAAGGAATGCCGTAGGAACCTGTCGGTATTTTTATTTGGCGTCGACGAACAAAATAGAACAATAAAAAACCGCAGCAGCCGAAGCTGTTGCGGTGTTCATTATTTCATGATGAAGTTGTGAATTACATGCGTTTCGCGCCGCGGCCTCCGCGCTTCCCTTCGGTGTTCTTCTTCAGGGAAGAAATGCGCTCCTCACTATCTTTTAAGAAACGGGACACTTTATCTTCAAAAGTAGCCTTGTTCGCTGGTGGCTTGAATGAACGCCCACCCCGATCTCGTTGAAATCCGCCTGGTCTGTCACCGTCTGGACGTCCGCCTTGACGATCAGGCCTTGGCGCTCTTGGCGGCCTAGTCTGCGCTTCTACCGGCTTATCCACCGCTTGCTTGATGGATAGACCAATCTTGCCGTCCTTATCCACATTAATGACCTTTACCGTGACAACATCATCAATTTTCAAATGATCATTGACGTCCTTAACATAGTTGTCGGCGATCTCCGAGATGTGAACGAGACCCGTGACACCTCCTGACAGATCTACAAATGCTCCAAAATGCGTAATCCCTGTCACTTTTCCTTCTAACTTGGTGCCCACTTCAATTGCCATAGAATAAAATGATCCTCCCTTAAAAATATACAAATCCGTAGATTCTGATACTTTAAAATCTTTGGCTATGGTGATTATACCGAATGCCGAAGCTTTGGTCAACAGACGCATATCACGTCACGATTCGAATCCGCTATTTGAGCATTCCCTTATCAATAGGGGTCTCACCCGGCGGGTACATATCGAGTGTCTTCCTTGCAATCTGTCCGATATATTCATCCTCATTCAGCCGAGCAATCTCTTGCTCTAATTGCGACTGCAGCAGCTTCGTCTCCTGATGCATCTGCTGATTATCCTCCAGCTTCACACGTTCACTTGCCAGTGTCACCGTCTGATGAATGAATGTATAAATCCCCCAGCTGAAAAACAATACCATGAACATCATCCAGAGCCGGATTCGTTTCCGTGCGCCCGTGTATTTAGTTGGCTGTTCTTGACGAACCCTAGACGACATACCGTAATCCCCCCTGAGATGTTTGAGCATGATTTATTCTTCACGCTTGCGTTTAAAGAGGCGGTTCCATAATCTTGTCCCGTAATCGAGCGACCGCTTCACCCATTCAGGGATCTTGAAGTGTCTCCACAAGGGACGCGTTAGGAATTTGAACAACCTCCAAAACGGACTTAATAATTGTAACACAATCCTGCCTATGAACATAGCGGACAGGAATAGAATTCGAACGAGAAACTTTACCAATTTATACAAGCCGATGATTGGCTTCAGTAAGAAGATCTCCACTAAGCGCTGAATCAACCGGACAATCTGCTTAATAACCTTCATTAAGATTACCACAATGCGTACGGTTGTAAAGCTGAACCATAAAAAATAGAACCAAACGCCTAGAAAGAGTCCGAAAAAGACATAAAACCGCAATTCCCCCTGATTTGTGATATATAGCATTCGAAAAATGAAACAAACCGCGATCACCCAGTAACAAAAATCCAGCACAGGCTTGGTCCACTTTGGAAAATGAAGCTGGTGGGCAACCACGCGGTATCCGTCGAAAACGATCCCCATGCATAGCCCACTAATCAACATCGCGAACATGGCCACAAATTGTTCATTTAAACTCATTTAAACAACTTCCCTAGAAATCCTTTGGATTTGCCTTGCGAGTTCGCATCTAAATAAGTCAGGGAGTTAATCATGCCTTCAATCGCGATCAGGCCTTGTTCGAGACTTAAGTTCTTGATATGTAAATTTTGCCCTCGAATCGCGAGGAATCCGCAATCCGTATTGAGCAGGAATTCCTCATTATCGAAACTCTCCACGTTACTTACGCCGGTAATCTCGAGCTGCTTACGATTTAGCATCTTCACTTCTTGCCGTTTCGTCTTCACCTGTTCCACCATCGCATGGCCCCTCCTTTACTAAGACTAGCTTATGGGAGGGACGTCCACTTTAGAACATCATGTATAGCAAAATAACCCCACAAAGTGGAGACTTACCTCCAAAGGTGAATCAGGTACTTTGCGGGGTACCGAAAATGATGAAAACTAGTATAGACATAAGAGACGGAAGCGATTATCGCCTCCGTCTCTTATGTCTACCTATGTATGTCTACCAAGGGAAATCATTCGATTTCGCAATCGGCTCTTCCTTGATCACCGTATAAAGCTGCGCAGCTTCATCCTTCTTGGTCGTCTCTGCCGTACGCTCGACACGAACGGTAACCAGCTTCTGGCCGAATTGAATCGTAATCTCATCGCCCTCTTTGACGCTGCTGCTTGGCTTGGCCTCTCGCCCATTCACGAGTACGCGCCCTTGATCGGACACGTCCTTCGCAACGGTACGACGCTTAATTAATCGGGATACTTTCAGGAATTTATCGACACGCATCTTACTTTACAGCGTCTTTAAGTTTGTTGCCTGCTTTGAATGCAGGAACATTCGAAGCTGGGATGTCGATTGTTTTACCTGTTTGTGGGTTACGGCCTGTACGACCTGCACGTTTACGAGTTTCGAAAGTACCGAAACCGATCAATTGAACTTTGTCGCCGCCAGCAAGCGCATCTGTAATTTCGCCAAGGAAACTATTTAGTACCGATTCAACGTCTTTTTTAGTTAATCCGCTTTTTGTAGAAATGTTGTTTACCAAATCTGTCTTGTTCATTATTAGTTCCTCCCATAATTAGAAAAATAGATCGATTATGTATTCTTGTTTTGTTAGTAAATTCCTGCTTCTTTTGACAGCTTTTTTCGAAAAAGGTCAAATAGAGAAGAATTTTGCCAGCGAATAGGTCGATCTTGAGCCCCTATTCTACTGACGTTTGGCGGCTTGCCACCATTTTTCCATCTCTAGTAAATCAGTTTGGTCAAAAGATTTACCATTTATACGGAGCTGGTCTTCAATATAGTGAAAACGAGAAGTAAATTTACGATTGGTTCGCGTTAGCGCCTCTTCGGGGTCTGCATCGATAAATCGTGCCGCATTGACAACAGCAAATAATAAATCTCCCAGCTCGCCGATTTGCTCGTCATGCGAATCGCCATTTGCGACGGCCTGCTTCAGCTCCGCAAATTCTTCTTCGATTTTGGAGTATACACCATTTAAGTCCTCCCAGTCAAAACCAACCTTCGCAGCCTTCTTCTGAAGCTTGTAAGCTTTCATCAATCCTGGTAGGTCGCGAGGCACGCCATCGAGCACCGAAGTGACGCCTTGATCTAGGCCTTTACGCTGCTTCTCTTCAGCTTTCATCTGCTCCCAATTCTTGAGCGCTTCACTCGCATCGCCTGCCGACTGGTCGCCGAATACATGCGGATGACGGAACAATAGCTTCTCATTTAACGTCTGGATCACATCATATACCGTGAAGGTCCCGACTTCCTCTTCCATCTGGGAATGCAGCATCACCTGCAGCATAACATCTCCAAGTTCTTCCTGCATATGAATTGGATCATCATCATCGATCGTCTCAAGCACTTCATACATTTCTTCGATCAAATTTTTGCGAATCGACTGATGCGTCTGCTCTTGATCCCACGGACAGCCTTCCGGACTGCGCAAAATTCCGACAATTTCGTGTAATCTTGCAAAGGTCCGGTTACGAAGCTGCTCATCGTCGCTCCGCGGCACCCAGATCAGCGATAAATTACCATAACCTTCTACACGATCCAGTTCATAGAGCGGCACGCGAATGATCTGCTCTTCGCCTTGTACACCGAGGGCATGCCCTACTACGACTTCATAGTCATCCGGGTATAGCTCCATCAAGACCAGCTTCACATCCGAAGCGGTGAAGACATCATAGACTTGACCGATCACGGTATGAAGCTGCGGCTGAAGCCAGGAAGACGACATGCCGCTACTATCGAGCAGCTGGAAACCCTCAATGGGGTCGAACCCAAGACGTGTAAACGCCTGATCCAAGAAGCTCTCGCCGCCTGTAATATGCAAGGCAATACCCGCTTCACCACAACGCTGTCTAAGCTGCTGTACCGTCGATTCTGCGACCATCGGGTGTCCCGGTACGGCATAGACAATATTGCCATGTTCACCGGCTAATGCAATCAGCCGATCTGTAATCGTACGGTAGACCTCAGGAAAGTCATCATGCTGCTCATAGAGCGAATCGAAGGACGTATAAGCAATTCCTTCATCCTGCAGCAGCGTCATCATCGGATGATGCTCTGTACGTACGAACACATGGGTTGCTGACTGAAGTTTCTTCCAGTTGCCAAGGGTTAACTGATCAGGATCACCTGAACCAAGCCCCAGCACTGTAATTGATTTATCCACTCTTCATCCCTCCATTAATGCCTCTTTTTAATAACCCAAGTCTCTCCAACCTAGGGATATACTTCTTCACACCGGGAAGCGTTGCAAGTTCTTGGGCCGTAATGACCCCGAATCTCATTCCGCTACCTGCAAAGGTAACGACACCGATCACAATGCCAACAAGCGTAACAATGACTGCTTCCACTCGCCCATTTGCTAGACCGAATCCATGCAGCAATTCCGGCATTAGGGTTGTGGTCGCACCCACGGTTACGGACAACATCCCCATCATGAGCAGTGGCTTCACGACCAGCTCACCCCATGAGATCCGCAGCCCTAGGGTCTGAAAGAGTACAATCCCATTTAATAGTGCTGCGATACCGTAAGCAGCCACGCCTGCTATAGCTGCGCCATTCATGCCTAGTACAGGTACAAGCCAGAGATTGAGCGCAATCTTGACCCCAACAGCAATGAGCAAATGCCAAGCCGGTGCATTCACCTTACCGATCCCTTGCAGTATCGCTCCAGTCATGATGTTGATCGTACTCACCACGGCCATGCATGCGACCCATGCCATCGTATCTGTCCCATTCGAATCGCGGTATAATGCCACGTTAATAGGTTCTGCGAGCAGTACAATCCCGAGTGTCGATGCTGCGCCCAATATCCATGCCCATCTTAGCAAAATCGTCGATCGCTGCCGCAGCTTGTCTAGATTGCCGCTCAGGTGATCCTGTGTGATGGCTGGAATGATCGATACGGATATCGAACTCACGACCATCCCAACAAGTTGAACCAGCGGCAAACCGCGATTATATATGCCGAAAGCTGCCATGGCTTGCATATCATCTGCAAAGGACATCTTCAGTAGCCTCGGTACGGTAAACGTATCGACAATACTCATCATCGGTACCACAATCGCCCCGAGGCACACGAGCACCGCATAGCGTACAAGCTGCCATAGGAGCGTCCGCAATGGAGCAACCTCTTGCACGTGTGAGGCGCCTTGTGCACGTATCTCAACCCTCTGTAGAGATGGTCTTCTACGATCTTTGCGATAGTAATACATCATCACCAGCAGCCCGGCCACGCCTCCTGCTGTCGAGCCTAGTGCTGCACCCGCAGCAACGATCGATTCTTCCAAGCCTGCACGTGTAAGAATGAGCAGCAAGAAGAGCATCGTTGCTACCCGGATCAATTGTTCTGCCACCTGAGAGACCGCCGTCGGGACCATCATTGATTTCCCTTGGAAGTATCCACGCACAGCGGACATCACCGGTACAATCAGCAGCGCAAATGAAGAACAGCGAATGGCTTCTGCAGTGTGTATGTTATCCATCCAACCAGCAATCCGATCTGCACCCTGGTGCAGAAGGATAAACCCGGCGATGCCTGCTACACCGAGGAGGACCATCGATACATGCAGGATTCGTCTTGCTCCGACTTCATCATCATGGGCCATACGCTCCGCCACGAACTTCGATATGGCCACCGGAAAGCCGGCTGTCGCGAGGAATACAATCAAAATATAAAAAGGATACACCGCATTATAAATACCAAAAACACCGTCACCCGCAATGTTCTGCAGTGGAATCTTCTGCAGCGTCCCGATCAATTTCGACAGCAACGCAGCAAGTCCAAGTACCATTGCGCCCTTAACGACGTGGGATTCCGTAGTTGGTAACGAACCCATATCCTGTTGCTCTCTCATCGTTCTCCCTCTAATCATCCATTCTAACCGAATTTATATCCATTCATTATACCATATAAAAAACTCCCATAATCGAGCATACGCTTTGCGTATGTTTCGAGTATAGGAGTTCATAAAATCGGTAGCCCGATTTATTGTTCCATTTGTTTACCTAAGAATGCAGCCGCTGTCTCAGACATTTTTGTCTCAAGAATACTCATCTTCGTATTCTCGTCTTTGCTAAGCATGACAACGGTGCCAATGGGGTCGCCACCTGCGATAATCGGTGCTACAACGTAAGAGCTGATTGTCTCTTGATTATCTCTTCCGATTTCATACGTGCCGGAATTCGTCTCAATCGATGTTTTACGGTTTTCCATACATTCCTCAACCAAAGATCCGATGGACTTGTCCAAATATTCTTTCTTGGATCCACCAGCAACTGCGATAATATTATCACGATCTGTAATCAATGTTATATGATTTGTGCTCTCGAATAAAGACTCCGCATATTCTTTTGCAAAGTCGCCAAGCTCACCAATCGGGGAATATTTCTTAAGGATAACTTCACCATCGCGATCAACAAAAATCTCGAGTGGATCTCCCTCGCGGATTCGAAGTGTGCGGCGAATTTCTTTAGGAATGACGACCCGTCCGAGATCATCAATACGACGAACAATACCAGTAGCTTTCATATTTCTTGTTGCCTCACTTTCTTATCAGTTGTACTTCTACTACTACGGTTCATGGAAATGAGGAGATGTGGTTAGTTCAAAACTGTCCTTTGAAATAACTTTAACTGGTGGTTGATTTAAAATCTGACCATAGTATTCATCTGCTCCCAGTTTCTTATACATCTCGATTGTACGCTCAAATAAAGGAATCGTTTCATAAAAAAACAGAAAATAGTGAAAAAATTTCACGTATTTTCTGCTTGTTCATAAAATAGTCAATTTTATTTACAGATGTTACATTTAATTACTTTTTATCACTGGTTGGTTCTGTCTTTTCATCGGTTTTTTTGCCAGTTTCTTGCTTAGGCTCTTCCTTTTTCTCTACCTTAGGCAGGTCGATTTTTGTAATCAAGCCTGGCAATTCCTTCTCCATGAATTGATTCATGCTCGCGCCCGAAACTTGTCCACGAAGCGATTCCTTCTGATCCGCTGTCAATTTGTCGAACGTCATCTCAACACGAGATTCGACCTTCATCACATGATAACCAAACTGCGTCTCAACCGGATCGCTGATTTTATTAAGCGGAAGCTCAATGGCTGCTTTTTTGAATTCCTCAACCCACTGACCTACAGCTGCATCTTTATATAATCCGCCATTGTCTTTGGAACCTCCGTCATCGGAGTACTCCTTCGCAATTTTGTTCCAATCAGCATTTGGTGCTTTCAACTTCGCTTGAACTTCTTTCGCACGTTTCAATGCTTCTTCTTTCGTACGCTTTGTTTTACCGTCTTGCGTTTCTAGGGCAACAAGGACATGCCGAACAGATGCTGTAGTGAAGTTTTGCTTATTCTTCTCGAATTCGGCCTTCACTTGGTCATCGGTTACTTTCGCATTGTAATCCGCAACAACTGTAAGCAAGCGCGTCATATAAGCGAGCACATCTTGATCCGTTAATTTAAGCTTGTCCAACTCGGTTTTGTATTGATCCCCAGCTGCTTTTTTCATCTGGTCCAATTGCTCTTTCGCTTTCTTCTCGCCGTCTTTCTTCGCTGCATCTGTTGCTTTGTCAGCTAGAATTTTGTAGGCAATCTCTTGCTTGAGCAAATATTCTCTGAACTCATCCATCGTTACGACTTGCGCGTATTGCGGATAGAGAAGCGTCATCATGCTGAGTTCTTTATTAAATTCATTCTCGGTAATCGTTCCGCCTTTATACGTCGCAACGACCTTGCTCTTATCTCCTTTGGCAGCGGAACCCTCATTCTTCTGTCCGCATCCTGCGATTAACGATACCATGAATACCGCCACAAGCGTGATCATCAAGGATTTCCAAGCACTTTTACGGTTATTTAACAACATCTTGTAATTCTCCCTTCGTTTTGAACGCCTCTTTGGCGCTTTTAAGCACATCTTCTACCAATTGCAGCATCTGCGAATCATCTAGCCCTTTGCATCTCACATTCATTATAATACTTGGACCCTGCTCAAAGCGAATACGCTTGTCGAACTGCGCACCCAGCTGCGCTAATTTGTCACGATAAATGTGTTCGGTCTGGCTCGCTGCAATGCGGATGACAACGTCATCGCCTTTCTTCGAAATGGCCTCGATGCCATAACAGCGACCGTAAATTTTGAGCCTCGCAACCGCTAGCAAATGTAGAACAGCAAGCGGCAAGTCGCCGAAGCGATCCACCAGCTCATCCTGCAATTCATCACCTTCATCGAAGGAACGCAAGGATGCGACTTTCTTATAAATCTCAATCTTCTGAATACTATCATAAATATAATCGGATGGTAAATATGCATCGACACTCAGGTCAATCACAGTCGATATCTCTTTCGGCGGTGCAACATAATCCCCACCCATCTCAGCTTTTCGCTTCTGAATTTCATCCGCGAGCATTTGCGAGTAGAGATCAAATCCGACCGAAGCAATGAAGCCGTGCTGCTCCGCACCGAGCAGGTTACCCGCTCCGCGAATCGACAAGTCGCGCATCGCGATTTTGAATCCTGAGCCGAGCTCTGTGAATTCCTTGATCGATTGCAGACGCTTCTCCGCAACCTCCGTCAATACTTTATCCCGTTGATACGTAAAGTACGCATAGGCAATCCGATTCGAACGTCCAACACGCCCGCGCAGCTGATATAGCTGAGACAAGCCCATTTTGTCGGCATCATGGACAATGAGCGTATTCACGTTCGGAATATCGACGCCCGTCTCAATGATACTCGTACTGACGAGCACATCGTATTCGCCGTCCAAGAAATCGAGAATCGTCTTCTCTAGCTCCTGCTCGGACATTTGTCCATGCCCTACAGCGACTCTCGCATCCGGCACCAACGCCGAAATTTGTTCCGCCATTTGGTAGATCCCTTGAACACGATTATATAAATAGTATACCTGTCCGCCGCGCGCTAATTCACGTTCAATGGATTCCCGGGTAAGTGTATTGCTATGTTCCACGACATAAGTCTGTACAGGGAACCGGTTCTCCGGCGGCGTCTCAATAACAGACAAATCGCGAACCCCAAGCATCGACATATGCAGCGTACGCGGAATTGGCGTAGCCGTTAAGGTGAGTACGTCGACATTCGTCTTCAGACGCTTCAGCTTTTCTTTGTGCGATACGCCGAAACGCTGCTCCTCATCGACAATCAGCAGTCCTAAATCCTTGAAGATCATATCTTGCGACAGAATACGATGCGTTCCGATGACGACATCGACGGTACCGCGTTTGATGCCTTTGATCGTCTCATTCTGCTCTTTCTTCGAACGGAATCGGCTAAGGACTTGTATATTCATCGGATAACCCGCGAACCGTTCACGGAATGTCTCGTAATGCTGCTGCGCCAAGATCGTTGTCGGAACAAGGACGGCCACCTGCTTACCTTCCATCGCTGACTTAAACGCTGCGCGAACGGCAACTTCCGTCTTCCCGTATCCAACATCACCGCACAATAGACGGTCCATCGGCACATTGTTCTGCATGTCCTTCTTGATCTCTTCAATCGCACGCAATTGGTCGATCGTCTCATCATAGGGGAACATCGCTTCGAACTCTTGCTGCTCAGGCGTGTCCTTCTCGAAAGCAAAACCTGGTGCGGATTGACGTTCCGCATAGAGCTTGACTAGATCATCCGCAATGTCCTGCACGGAAGAACGCACTTTATTTTTAACCTTCGCCCAATCGTTACCACCTAGCTTGTAAATCTTCGGCTCTTTCTCTTCCGAACCGACATACTTCTGGATCATATCGATCTGTTCGATCGGCACGGATAGCTTGTCGCCGCCTGCATACAGAATATGCAGATAGTCTTTATGGATGCCGTTGATCTCCAGCGTCCCAATCCCCATGTATTTCCCGATACCATGGTTCGTGTGAACAACATAATCGCCGACCTTCAGCTCGGTGTAGCTCTTAATGCGTTCGGCATTATCGACTTTTTTATCAATTTTACTACGAACTTTACGCTGCTTCTGCGAGAACATCTCGCCTTCGGTAATGACGACAAGGTGGATGGAAGACAGCTCGAACCCTGTCTGCAGGTTGCCCTTCAGAATCATTGGCTCGTCAATCTGGTAATCTTGCAGAACGCGGCGCATCCGCTCTGTCCGCTCGTCATTGCTCGCGAGCATCATGACCGTCGCCCCAGACTTCTTCCAACGCTCCATCTCTGCTTTGAGCACGTTCATCTGTCCATGGAAATCCTGCATCGCGCGGCACATGAAATTAACGATATTCTGCGGCTGCGTATGCGGAATTTGACGTAAGAACAGCGACAAGAACAACGTCTGGAACGGAGGATGATGCAGCATATGATCGGCCGTATGACCGAGTACGAAGCCTGGCATTGATTTGCCGTTCTGCATCAAATGCAGATTCCACTCACTCTCATCCCGTTCAAGCTGCTTCGAAATCTCCAATATACGCGTTGGTTCGTCCAGAATGAGGAGGGTATCTTCCGCCATGTAGTCGAATAACGTCTCCCGCTCCGGGAACAGCATCGAAATATATTTATAGAGGTCCGGAAAATAGATCTGCTCCCGCAGCATCTCCAGCTCACGACCGATCTCTTCACGAAGCAAACTCTTCGCATTGCGATCCGCCATCTTCTCCAGCTGCTTATCGAGCAGTTCCGATGCATGCACAGCTGCATTCTGGAATCGCCGTGCATCGGCAATAATCTCTTTACATGGTGGAATGACGATGGCTTCTTCCTTGTCCACCGAACGCTGATCCGTCGGATCGAATGTACGAATCGAGTCGATATCATCACCGAACCATTCCACTCGGTAAGCAAGCCGTGAGGTTAGTGGATAGAAGTCCACAATTCCGCCGCGTACGCTCATTTCACCGCGTGATTGGACCTGCTCTACCCGTTCATATCCGAGCTCCACCATACGCTTCATAAAGGCATTAATCTCCAGCGTCTCCCCGACTTTAATGTCGAGGTGTGCGCTCTTCATCATCTCTCGAGTCGGAATGAATCTGCGTACACCGGAATAAGGAGCGACGATAACACCGCGAAAGCCGCGAGAGGACTTCATCAAGACATCGATGCGCTGCGCTAATGTCTCAGGACTTGAAATGGCTGATTCTGCTGCGACCAGCTCATTGGCAGGATACAGCATCACATGCTCCGGTGAAATACACTCCTGCAAATCCTCGGTGATTTTCTGCGCTGCGAACATATTATGGGTCACAATGAGGATCGGACGCTGCAGCTTCTCGAACAGCGCAGCGATCACAACTTGTCGCGAAGAACCTGTGAGTCCGGATATGAGCTGCTCTCGCATCCCGGATTCAAGGCCTGCTGTAATGGATTTAAAATCTCGATCTTCGGATAATGCTTGAATAAGTGCGTGTAACAACGCGGGCACCTCTCTCTGAATAACTCATCTCTTAAGAGAATCCATGGAATGGCATGGAAATACAACGTTAAAGAACGCGTACCAACACCATGTAAAATTGGCTTCGCCGTCTTCATGACGGGAAGCGCCTCTACAAATTTGTATACATGGCCATAACATTCTTCGGATCTTTTACAAATAAGCCTCGGCGAACATGCCAAGGCTTCTATCATCTTCTGTACAACACTTCTACTGTAGTGGACTCGATAAGAGCGACAATTCTGGGTGGTTGTCGAGCGCTTCTCTGCAGTAATCACATGTCACTCGCACGGTAACATCCCCGTTTGAGTTATACGATATTATATCGTTGCGTTCTTCAGGGGTCAAGGAATGGAACCCGAGTTGCGTCTCACTTACATGTTCTTGATCAATTCGGCCTAGCGACGTCCCGCAATGCCTGCAAATATAGTTTACTGACATCTATATGCCTCCTGAGAGTAGGATATACCCCCAGTATGCCCATCCTTCTCAGAATTAGCCGTATTATCCAGTATGGATTTCAGGTTACCCGTTGAACTTCGCCATCGTCGTTTCGAACGGATGCTGCATCGCAAATTCAAGTGCATCACAGGTTGCTCCGATCATGTCTTCGAGCGGCGCTGCTTCAGCCTTCGGGAAATTATTGAGCACATAATCGGCAATATTGAACCCTGCTGGCGGTCTTGAAATCCCCATCCGAACACGGTTGAAAATCTGGGTGCCGGTGTGCTGAATGATTGATTTAATCCCATTGTGTCCACCTGCGCTGCCTTGGTAACGAAGACGAATCCGTCCAATCTCCGTATCAAGATCATCGTAGACGACAATTAAATCTTCCAGATTCACTTTGTAGTAATCCATGAATGCCCGAACCGACTCTCCTGATAGATTCATATACGTCATCGGTTTGATCAAGGCAACCTTCTTCCCGTTCACATGCCCCTCGCCGATAAGCGCTTTGCATTTGTTCTGGGTGACGGCGATGTTATGACGTCTCGCTAGTTCATCAATCGCCATAAATCCGACATTATGCCGCGTCTTCTGATACGATGTCCCGGGATTCCCAAGTCCGACAATCCATTTCATATGTGTGCAATTCCTCTCTATGCCTATAGGTAAAACTTATAGATTCTTATATTTGAACGACAAGGGCTACTTCTCCACTAGGCGCGGAGCTGTAACCCTTCATCATTCGTATGCTTAACTGCTAGTATGCGTTCAAAAAGTACGGTTTTCAGCACCGAGAAGGTTGCAAGAATCCGAAGAAGGAGGAACGGAGTTTAGGCAAAACCTAAATGAGTACCGGACTTCGAGGATGAATGCAAGATTCGATGTCGAATTACTTCCTGTTTATCTTCGTGATCAAAAGCGGACTTTTTGAACTACCTCTAAATTATTCGATTTCGAACAGCTTGCTGATCGATAACTCTTCGTGGACACGGATAATCGCTTCGCCCATCAAAGGCGCAACAGATAATACTTTGAGTTTGCTTGTTGGATTAGGATGCGTAATTGGAATCGTATCTGTCACGATAACTTCCGTGATTGGTGCATTTTCAAGACGTTCCATCGCAGGTCCGGATAAGACCGGATGTGTACAACAAACATAAATTTCTTTGGCGCCTGCATCACGCAATGCATTGGCACCTAGAACAATCGTTCCAGCTGTATCGATAATATCATCGATAACAATGGCAGTTTTCCCTTTAACTTCACCGATAATGTTCATGACTTCACTCACATTCGGCTCAGGACGACGTTTGTCAATAATAGCAAGTGGGGCTTTCAAGAAATCAGCCAATTTACGAGCACGAACAACACCACCATGGTCAGGTGAGACAACAACGACATCCTCGATTTGCTTCGAACGGAAATATTGCGCCAGGATCGGAACACCCAGCATATGATCCACTGGAATATCGAAGAAACCTTGAATTTGCGTTGCGTGCAAATCCATCGTAATGACGCGATGTGCGCCTGCCGTCTCGATCAAGTTCGCAACGAGCTTCGCTGTGATCGGATCGCGTGAACGAGCTTTACGATCTTGACGTGCATAGCCATAATACGGAATGACGACATTGATACTCTTCGCCGATGCCCGTTTCAGAGCATCTACCATAACGAGCAGCTGCATCAAGTTATCGTTAACCGGTGCACACGTTGATTGAACGACATAGACGTCACAACCACGAACACTCTCGGTTAGCTTGATATGGATCTCGCCATCGCTGAATGCGAGTGTCTCCGAATCTCCCATCGGTACGCCGATATGTTCAGCAATGCGATGTGCCAAAGACGTATTCGAGTTGCATGTAAAAATCTTTAATTTTGAGTCACAATAAGCCATAGAATAAAAACCCTCCGTGCCAGTCGTTGTATAGTCAGTGTTGCTATCATAACCTAGTTCGTCTTGTTCCTGCCGATAACCAAACATGATAAATCCTATTGTGGTTACGAATTACGCTCTTTCTTCGCTCTAGCACGGGCGCGCAATTTCTCCGCATATCCCGGCTTATTCACTTGGCGTTCTCTTGCAACAGCTAGTTCGTTCTCTGCTACATTATGCGTTATTGTTGATCCAGCCACGACATATGCCCCTTTGCCTACCTTAACTGGCGCAATTAGGTTCACGTTACTGCCGACAAAGGCATCATCTTCGATCTCTGTAACAGATTTATTATACCCGTCATAGTTGACCGTAATCGCTCCGCAACCGATATTTACATTCTTGCCGACCGTTGCATCGCCAATATAACTCAAATGACTTACTTTTGCACCGTCATCTAACGTTGCATTTTTTATTTCAACGAAATCGCCGATTTTCACATTTTGGCCAATCCGTGCACCTGGGCGCAAATAAGCGAACGGTCCGATTCCCGAGCCGTTGCCTACCGTCGCTTCCGACAATACGGATTGCTTCACAGTGACACCATCGCCAATCTCAGAATCTTCAATTTCGGTATGAGGCCCAATCATGCATTCATTACCAATAATGGTCTTCCCGCGAATCATCGTTCCCGGATAGATGACACTATCTTGACCGATCACAACGTCAGCACCAATGTAGGTGGATGCTGGATCAATCAATGACACACCATTGATCATATGTTGGCGGTTAATGCGAGCACGCATTAATTGCTCGGCTTCCGATAACGCAACGCGGTCATTCACGCCGATCGCTTCTGCTTCATCCGTTGTGCAATACGCATCAACGATATCGCCCGCAGCACGCAAGATGCCAATGACATCCGTTAAATAATATTCCTGCTGCACGTTCTGATTCGTCACTTGCTCCAGCGCAGCAAAAAGCTTCGTATTATCGAAGCAATAGGTTCCTGTATTAATCTCTTGAATCGCTTGTTCGTCAGGTGTGCAATCTTTCTGCTCCACAATCTTCTGAACCGATCCGTCGGCACCACGAATAATCCTTCCGTAACCGGTAGGATTCGCCATATGCGCTGATAGAATCGTTGCGGATGCACCCTTCTCCGTGTGCAGCGCAATCAAACGCTCAAGTGTCGTCTCCGTCACTAGCGGCGTATCTCCGCATACAATTAATGTCAAACCTTCTTCATGTCCTAGCAGCGACTTCGCTTGCTTCACCGCATGACCTGTACCTAACTGTTCTGCCTGCAATACATATTCAGCGCGATCTCCCAAATACGATTTCACAGCATCAGCTCCATGACCTACAATAACGACTGTACGCTCACAGGATGCACGCGATACGGTATCGACGACATGACCTACCATCGGTTTGCCGCATACCGGATGCAACACTTTATACAATTTCGACTTCATGCGTTTGCCCTGTCCTGCAGCAAGCACAACTGCCATTCTCTTCAAGGTTCCGACCTCCCAAACGCGTCTTACCATATGCTCATTCTAGACGTATAACAAATAGACATACTTCGCACATGTTAATCAGTTCATTAAAGAATATATCCTATTCTGAACAAAAAGAAAAGAGAGCCGTCCTCCGGCTCCCTTCCTCTAAGCGCAATTACAAACCTTAAGCTCCCTCTTCGATGACTTCTTCTTCCGTAGCTGCGCGCTCATATTCAGCGAGAACTGCTGCTTGAATCTTCTCGCGAGTTGTGGAAGAGATCGGGTGAGCGATATCGCGGAATTCACCATCTGGTGTCCGCTTACTCGGCATTGCAACGAACATCCCATTGTTCCCGTCGATGACGCGAATGTCGTGCACAACGAATTCATTGTCAATAGTGATGGAAGCAATCGCCTTCATTCTCCCTTCGGAGTTGACGCGGCGGAGCCTTACATCGGTAATTTGCATGTGTGTTCACCACCTTTTTCCATCAGAGACTTGGTGTATAATTCCACACAGCCATGCTAATTCCTTCTTTTTTTTACCATTGTTATGAATATTTTTTGAATTTAAAACTAATATTTATGCGATTCGACATTTATCGAATTAAATCGACGCAATCAATTCAATTTCGACAAGGACATCCTTAGGGAGACGGGCAACTTCAACGGTCGATCTAGCTGGCTTATGGTCACCAAAATACGATGCATAAATCTCATTCAACGCTGCAAATTGATTCATATCTTTGATGAACACCGTCGCCTTAATTACGCTAGAGAGTGTAGCCCCTGCCTCAGCCAAGACAGCTTGTAGATTCTGGAAAACTTGATGCGTCTGCTCCGCAATTCCACCCTCAACAATTTGTCCATCCAGTCCAAGTGGGATTTGCCCTGATGTAAACAATAAATTACCAAATTTCATGGCCTGTGAGTAAGGTCCAATCGCTGCCGGAGCATTTGTTGTTGCAACCGTTTCTAATTTCATCCTCAATCACGCTTCCTCTCCGAAATAATTACCAGGTTCGACCGAGATTTGTTTGGTCTTGAAATCAATATGTGTTAACTTCGCAAGCGAATAATAATCATTCAGCAGTCGTTCATTGCTCTCTAGTTCACCAGACTCGACGAGAACACCCACACCTGCAACAACGGCTTCGAACTCATGCAGCAGATCAATCATTCCTTGAACCGTCCCGCCTGCTTTCATGAAGTCATCAATAATCAGTACACGCGATTTCTCTTTGAGTGCTCTACGTGCTAGCGTCATCGTATGAATGCTCTTATTGGAGCCCGAAACATAGTTAATACTTACGGCAGAGCCTTCTGTTACCTGATGGTCACGTCGAACGAGCACCACGGGAAGATTGAGCTGGGCAGCTGTCGCGTAAGCGAGCGGGATCCCTTTCGTCTCCACCGTCATGACCACATCGATCTGAGCATCCGCAAATGCCGCTGCGAACATTTTACCAACCTCATTCATTAAGGCAGGCTGCCCCAAAAGATCT
>Ga0209025_1000807_pt1 | contig 50456 bp, 71 predicted proteins | sample AraplaMF_Col_mLB_FD_184256 | JGI IMG/M metagenome (GOLD analysis project Ga0209025, IMG submission 184256) | Arabidopsis root microbial communities from the University of North Carolina, USA - plate scrape MF_Col_mLB (SPAdes) (version 2) | ecosystem: Host-associated > Plants > Roots > Endosphere... | reverse complement strand
GGCATTCAATATGACATACTTTTTTCATTGTTTTTATTTTAAAAAGAAAGGGAATTATCTGTATATTTATTCATCAATTTTAAATTCCATAATGCAAAATATATCCTTCCCCATTTTTCACTCTGCGAAGCAAACAAATAAACGACTGTAAATCTTGGCATAATTTATCTCGATTAAATACGTATCTTTCATATTCTCCATCCGTATTATTACCATTTTCCCATTGAAACTGTCCTGTCAATTCAATTATTTCTGGGGCTAAAGAAAACATGCTAACAAGCGAACAAAATAACTGTTCTGCTATCACTGCCCCTCGCTGTTCTATTTTCGTAATACCATAATAGTGAATTCCGAATCCTTCTGCTCTTTTCGCTGGATAATAGGTCGGAATCCAATGGATGAAATCTAATAGATATACGATTAGCTCATCACTTAATACAACACACTCATCTATCGTTGCCTCTTCTTTATATAGAAAACAAAGGTCAATCCAATCTATATCTTTAAAATCTAATCCTTTTTTTTATTTGAAACAAATACAAAATCATGTTGTAAAGCCAAAATATCCCCCCTGGTTTTCCATAATGTCTACATTCATTATTCTTAATTATATAAAAAAAGCACCTTTTGTAGGTGCTTCTAACATAACTTATACGATTTTCTTCCGTATCGAACTTGAAATATAATCAATGATAATTACCATTAAAATGATACCCAATAAAATAATTCCCACACGAGACCAATTGCGTGAACTCAGTGCAAAAATGAGAGGCGTACCAATCCCCCCTGCTCCAATAACACCTAAAATAGCAGCGGATCGTACATTAATTTCGAACCTGTATAACGTATACGATAGAAAATCCGGTAATACTTGTGGTAATACTGCATACCAAAGTATTTGAAAGCGATTCGCGCCTGTTGCTATTAATGCTTCCGTCGGTCCCTTATCTATATTTTCAATTCCTTCTGAATATAGTTTTCCTAACATCCCAATAGAGTGTAACCCTAAAGCTAGAACTCCGGCAAAAGAGCCTGGTCCAACAGCTTTTATAAATAAAAGAGCCATAACTAATTCAGGAAATGTACGAACAAAACTAAGTACAAATTTTCCAGTTCCTGAAGTTAATTTTCCACTGCTCATATTCGTTGCTGCCCAAAAAGCGAATGGAACAGATAAAAAGGCAGAAATAAATGTACCTAATATCGCAATTGCCAACGTATCAATTAAACCATGTAATAAATCTTCACCATCTGGCAAAGATACATACGACCAATCCGGATTCAATACACCTGTCATAATTGCTTTTGTAATTTCTCCCGCCGTTTCCTTTATTCCCTCTAGCGGTACTCCTGAAAAAGCCCATACATAAACAAACGCAAGTGCTGTAAAAATAATCCAGCGATGCATGCTCGGTTTCTTCGGTTTTGGTACGATTAACGTCGTTTTACTCATTATAATTTCTCCCGCAACAATGTACTTACATAATCAATTAACAATACAACAACAAGAGTATAGATAATAATAGAGGCAGTTTGTTCATATTGTAAAAATCCAAGTGTACGATCATAATATAATCCAATACCACCAGCCCCTACTAAACCTAAAACAGCTGCTGCACGTACGTTCACCTCAAATGTATAAAGAACATAGGAGACAAAATGTGCTTTCACTTGCGGAATTACCCCATACACAATCCATTGTATTTTATTTGCTCCTACTGCTGTCATCGCTTCTAATGGACCTGGATCAATCGATTCAATTGACTCATACAATAATTTTGCCACAAGCCCAATCGAGAAAAAAGTAAGAGCCAAAATACCTGGAAGTGGTCCTATTCCAAAAATAGCTACAAAAATTGCCGCTAATAATAAATCTGGTATCGTTCGGATAAAATTTAAAACCAATCGGGCTGGACCGTACAAGAATGTACTAGTAAACACATTACTTGCCGCAAATAATGCCAGTGGAATAGCTAATATTGCTCCTAGAGTTGTCCCAATAATCGCCATACGTATTGTATCTAACATCGCTGTTGTAATAACTTGAAAATAGCTCCAATCTGGCGGCACCATCTCTTTTAATAAATCCATCATATTAGGAAAACCAATTACTAGTTTTGAAAATGATGCGTCCACCTGTACACTACTTCCCCACAACAGTAAAATGACTAAAAGAAACGTTAACATATGTTTCAACTTACTCGGCGGCTTCGGTATCGATTTCGAATATATCGTTACGTCACTCATTTAACTGCCACCTCTAACAATTCACTTTTCCGCGTTACGTCTCCATAAATTTCAGCAAATTTTTCATCCGTTGCCTCTTCTACTGAACCGTCAAAAACAATTTCTCCTGCATGTAATCCAATAATGCGTGTCGCATATTGCCTAGCTAACTCAATAGAATGTAAGTTTACAATTGTTGTAATTCCAAAATCTTCATTGATTTTTTTCAAATCATCTAATACTTGCTTTGTTGTTAGTGGATCTAACGATGCAACAGGTTCATCTGCCAATATGATTTTTGCTTCTTGCGCTAATGCTCTAGCAATCGATACCCTTTGCTGTTGTCCTCCTGATAATTCATCAGCTCTCGCATATGCTTTTTCTAGAATATTCACCCTTTTTAACGATTGAAAAGCAAGCTCCAAATCTTCTTTTGGAAATAGACCTAACGTTGTACGCAGTGTTGAATGATACCCAACACGGCCAGCTAATACATTTTTCAATACCGTTGATCGCTTTACAAGATTAAAACTTTGAAAAATCATACCAATATCTCGGCGCATGCGTCGTAAGCCTTTTCCTTTCGCAGCAGTAATAGACTCCCCTTCAATCATAATTTCGCCTTCTGTAATCTCATGAAGTCGATTTACCGATCTGAGAAGTGTAGACTTTCCAGCCCCAGACAGCCCTACCATTACAACAAATTCGCCTTTTTTAATGTTCAAATTTATATGATTTAATCCTTTTGTACCATTCGGATACACTTTGGAGACATTTCGAAACTCTATCACACATCTTACCTACCTTCTATGTATTCAAAACGGCAAACTAACTGAAAACATATCATTCCAGTTAGCTGCCATTTCCATATGTATTATTGCGTTTTTACTTTCTTTCCATATTCACGAACGATATCAAATTTACTATCATCAGATTTAACATATCCTTCATGTGAATATACTTCTTTTATGATTTTGTGACCTTCCTCATTCTTTCCTATTTCAATGAAAGCGTCCTGTAATTTCTTACTCCACTCTGCATCTAAATCCGAACGTACCGAAATCGTATCGTTCGGAATCTTCTCTGTAAATTTCACTATTTTCGTTTGATCAAATATATTCGGATAATCTTTTTTTACAATATTACGAGCATCTTGGAATACAACAGCTGCATCTACATCACCATTTAAAAGAGCAATAAGCGACTGATCGTGACCTTTTAATGTAACAGGTTTCACATCTTTCAGTGGATCAATTCCATCTTTTAACAACACTGCCGCAGGCCATACATATCCCGCTGATGACGTTACATCTTGATAACCTATTTTTTTACCTTTTAAACCTTTTACACTATTAATATTTGAATCTTTCTTAACTACAAATTCTGATTTATAAAAGTCTACTAAATCCTTTGTAGGAGCTCCCGTTTCATCATCTACTCCAAAACGTTGTGCTTGTAAAATTACGTTTGCAGCCTTTTTCTCATGCGCTAACACATACGCTGTTGGAGGTAAAAACCCTACATCTACTTGCTTAGATGCCATCGCTTCTACAATTGTATTGTAGTTCGTTGAAATACTAACTTTTACCGGAATATTTAATTTATCACTTAATAGCTTCTCAAGTGGTTTTGCTTTCGCCTCTAATGTATCTGCATTTTGAGAAGGAACAAATTGAACATTTAAGGTTTTCGGTACATAACCTTTTTTCGTATCTTCATTTTTACTTGCACTAGATTCCTTCGTTCCACAGCCACTTAATAATCCCGCCGCCAATACAACTGTCGTGCTCATTGCAAAAACTTTTTTCAACATATTAAAGCCTCCATTTTTATTGTTATAAATTACCTTCCGTAAACATGAAGAAATATATCACACATTTTCATGAATAATTGTTTATTTACAGAATCTTTACACACTCTATACATTCTCATTAAAATTCTCTTCATATATTTGATATGCTTAATTAGTAGATAACAATAGAAAAGGTGAATGATATTGAACCAAAATCAAAATGTAACTTTAAACATCTTATTAACAAGTGATATACATGGTACTGTTTATCCAATTTACTACCAAGATAACTCCGAAGCTGAAATTGGTTTAGCTAAAATTTCTACTCTTATAAAAAAAGAACGTTCCCAAAATAGAAACGTTCTTTTAATTGATAACGGTGACTTCATACAAGGAACACCCTTTACTTATCATTACGCTACATATGAAAAAGATAAGAGAAATCCAATGTCTTTATTAGCGAACTATTTACGTTATGATGCCGCAGTGATTGGGAATCATGAATTTAATTATGGAATGGGCGTATTAAACAATGCGATTTCTACTGCGAACTTCCCGTATCTATCAGCAAACATTTTAGATAAAAACAGCAAAGAACCTTATTTCGGGAAACCATATATAATAAAACATATTGAATCAAATATAAAAATTGCTATTTTAGGGGTGACAACACATTATATTCCTAATTGGGAACAACCCCATCACATTCAAGATTTACAATTTGAAGATGCATTAGAAACAACAAAAAAATGGGTTTCTTATATTCACGAACACGAGAAACCAGATTTATTAGTCGTAGCGTATCACGGAGGATTTGAACGCGATCTACAAACCGGGGTACCGACTGAAGTTTTAACAGGTGAAAACCAAGGATATGCAATGTGCCATGAAATTGAAGGAATCGATATTTTACTAACAGGACACCAACACCGGGAAATCGCTGAAACCGCAATAAATGGTACAACAATTTTACAGACCGGATGCAATGGACACTCCGTTGGAAAAATAACAGTAACTTTTGAAAAAACAGAACAAAAATGGGTGAAAAAAGAGAGTTATTCACAATTATTGCCTGTGCAAGGAATCGCGGTGGACCAACATATTCTTTCCTTAGTTGCCGATTATGAAGAGAAAACACAAAATTGGCTGGATCACCCCATTGGACTAATCTGTGGAGACATGCAAATTTCAGACGCTATGCAAACTCGTTTGCAAGACCATCCTTTTATTGAATTTATAAATAACATACAGATGGAGATAGCTAATGTTTCTATTTCTTGTACAAACTTATTTCATAATACATCTCCAGGTTTTCCTGAGCATGTAACAATGCGTGACATCGTCTCTAATTATATTTATCCAAATACATTACAAGTAATTAGAATAACTGGAGCAGATATAAAAGATGCCCTTGAACTCTCTGCTTCTTATTTCACATTACATGCAGATGGAGATATTATCGTAAACCCTACCTTCATAGAACCAAAGCCCCAACACTATAATTACGATATGTGGGAAGGGATTTCGTACGTATTAAACATTTCCAAACCTATTGGAGAGAGAGTAGAATCCTTACAATGCAAAGGCATTCCTCTTAATATAGATGAAGAGTATGACGTTGTTATGAATAATTATCGTGCTAGCGGCGGAGGAAACTTCTTTATGTTCCAAAATAAGCCCGTAATAAAAGACATACCAACAGATATGTCTGAACTAATTGCTAATTATATTTTGAAACACAAAAAGATAGAGGCAACAGTTAATAACAACTGGAAAGTTATTAAATAACGAATGTAATAAATAAAAAAGATGGGCTTTGCCCATCTTTTAGTTTAATTTTGCATTATCTTGCTTTTTTAAAGCTTTTAATTTCGCCGGTGTAACATCTGTACCTTGTTCGTTAACGACTTTAATTCCTTTAAGTTCGTTTAACATATTTTGACGAAATCCTTTTAAATATTGTTCACGTAGCGATTGACGCTCACGTTGTTCTTCTTCAGTTAAACCTTCAGCTTTTGCTTTTTTCGCTAAGAAGTTAATGCGTTCAACGAGTTCGTGACTAAGCATCTCGAATCCCCCTTCTAATCAAAACTGATTATTATCATACAATAGTTACGTTTCTTTATCAAGCAATTGCTTTGTATATTCTACATATCTACGATGTACTGTCGCTTTTGAAACGTTATGACCAAAGCCGCGAAGCGTCGCTGCAATTTCTTCGAAAGTAAGTTCATTCTTGCGCAAACGTACAATTTCCTCAATCGGCACTTCTTTCTTCTCTCGCCCTACACTTAAATGACGATTCTTTAAATTATTTTCTGGACGATAACCTTTTTCTACGGCTCGTTGCATACCACGTTTAATCTTCAAATTATGAATCTTTCTTTGGTACTCTTCAACAATACCGATAATATCTAATACCATCGAATCAGAATCCGACAATTGTAATTCCCCATTATGCGTATGCGTGTATACTTTTATTCCCTCTTTATGTAAACAGTGCATTAATGCAATTTTTGCATTCCCTCTACCAAGGCGCGTTTCATCTTGTATAAGTAACACATCAATTTGTTCATCTCGAATTGTATCAAGCACTTCTAATATGCCGTCACGTTCAATTGTATAGCCACTCGCCTGCTCTTCAATCACCTTAGTAACATTCATTTGATAGCGCTCAGCTAAATGCAATAATTCATCTTTTTGACGTAATAATGACGTTTCTTGCGCTTCCTTCGTTGTACTCACACGCGCATAAATAATTGCATTCATTATGAACCCCTCTTTCTCACTATTATTTCCCTCCAGTGTAACATAAATTCGCCTTTTGTTCGAACTTATGTTTGTAGAATGTTTTTTCGCATGTTATACTTATTAATAAGAAAAATGAAAGAAAACGAGGTGTTAGAAAACATGGAAAAGTTAACGAAACGCCAGCAAGACATTCTCGACTTTATTAAGCTAAAAGTACAAGAAAAAGGATATCCACCTTCCGTACGTGAAATTGGTCAAGCAGTCGGCCTCGCTTCTAGTTCTACAGTGCACGGACATTTATCACGACTAGAAGAAAAAGGATATATTCGACGCGATCCAACAAAACCACGAGCAATTGAAATTTTGGGTGACGATCGAATGGATGCAGAAACACAATCTGTTATTCAAGTTCCAATTGTCGGAAAAGTTACTGCTGGATTACCGATTACAGCAGTTGAAAGTGTAGAAGATCACTTCCCACTTCCAGCTAGCATTGTCGCTGGAGCAGACCAAGTGTTTATGTTACGTATTTCTGGAGATAGTATGATTGAAGCTGGTATTTTCGATGGTGATTTAGTTGTTGTTCGCCAGCAACAGTCTGCATATAATGGTGAAATTGTAGTCGCTTTAACAGAAGATAACGAAGCAACTGTTAAACGTTTCTACAAAGAAAAAGACCATTTCCGTCTACAACCGGAAAACTCTTCATTAGAGCCTATCATTTTAAAACAAGTGTCAGTTATCGGCAAAGTAATTGGCGTGTATCGTGATTTACATTAATAATAAAAGAAGATAATTACCTTATTTATATACGGTAATTATCTTCTTTTTTTGTATTTTGATAGATTTTCATACATTCTATTACTTACGAGCGAGTTTCAATCGTCACATCGCCAGCAGCTGTTTTACCACTAATCTTTTTACTGCCATTTCCAATAGTTATATTTTTATTTTCTTCATTAAAAATCATTACTTCGCCAGCAGCACTTTGCCCAGTTATAACTGCATCTTGTGGTTTTTCCAATAAAGTAATATCTACATCCCCAGCGGTTGAACTTGCCTCTACATCATATTTAGGATCATGATCCATAATATGCACTTCCCCACTAGCCGTTTTCGCTGTTATTTTCCCAATTACCTTTTTAAAATTTACCTCACCAGCTTTTGAAGATCCTTCCACACTTTTTGCTGTGACATGTTTCAAAGCTACTTCTCCGGCGAATGTCCCAGCAGTTATACGATCACTTTTCACATCACTTATTTCTATTTGTCCAGCAGATGAATTTACTTTTACATCTTGGTAAGAGCGTTCAGGCACAAGGAGAGTCACTGTAGACGTTTGAAACCTAAAATCGTAAAAGGAAAAATCAAATGAAGCACCTTTTTCTCTTTCCCCAATAATTTTTAATGTGTCACCATCTTCAGCAATACGAATCTCTTGTTTACGTGCATCTCCTGATTGCTTTACATAAAAAGAAGAATCAGGAGATTTTTGGACGACAATATCCCCAGCATCTAACTTAACTTCTATATTTTTTAATGTTTCGTTTTTAATAACATCTTCCTTGTTTCCTTTTTCCGCAGTTTGTACTGCTTTTTCATATGTTTGTGAAATCCCGATTACTCCAATAATGATACAAGCGATTGCTACTAACAATATTTTTTTCATCATCTACTCCCCTTTTATCATTTTGAAGTTCCATATTACATAACGTACACATAACCTTTTAAACCACATCGTACTATAATAAGCGACAATACATAACAACAAACCTATCCCAACAAACGTTATACTTACGAATACATCTAACCATATAAATGTACCCATAAATACTTTTCCAATAACGAAAAATGGTGTCACTACACTAACAATCCCACCGACCCAAAAGGAAAATATAAAAGCGATAATTGCGACTAACGGGCCTAATACAATAATGAAATTAAACAAACTAAGTCCAATCGCTGCCATGACAGCTCTTGTTATATTCGAAGTAGATGGGTCCTTTTTCATTTCATCAAAGCGATACAAAGCAAGTAAATCTTTCGCAATTACTTTCGGCGAGCCAAGACCCTTTATTATTTCCGATTCAGTTTTCCCCTCTTCTTTCCCAAACTGAAAATGCTCTTCATAATCACATAAAATATCTTTCCTCTCTTCTTCCGGTAACTTTCTAAGATGACTTGATAATTCTTTTAGAAACTGCTCTTTACCCATCCCATTCCACCCCTTCAATAATTTCTTGTACGCCTTTTGCAAAATCACGCCACTCTGTTACTAACAAATTCAGTTGCGTTTCCCCTTGCTCCGTTAGTTGATAATATTTACGAGGTGGTCCCTCCGTAGATTCTTTCAAATACGTTTGAAAATATTCTTCCTTCGTTAAACGACGTAATAAAGGATACACTGACCCTTCCGATATTAAAAATTTATTTGAGATTTGCTGAACAAGTTCATAACCGTAACAATCCTTACGCTTCACAAGTGCCAACACACACAGCTCTAACACACCTTTTTTAAACTGAACATTCAAGGTCAATCCCCCTTTCTCACTTCAGTACTGTTCAATACACGGTACTTATTATATCCATAATATACCACTTGGTATTGTTTATTGCAAGGTACTATATTTTTCAATACTTAATTATCGAATTAATTACACCCACACCATACTTCAACTTTCACATTTTCATTCATAGATAGCACGCATTTTAAATAGTCCACATGACTTTTTTCGGGCGTTTTGCGGGCAGCCATCCAGTTCATTTCACAAACCATTTGCCCACAAATAAAAAAAGCCCTGATACCGTAGTATCAAGGCATTTCTCTCTCTTAGTATAGAGACATATATTGATCGCGTTCCCATTGGTGAACTTGCGTTCTAAAAATATACCTTCCTATTATATAGTTTCATTTCATTTCATACATCACATGAAATGCACGTTTATCTGATAACGTTTTTCTGCGATATCACTACTTGTTATTAATTTGTGGCTGTTTCGTGGCTGTTTTATGTTACGTAATGTGGCTGTTTTTATTTAGGTGTATTCATAATACATAAATCTTTGGAGTTTGATATAATGATAAAGTTATTAACATTTACTAGGAGGAGCAATTTATGAAGAAATTTTTCAAATTCGGTTGTCTAGGTATTATCGCGATTTTCGCAATACTTGTTGTCATAATGATTATCGATATAGCTAATGATGACCCAAAATCAAAAGAAAAACCAAAGGAGACTGTAAAAGAAACAACCAAAGCTAATACTAATGAACCTAAAAAACAAGAAAAAGTCAATACGAATTCGGATAAAGTTACTTATGAAAAAGAAATTAAACCTGAAATAGATGCTATGATAAAAGAATATGATGATATCTGGAATCAAGAGTGGAAACCTATTTGGGATAAAGCAAGCCAAGATCCTGCATCAATAGATAAAAATACGCTAAAAGATAAAATGGAATTAGTTATGAACAAATACGATGAACTATCTAATAAAAACTCAGCTTTTAAACCTGCTGAAAAGTTAAATGATTCCGTTTTAAAAGAAAAAATCGAGAAATTTAGAGTGGAATTTGGACTTGCAGTAAATTATAGAAGTAATGCTGGAAGAGCTGTAAACCAAGGGATTAAGGGCGTAGCCCCAATGAATGATAGAATGGAAGAAGCTAAAAAGTCTATTCAACTGGCTGATAAGAAACTCATCAATGCTACAGCTAATTTAGTTGAAGTTGAAACAAAATTAGGCGTTCAACGCAACTAACTCTATATACAAGTTCGAATAATATAAAAAGGATGATATCACTAATATGAAAATAGTTAGATCGATTTTTAATACTTTTCGTATATTGAGTAAAATCTTTAAACCTATATTAAAAGCATTATCTAAAAGTAAATTTTAACAACAAAAAAGAGCTATCAAATGACAGCTCCTTTTTTATTAATCAAACTATTCTTTTGTAAAAACCATCTCACATACACATAGGCTTAATTAGCTATTTTAACTTAACTTCATACCACCAACCTTTCATACCATTTAATTACGTATCTAATGTTGATTCAAATAAAAAATTCACACATATATAATTCCATTTTGTTGTTAACTTCACAAATTATTACTAAAAGAATATTATAACTTTAAATAAATCTATTTACTTTTAAAGATGGATATATTAATATAACATTTGTCGCAAACATATACATATAAGGGAAGGAATGGAAAAGATGTTAAAGAAAATTAAAAAATTTATAGTTGTTGCTGCAACGACTATAACGTTAGCTGCTGGTTTCGCAACAATTTCGCCTCAAGCAGCATCAGCACATTGGGCGGATACACAAATGAATTGGGCATTTAATAAAGGTATCATAAATACCGATTTACGTGATAGCCCAGCCACTCGACAAGATGCATGGCTAATTATGGAAAGATTGTATACTGGTGCTAATGGTTATAACTATAATGATGCCCGTAGCTTTGCAAAACAACTGCGAATTGCTGAAGATGGACGTCCAACTAACTGGGTAACTCGTGAAGAAATGGGTTCATTCCTTTATAGCTTTAGATACATAGCTTACACTAATAAATCATGGCCTGGTTTCGGTACAACAACTAATTGGGCAGCTGGAAATGGAATTTTTGATGGTTCTCGTCCACAAGACGTTGCTACAAGAGCTGAAGTTGTAACTATGATTTATAGAACATATAAAAAAGGCTTATTTGATCCTGTAAACTATTAAAAAAGATGCTCTAAATAGAGCATCTTTTTTTCTTCTCACTTCACATACACATAAGCTTCATTTGCTGTTACATAGTATGTTTTCCCTTTGCTATTGTGTACTTTATATTGTGGTGAACCATTAACACTTACTTTTGCATCAATAGTAAATCCTAATCCTGCATCTACAGTGCCAGCAACATCTTTATCCTGCCAAGATGGAGCATCATAGAAACGTAGGTTGTCCACTTTAGAAACAACATGTTTCCCTACGATAGAAGAATCCACTGTACTTTTTTTGCTAAATTTAACATAAGACGGATCATTTTTAATCCACTGTTCACCGCCAAGGTTTAACCAACCATCCTTTTCAGACCATACTACATAAGATTCTGGTTTGTTTAATTGACGAATTTTAGAATAACTTGTATCTGGTCCTTTACGTAAGTTAACGTTGTAACCTTCAATATAAGCGATACCGTCTGTTACAGCTGTTGGAATCTCAGCTGGTTTAGATGGCTTCTCGGGAACAGAAACTTCCACACTAGAATTGTTATACGCACGTTGTACATCAGAACGGAATTGAGCTTCTGACACACCGTGAGATTTTAAGTAATCAAGTGGATCTTCATGATCTGTGCCACCGAGATATTTTGTTACATCGTAGTGAGTCCATAGTCCTTTTTCTACAGATAGTTTGTTATTTTTTAAGATATTCGCTAAAAGCCTTACGTATTTTTCATATGAACGTTTGAATTTTGTATAGTCTGCTGTTTCGCATAACTCTACATGTACAAATCGTTTATTTGCTCCTGGTCCAGCGCCATAAGCAATGTATTTTGTATCAGCAATTTGAATTGTTTCATCCCAATCAACTGCATAATGTACGAACGCTGAACGCCATGTACGAGACTCATACTTTTGGATATTAATAGCTGGAGCTTCAGGAGTCGCTGTACTATGAGCTACAACGCCCTCATAAGCGCCAACACCATTACGATATGGTTGTTTGGATAAATCAGGAATAATAAGTGTTCTATCAGCAAAAGCGCTTGTTGCAACGGATAAAACTAAAATAACAGCAAAGACTACAGAAGAAATATGTTTTAATGTCTTTTTCATTTCACATCAGCATCCTTTTTTATAATTTTTGTGTGGTCGAATAATCCACTTGCTGACAACCCAATGATGATTCCTTGAAATACATTCGTTTTGATATCTCCACCCAAAAATAAAACGCCTAGCACAATGCCAAGCGTTAAATTTAATAACGGAACGTATTTTGTTTGTAATCCAATTGTTTTTGCGATTTGTGAAAGACCAACTACAACTGCGATTATTACGCTTATTTCAATCATTACATGCCACCTCCTTTCAATAAGAAGGTTAGTGCTGCGCCAATAAGACCACCGACAATAAGTCGTAAAATCCAAGTTGTATTTGCACTAATTTTATCTAACTGTTTGTTGATATTGATAATGTCTTTTTCGTTACCTGTCGTTCGCATCTCTAAACTTTTAATTTCTAAACGAATATCCTTTATATCTTGCCTTATTTCTTGAACATCGCTTCTTACTTCTTGTAATCCTTCCACTTCAATCACCCCATCTCAAAATAAAAAGAGAAGCGAAATCGCTCCTCTTGATCTATGAATTGAATTTTTACTCAAAGCCGTATTTTGTGCAAAATAAAAAACAGCTTATAGCTGCTTTGGTTTCTTATCAATTAAATTTTGAACTAACAATTGTTCTAACACTTCAATTCTACGGTTCATTTGTTTATTCTCTTCTTTTAACTCTTCAATCTCAGCATCTTTAGTAAGTTTTTCTTCTTGGAATGCTTTTATTTGAAGTGCTATTGAAGAATATATTTCAGCTGCATTCTTTTCTTTTGTAACAAAACATTCCGGATTACTTTCATCATCTGCAATCCAACCGTATCGAGTTTGAATATCATTAGTCGTAAGTACCGGATCGTTATCTTGACGATTCATTCGCATTTCATATAGTTGTTCCATATCCGTTTTCAAATTGTATTGTTGAATATTTAACGCCATAATTTTTTCTAAAGCGCTAAACTGTACATCTCGAATGTTTGTTTTATACTTACGTTGCGATGATGTTTCAAAATTGCTTGCCACTACAGGCGAAAAAGAAGTACCTGCACCGGATTTAACCTGTAATTTACCCGCATAGCTAGATGCTCCATTTCTAAGTGTTAATGTTTGGAACCGTAAATCCGTATCTCCATTGTAGTCAACTAGATCAAGCATATTCTTATCTTTTAAGCTGAAAACAATAGCTGTTCGACTGTCTATCAACACGTTTTTATCTCCACCTTTTAATCCGATACCACCAGTAGCTTCTACCCAATACGAGCCACCTTGCGCATAATGATTTATACCTATACCAGCTTTAACAGTTACATTACCATTCATTCCTGCGTTAAGATTCAACTCACCTGATCTTTTGAATACAGCTGAGCTTACAAAATAAGGTTCTCCATTAGAATCTTTTCCGTTTATTACTCCTATGAATCCTTGCGTTGGCTGTTTACTTAAGACAAAAGAACCGTCTTGAAAATTAGAATCTCCCCCTAATACAACTGTTGGTTGAATTTGGCTTGTACGATCTTTATAGTATCCAAGGTAAACCCTGCTTATATTTGACTCCATTAAACGGATGAATTGCTTTTGAATGTGAACGTAATTAACACCATTATCTGTTCGTATTGTAGTCCCCTTAAGCTCCTGCGCTTCTAGATACTTTGCTATAGTTGTTCCATCTAACTCTATTTTACCTGCTTGAATTTTAATAGTTTCTGCTGTTTGATTGATAGATGAAATAATACTTCCTTTGGTCACCCTCGAATTTATTTCAAAAGCCTGAACATTAAATTGAGCATTCATAGTTTCTACTATTGCATCACTTCTATTATCGACTTCATCTTTTGTATAAACATTTCTCGCTTCTGCTTTTAATTCTAGCGCTTTAGAAGTCTGGGTAAACTGAGTATTCATTTGTGTCATTTTCTTATCGTAATCCTCAGTTAAAACACGACTCGCTATATCATCAACTAACTTGTCATAGTCAGTGTAGTCTTTAGGGTGTAATGTGAAATAACTAGCTACCTCTCCACGTTGTAACATCGGCTTAGAGAACCACAATTCTCCGTTTCTCGTTACGTATACACGTAATTCCATTCTTACAGCGGTGTCTGGAACTGTTACTGTATGGGATGTTTTCGTCCAAGTATTATCTGCTACCTTAGTATTCCACCCCATCGCTGTTAGTTGTTGATTATTACTATCCCAACAAACAACAGCACACGTTAGATAAGGATTGATATGTTCACTTAACTTTTTTGTAAAGAGCGCTACAGAAGCCGTAATTTTTTCTCCTGGCGTAACAGGTATCTTAGTGGTTGATGTCACATTTGTACTAACGTTTGCCGTCTGATTAACCCCTTGTAAACGCATTGATGGACTACCGTTATATAGATTAGTTGCATCTACTTCAGCAGTGAAATTTGCGTTATTAGATTTATACCAATACTTGAATCCATCAGTAAATTCAGCATCCCTTAATAGCTGAGTGCTGCCTAATCCACCTGTATACTCCTCGACAAATTGACTATCAACCTTCGTTTGAATAGCTTTCGCATTGGCTTCTATTTTAGAGCTCTGTTGTTGTATTTCAGTTGTATGCCCTTGTTGAATTTTAGAGATATCTGATACATTGACTTTTAATCCGTCTACCGTTTGTGATACGTCAGAAACCTTCTTATTCGTTGTAGTTATTTGTTCATTAGCTGTATCAGCTTTCTTTTCAACTGCTACTACTTGTTTATTTGTCTCTGTTAGAGTTGAACTAACCTTATCAACACTAGTAATAATTTCAGCAGTCTTCTTTTTGAATTCTGTATTGGTTGTGATGTCTCCAGGCGATTTAGACCAATTGTCTTTCATATTACCCTGAGCAAGTTTTACACCTGTTATATAAACAACCGATCCAACAGGAGTTCCTTGACGTTGCCCAAAATAAACACGTACTTTCCCATGCTCAATTTTGCAATTTAAATGGAACTGATGCCATTTACCATCTCTCATTTCTCCTGGTACATTACTTATGAAGTATTTAACACCAGGCTGACCAGTTAACCCATCTGCATTATCCTTAACACCTAAAGCTGGTACGCTCTTAGAATCATTGGTTTGAGACCTTGCCCACATAGAAATAATTCCATCTCCAAGTGGCATTTGTAAATCTTTATAAATCCATATGTCACCTGTTTCACCTATTCTTTCAATCTTCACATATTTATTAAAACCAGGCATCTCAGAATTATTTACCTCAGCAAATGTGCCAACAGTAACTTTAACATTGGCTCCACCCATGAGCTTCCAGCCTTCTAAATCAGCTTCAAAATCTGAGTTATCTAGTAAGTTTCGCGATGTAGCTAATTGATTTTCCATTGTAGTTTGTATTTCAGTAATCGTTTGCTTTGTCCCATTAGCATCTTGAACAATTTCATTTGTTTTCTTTTGAACTTCATCAATTGTATTCCCTTGCGAATTAACTTTTTTATTCGTAACACTCAATTCTTCAATTTGTGTTTTGATATCTTTTTCTGTTTGAGTAATCTTAGATTCATTTTCAGTAAAACGTTTGATATAGTTCTTGTCATTTGCAGTAATTATATTTGCATTATTTGCTATACCTTCCTGCAATGCCTTTTTATCAACCTCATACGACTGTACTTTAACATGCCCCTCTAAAGCTTTATCAATTTCAGTTTTCTTGTAAACATCTTTGATATCAGCCTTATTTTGGATGTCAGTTTGAATTTGTTCCTTAACCCATTGCTGATTAACTTTAGAACCAACTTCAGTTTGGAGTTTCTTAATCTCATCCTCAATACCTTTTATATCAGCATCTATGATAGAAGTGTCAGGAGTTAATCTATCCCACTTCGTTCCATTCCACAGATAAAGAATCGGTTTTTCTGGGTTACTTATGTCTAACCATAATGTCAAATCCTTGATAGGATTAGGTGGTGGTGTTGTGCTTTTTATAATTTTCGTTTGGAAATCTTTTTGTTTTATTGAAACAGCATCTGCGATATCCTTTGCTATTTGCGCTGCTGCGGACGCATCGTCAGCAGTCTGTTTAGAATTGTTAGCCGTTTCTTTAGCTTCATTCGCTAATTTTTCGAGTTGTTCAAGGGTTTCTTTACTTGCTTTACTACCTAATGACCCAAGAATTTTATTGTATAACTTTCTTAATTCTTCATTAGGATCAATAATTTCACGATAGTCACCAAATACATATTTATCTTGTAGCGGATTTTTAAATGATTCATCACCAGCGATTGCTCTTGCTTCTAGATAAAGTTTAGGTGTAAATCCAGTATCTTTAATTCGAATCGTATCGCCCTCATTAATTAACTCATGAGCTAATCCAAAAACACGACCAATTGATTGTGCTTCAACTTCATAAGCGACGGATGTATTTACACGCTTTTGCAACTCCGTCTTCATAAGAGTCATTAAACGTTTTGGATCCATGTCTTCGTTTTCTGTCTCGGGACTATAGAATCCAAATTTATGTTGCCCTTTCTCATTCCACCTTTGAAATGCATCGCTGTCCACAAGATAAGGGACACCACCATTTATTTCTGTAATAGTAACAAACTCTTCGCCTTCTTTTTTCACGAAACCTAGTAAAGCTGTACAGATGTTTTGAGAGTTTTCAATCCTTTTAATCCCCATCAAATCTTTACCAAGGGTTATTTCTTTTCCTGTTTCTCTACCACGCTTCTTTACCATATCTACATAACGCCCAACAATTTGAGAGCCTACAACTTCAGCGCGGTATTGTATTTCTAGTTCGAATAATGATGCTATCTTTTTTAGAAAACTTAATGGATCAATGAATTCATCAATAGTCACGGAACGGAAACTAGCATATTCTAAATTTCCTTTTTTCCACTTCGTACCTGCAAGAGCTATATCCATCATTTCTATTAAGGTCTTACCTTCTAATTTTTGTGGAGGGATAATTCCAGCTTTAGCAAGTTGAATCCATTCACCAGATGCATAAGCAATTACTGATCTATCATCAGAATTCTTTTCAATTTCAGTAATTACATAAGGAACGATACGACCATCGCGCACTTCTTTTAATACTAAGTTTTGCTGCATAAGTGTGGATGAATGCCTTGTATTATCAAATACTCGAAACTCTAATGTATCAATGTTATTTTTGATTTCCCAATGTCGTTTATCATCCCAATAATCTGTGGGTTGAATAGATGCTACAATTTGTTCTGTTTTAAAATCAACAACATGCAATTCACCACTTGGCGTTCTCATCTGTATCTCTCCCTATAACTGACTGTAGCTGTAACATCTGGTGGCATAATATCAATACGATTATCTCCACGGATGATCTTAGGAAACTCACTAAATACATCTTTAATATTGATAGCGTTTTTTCCGTTAATCGTAACAAGACTTCTTTCAGTATCAATAATCACTTTATCCCCTGTATCGAAAATATACGGTTTTGTATTAGATGGAACTTTGTTTACTTTCCATATTTTTAAATCTGTTATGCACATATTATCTATAGCAGGATGATTATCCCATTTGCACACTGCAATCATTACTTGTGCGATTTTCCGAGTTGTCATTGGATTACTATTGTCAACATCATTAAATTGTTCCACAAGAGATGCCCCGTCTGTGTATGTACCATCGATAAATTTAGCTACATACACAGACCATTGCTTGCCCCTTCTAGCGATACGTAAGCGCCCTCGGAACTGATTGAATGTAGTGGAATAACCGCCGCTGGTATCGACTAATTTCTTAATACTATTAGGCGTTCCATTATTCCCAATTCTCATATATGCTTTTGTAATTTCTGCATTATCGTATAGATCGTTCATATTGATACGAGCCACTACATTACTTGCTTCATCTAAAAGAAGGACTTCAACGCGACCCATCTCGGCTATACTTTTGGATTGCAAAGTAATCCATGTCTCCATTTCAAAATCTTGTAACGGTCCACCAGGGATGTTTTTCTTAGCGATAGCTCCATAAAAACCACTAGTTCCTTCTTCTCCATATTTTTCACAATAAAGAGCATGTCCATCTTTAACCTTGAAACTACCTGTCCCTTTCATTTCCTCAACTTGTCCAGTAACAGGAGTCCAACCTATAGGCGAAGCCATTTCATCCCATAACACACGCTCACGTTCTTGTACCGTCGTTTCCTCCACAGTAAGAGGATAACCAATACGGAAATAGTTTCGTTCTAAAGGATATTTACCAAACCATACATCTAAAAATGTGCTTGGTTCTTTTACAGTCATTTCAATTAATGCCGGAGCTTCTACACTTCCTTTATTCGTGAACTCAGAGGTAATTTCAGTGGACCAACTTTGAGTGAATGTGTGAGTTTTCACTTTTCCTAGCTTATAAGGAATTGGACAAACAAATTTTATTGTGCCGATTCCAAGTGTTACAAATTCATCTGGATCAAAGCTATCATCCACAACAGCTAAATATGTTCTATATGGTTCTACATCGAATGTAAGCTCTGCCGGTTGCTCTGTAATTAACCAATCTGCAATTTCTTCTTTTATGATTTCTAAATCCGATCCATCAGGAACGATAATTCCTACAGGAATAGATAAAACACGCATTTCTGTTTGTGTGTTTAATAATCTTGCACCTGGATATCCAGGAACACTTAAAAAATTCCTTTTTAACGGCGCCCAAGCCGGTCTTTTCCATCCTTTTGCAATTTGAATAAAGTCTTTTCGTTCGTTATTAAATGTAAAAGAACTCATGTTGACACCTCATTTTTTAATAAAATAAAAGAAACCCAAACCTAAAAGTCTGCGTTTCTTTTTGCTTCTCTTTCTTGATATTCGGTTGTATAGCGATACGTACCGCGTGCCACATCTCGCCCATCTAAAACAACAGGAACTTCTACTACTAATTCGCCGCCCTGTATTGGACTTACCCTATTATCACCAGATAATCCAGGAGAGTAATTGAATACTTGATTTGCAACGCCGCTGGTCATAGCTTGTCTACTATTTGACATATTTCCATATACACCACTCATAACAGTTTTTAGTCCTGACAACTGACTCATAGAACTAGCCATCATACGACTCATATCCCCCATCAATTGATTCATTGTTCCTGTTATACCAAGCGATTTTTCTTTTGATGATAAAGGTGTAACCGTAATGGAATTACCTTTCTTAGTAAATAATTCTGGTCCGGCTTCTCCGGTAATAAATGAACCATCACCTACAGGCTTTCCACCCTTAGCAAGCATCGGCACATATGGAATCGTAGGAGCGCTCACACCAGGAATTCTATTTAATAATTGTGCTGGTGTATTAAATGCATAAATGAATTTATTTATCATATAAATAAGTCCGTTGATAGCTGCTTTTATACCACTTTTAATTCCACTCCACACAGCCAGTATAGCTGATTGCATACCTTCGAACGCACCAACAACAGCCCTTGTCACCCAATTTACAGGTGTCATAATTGCATCTGTCAATCCACTCCATATTGATGCTGCTGTATATCTAATCCCATCCCAAATACTCGCAAGAGTAGATTTAATGCCATTCCATACGCTGACGCTTGCACTACTAATCATATTCCACACTGTTGAAATAGCCTCTTTGATGTTATTAAAAATAGCCCTTGCTGTTGAAACCATTGAGTTCCATAAACTCGATAAGTAGTTTGTTACAGCGCTCCATACTGCACTTGTAGTAGAACTAATCGTTTTCCATGTATTTATAATCCATTCTTTTATTGAATTAAAAATTGGTACCACAAAAGCAACTAGTCCGTTCCAGCATGATTGCAAGAAACTCTTAATTGCATTCCATACATTCACTGTTGTTGTACTGATTGTATTCCACACCACAATGATCCAAGACTTAATTTGTTCAAAAATCGGCACAACAAATGCTACAAGCCCATTCCAACAGGAAACTAAGAAATTCTTAATCGTTTCCCATACAAAACTTGTAGTAGAGCTAATCGTATTCCAACATTCAGAAATATAATTCTTGATACTTTCAAATATTGGAGTAGCAAGGTATAGAATTGCTGTCCAAATTGCTTGTAAATATTGAGTAATGAAATTCCATACAGTTTGAATAACTGTTGAAATTCCATTCCAAATCATAGAAAAGAAATCAGCAATTCCTTGTAGTACAGGAGTTATAAAAGCAACTAGTCCATTCCAGGTGCTAATGAAAAACTCACTAATCGCTGTCCACACTTCAGAAGTTGTTTGTTTAATACTGTTCCAAGCTGCTGATAATGTCTCAACTACACCATTCCAAACTCCGGTTAAGTATTCGACAATTGAGCTCCATATTTCTGTAGTATTTTCAACCATCGTATTCCATGTTCCAGTTAATAAATCCCTGATTCCATTCCATAGCTCTATTAAATATTCTTTAATTGAATTCCATATGGATGACGTGGATTCACTAATACTATTCCATGTATCACTCGCCCATTGTGCTATACCTTTCCATATTCCTACTAAGAAATCTCCAATTGCATTCCAAGTATCAATGGTCCATTTCGTGATAGAATCCCAATTTTTATAAATAACTACACCTAAAGCAACCACAGCGGCTACAATCAAAGCGATTGCTGCTATCCATCCCATCATTGCTGCCCCTATGGTCGATATGACAACAACTATTGGCGCTAAAGCCATAAACGCTCCTGAAATTACACCTATAGCTACCGCTATAGCTGCCAAGGTAGCCGCTAATTTTGGATTGTTAGAAATCCAATCTGCGATTTTAGCAACAACATCAGCTATAACTCCAAGAACAGGTTTGAGAGCCGTTTGTAAGTCTTGCATTGCCTTTTGGAACTTAACTGCTGGGCTTGCATCTATTTTAGAAGTAGCACCGTTTAAATCCTCTACTCCTTTTTTTAAATCAACTTGTTTGCCTTCTGCTTTCAAAATGGTATCGATGATTTTCTTTCCTTGGTCTTCCCAAAGGGTACCGAACATTGTCGTCCCAAGTGCGGTTCTATCTGTAGCATTTTCAACACCAGCTAAAGCCTTAGTTGCTTCAAGCATCGCCTTTTGTCCATTTTCACCACCGCCAGCAATAGCTTGTCCCCATTTCTCGAACTGTTCTGTAGAGATTTTTGTTTTATTCAAAATCTCTTCTGTGGCTTTGTTCACACCAGCGCCAAACTCAGCCATCTTAATACGACCTTCTTTAACCCCCGATAAGTTCAACAGGATTCGCAACATCCTGCCAGTTCTCTTATGAACTTCTGTATATCACTATACAGACCAGACTATATCATCATCTTTTATATAAGATGCTCCCCATTTCGGATGTCATTAGCTTACACCCTACGCTTTTCAGCTAGTCGTTGCACGTTCCTTTGTTAAAGGCTTCGCTCAGTATTGTCTCATTTGAGAGTTTCACTGAATTAAAGGAGTTTTCTATGAATGTCACCACTCACAGGGACAATTTTTTATCCAAAAGGTTATCGATGTTCCAACTTTTAGTATCAACCCCAGCTGCCATAATTCCTTGTACTTCTTTAGCTGAAAAACCAGCTTGAACCATTTGATCCCCATATTCAGCAATAATATCTAATTGCTCCGGTGGAAAGCCAGTTTTTAATAGCGTATTAACTAACCCTAATGCTTCCTCATTAGTAATACCTAACGTTGCGCCAATCTCATTGGTTTCTTGTATAAGTTCATTAAAATCAATTCCAGCGTAGGATGCTGCAATAGTTGCTGCCCCTTTAACCACAGCGGCATTTGTTTCATCAGAAGCATCCTTATTTAATGCCCATTGTCTGCGAACACCTTCTAATGCTTCTTCAGCGTCAATACCATAAGTACTAACACCTCTAATAGCTTCTTCAACTGATTTTTTCGATGATTCTGGTACATCAAAGGTGATATCAATCTTTGTTTGTAGCTTTGACATATCCATCGATTTTTCAATAGCGGCTGCAATTCCGCCACCGGCTGCAATTCCACCGATGACATTTTCTAATCCTATTTTTAACCCCTCAAATTTCTTCTCTGTTCTACCAGCTTCTTGCTGTAAGTCCCTTAATTCATTTCGTACTTGTTGAATAGAATTACCAGAATCCACAGATCGTAGCGCTCGCTGTAATTTTTCAATGTCACCTTCCGCTCCTAACGCCTCACGACCAATAAGACCAATCGCTTGGTCTAATTGTCTACTTGTTGCTGTGCCGCTTTTAATCGCATTCACAAGACGATTCCCTAATGCTCCTGCAAAATCATCAACACTTTTCCCAGTTGCGCTAAACAATGTTTCTAATTGCCTTGTGGAACTCGCTACATTATCTTGTTCAGCCTTCATATTTCCAAGCTTATTTTTCAGACCATTAAGAGACCCTTCTGTAAATTCAATCTCACGCCTAAAAGCACGATATTGTTCTTCAGAAATTTTACCGTTTTGAAATTGGGCTTGTACTTGTTGTTCCGCTGCCTTTAATTTATCTAATTTCTGTGTTGTATTTTCTATTTGTTGTGTGAGTAATTGTTGTTTTTGAGCAAGTGCTTCAACGTTACCTGGATCAAATTTCAATAAACGCTCAACATCTTTTAACTCTTTAGCCAAAGAATCACTTTGTTTATTTACATCTTTCAAGGCATTTTGTAACGGTTGAGTATTCCCCCCGATTTCAATTGTAATCCCTTTAATTCTTCCTCCTGCCATCATCTCACCCCTTTCTTAGAATGCATCGAAGTCTTTTTGGTTCGCTTTACGAATTTTGTCTTTATCTGGGTTCTCCATTTCAGCAAATTCAGCAATGTAATCAAAACAATCACCAATTGTCATAACTTCTAAATCCCAATGCGTTAATTTCGCCTTATAACAAAGAGCAAGGAACGTATCAGTGGTTAATTCTTCATCACTGAAAGTCCCTTGCTCTCCATTACTTTTCTTTATTTTTTTTTTGCACCCATCGTACTTTGAATCATGTCCATAATTTCTGGAAGAATCTCAGAGATAGGGAACTCATCAAAACCATCTAACCATGTAATTGGATCAGCGATTTCTGGATTTGCTGCTTTCGCATATAACCAAACTAGATCATAAACAACCTCAAAATCTACTTTACTTAAATCCGCATTTGATAAATCAATAGTAGCGCCAGCTTGAGGATTTGAAGGAGCAATAACCCCTAATTTGAACATATCTGCAAATAAATCACGTCTAAATTGTGCTTTGTATCGTTTTACAGTTGCCGCTGTACTTTTTAATCGAACCTGTTTACCGTCTATTGTAATTGTCTTTTCCATTTATTTACGCTCCTTTTGATGCTGCTGTTTTCTTTACGTACACTTCTTTGTACCAGTTATCGTAAAGGGCTTGAGTTGTTTTAGAAGTTGTTTTTGTTTTAACCATACGTTTTCCATTAATATCAATAGGACTTGATACAAATTTAAGCTCATTTGTATTTGGCTCCGCTGAATTTGTTTTGGTTTTAGATGCAATAGTTGGTCGGCTTGCTGAATTATTGTACATAACGTGTCGAGTTGCATTTACATCACCATCAAACTCAAACAATAAGGCGAATGGATTACCTTTCGCATCAGCTAACTCATTTAATACCCCATCTGTTTCATCTAACTGTTCCCCTAACGCATCAATAGCAAATTGTTCTGGAACAGTCGCAATGGATAGCGTTCCATCATAACCTTGGTTATTACTTGCTGCATAGTAAAGCATGTCATCTGCGTAGAACTCAATTAAATCTCCGCGTGGATCAAACGTTAATTCAACCGCTCCTGGAATTGGGATTGGTGTTTTAAATGTAACGACACCACCTGTCACATCATAAAGTGCGTAATAAACGTTCTTTAAACCAAATGCGACTTTATTTTCTTTAGTCATTTATATCAACCTCGTTTCATATATTTTTTGATACATTTTTTCAGATTCAATAAAAGTCCCATACGAGTCATAAGGAATCTCATGATCGTCTAGGACTTTTTCAAGTTTTGCTTCTGCGACTAAATCTTTTTTAGTTGTGTAAAGCTCAATATTTGCATCGTCTATCTTGTGATAAACCTTGTTATCAGCCATTAAATTCGCTGATCCATCCACAAGGATACAAATATAAGGTGGCGCTGGCACTGGCTTACCTGGCGTTGCTATGAAATGCGAATAAGCCACAGGATAACCCGTAGCTTCAAGGATTTTTGTTAATTCACCTAATGTCATTATTCAAGCGCCCTTTCAATCTGTCTTGGTAATTCATTAATTACATACTCTTCAACTGGACGAATATGTACTTGAGCCGGAACACGTCCACCACCAGCCTTTGCATGACCATTTTCCAACAGATGCGTTAGTTGTCCCTTTGTATTGTGGACGACAACACTATTACCTTCTTTTTTCTTACGCCACCCTTTACGATAAGCACCTGTTTTTTTAGGACCACTTTGTCTTAATTTACTTACAGCAAGATCGGCTACTTCTTCTTGTGCTATTAGCAATTCTTCTTCTACAACATTTGCATACCTTTGTAATTCTCTAGCAAGATCGCTCGCAAAATCGTTCATACTAAACATGCTCCTTTGCGATAACAGTCAATGTTTGATACATTTCATCATCATTCATTGGCGGTTCGATAATATCAAAGATACGATTCTTCATTTTAATCCGCATTAATTCTGTAATACCTGTTGTATAAGGAATTACAAAACGATAAATTCGTGTGGACTTTGAAGCCGAAGCTTCAATGTACTCCGAACCTTTTACCGTTTTTATCATTGCCCATGCTCTTTTAACTTCTTGCCACTCTGTTTCAATTTCTTGATTCAATTCATCTTTTATTACTTCAGGTTGTTCAATAATAATTCGATTTCTACAATCACCTGTATTCAGTGGTTTCTTGTACTGAAAAGGACGCATATCAATCACCGTCCAACTTAATTTCTTCTAATGCTTTATCGATGCCTAAACTATTAATCTGATTCAAAAAATTCTTATCAAAATACTCTAATGCATCGTTATAAACATAACGAGAGCGTTCAAAGACTAATTCTTTGAACTCCTCGTCATTATTTAAATCATAACTCCCGCAAATCCTAAGTAACGCCTTGTTAGACGTAGAAAGGATGCGCTTTAGGTTATCATCTTCATCATCACCCAAGTGCATCCTATCTTTAAATTCCTGTAATATTCCATTCGAAATTACCTTATCCATTCACATCATTCCTTATTTAGTTTCTGGAGTTGTAGGTGGTGTGAAAGAAATGTTCAAGTCATATACAAGAGCTGCTTTATTATCTTTTGGTTTACCATTAGCAAACTGTTTGATTGTATAAAGCGTAGCATCTTCAAAAGCTAACGTTTGATCAAATTCTTTTAATTTATATCCTCCTGCAATTGCAGCGATATATTGGCCTTTTACAAAGAATACCGCTTTACCAACAGGGACTTCCTCACACTCGACAGGTTTAATGTTATAAGGCAATGCCATTACCCATTGACCTGTTGATGTCTGGATTGTATTACGTGCTTGTACGCCAATCGCATCAATCGGGTTTACTACCATTACAATTTTATTTAATACTTTTCTAGATTTCCCTTTTGCATCAACAGATAAAGCTTTTACTACTTCATAAAGTTCACCTGCTACAATTTCCCCTTTATCAGACGGAGCAAATGTTAATTTACCAGAAGATTTTTTATCAGTAACAGCGCCTGTTTCTGGATTAACATCTTTCATTAAACCAACTGGTTGGTGTGCTACAGATCCACCACCATTAATAAAGCCAAATTCTAGGCCGACGGAGTATGTTTCAACTAAAACAGTTCGAACATAACGTTCAATCCATTCTGGTCCAAGTTCTTTCATATCATTCGGAATTGCTGCAAATGCAGTTAATTTAAGTTGGCCAATTTTTTCTTGCTTGAAGATGGCATCAATTTGCCCACGAATTTCACCGAATAATTCGCCCCATACATAAGCCTTCGTTGCATCAGAATAAATAAACTTCGTAACTGCTCCTAAATCTTGCAAGCCAATTTCAGCTAATAAGGGATGTTCTGTAACTAAATCTTCAAATACACGTTCTTGAGTCGTTACAGGAAGGATTGAGCCGTCTGTAAATCCACCTTCTTTAACAACTGCATTGAAGAATTTTGTTTCTGCTGAAGTTAAAACATTTTGACCACGTTGCTGTAAAATTGAACGATCAAGCATATCGTTATTTACTTGTTCACGAACTGTATTTGCTACATCTGTTTGTAGTGCATCAAAGAAACCTTCAAACGCTGACGTTTGTTCTTGTTCTGTACTTTCTGCATTAGTTAAAGTGTCCGTTAATTTCGCTTTCGCCTTAGTAAATGCTTCAGATTTATTAAATTTAATCGTCATTATGTGTTTCCCCCGTTTTTTATAATTTTAAAAGGAGCCCTTTAATCCCACTGTTTTTTACAGTTTTAGGTTTTGGCTCCTTTGGTTGTTCTTCTATGTTATTTTGTAAATCATTCAGGATTTCATTTTTTAATCCTGATAATGCAGCGTTTAAATCTTCTTTTGTAATCCCTTGGCCCTTGTTCATTGTTCCATTTCTAAAACCATCGATTACTTTCTGCGGAAGCATGGTAGCAGTAGCAGTTGAAGCTGTCATTTTAACTGGATTGTCCATAAACATGATTTCATCCACAAAATTATTTTCTAGTGCTTGTTGTGGGCCCATCCAAGTTTCTTCAGCCATCATATTAAGTAGTTCTTCTTCTGATTTACCACTTTTAATGACATAGGCATTTACAATTGCTCGATCTGTTGTTTTTAACATTTCAGCAGCTTTTGACATATCGCGATGATCCCCACCATTCCACATTGAAGCGTTATGAATCATGATTTGTGCAGTTGGAGAGATTCGAACTTTATCAGCAGCCATTGCAATAACAGAAGCTGCACTTGCCGCTAATCCAACAATTTGAACTTCCACGTGACCAGGATAATTTTTTAATGCTGTATAAATTTCTGATCCTTCGTGTACATAACCACCAGGACTATTAATTGATACAATTAAATCCTCGCCACCTGCATTTTCAAGTTCTTTTGAAATCTTACCTGGGCTTGTAGCATCCATTTCAAACCAATCATAAATCCAAGCTTCATCATTAGAAATAATTGGCCCTTTAACGTCAATTTTCACCGTCATTTGTATTCTCACCTCCTTCAGATTGAGTTAATCTTGTATAGTTTTTCGTAATATGATGTGTGTTTAAGTTAGGATCATCAGAAACTTCATATCCTACTTCTAATCGAATTTCATTCCCTGTAAATGCACTTGAAGAAATGAGTTTATCGATACTTGTCGCAAGGTCAAATATACTTTGATAAGAAACGGCCTTAATTTCAATCTTTTGGCCTGAAAGGTACTCTTCTTGTTCAAAAAATTTAACATTTGCTTCATCTGAAATCTTTTTTAATAATGGTTTCACTGTGAAAAGCATATAATTTTTCGTTTGCTTTTCTACATCAGCCATTTCCCCATATAACAAAGCAGTCGGAATACCAAAAGCCATTGCTACTTGATTTAAAAAGCCATTCGTTACTTTATTGATTTCCTCCACACTCTGACCAGAATTTCCCCCAGCTGAGGTTTCAGCATACTTAAAACCTGGTTGTTGCGGAATGATGGCAATGTCATTTTCTCCAACCGCCTTATACATGTCATTAATGAAGTTTTGAAGTTTTGCCTGATGTTCTTTACTCTTTGCTGCGAGCATGTCCATATCAACTGTGGCCCGAATCTGATTTTTACGTTTTTGAGAACTTAATATCCTACCGAATAAATCACCATAATCAGTAAACAATCCATCAATAAGAGGTGATAATTTGTCATTCCGATATCTTAAATGAATGACTTCACTTTGTTTAAAGCTTCTCTTAAACTGATAATCTTTTACTGTGACATTCGTAAAGGTATCTTCAAACACAGCGTATTCATTATGTTCAAAGTCATCAGCAATAAGTAAATCACCATCATCAGCTTGTATAATTAGAGCTTCATTATCATAAATAAGTTTGTAAATGAACCTTTCCCAAAAGGTACTTGCGGTCATATTCTTATTAGGTCTAACATTTAATCGGTAGTAAAGCTCATTCTTTTCAAATTCTTCACCGTTTTTCACTCTAAATTCTGACTGGCTGATTGTTCGACCTAAAAAAGAAATACAAGTATCAATAGCAAGTCGTTTCATGTGGATTCGATTCGTTTTTTCTATAAACATTTCTATATCGAACATAAAGCCTACTTCACTATTTCTTTTAAATACTGAATCTAGCCATCCAATGATTATCACCCCCTTTATTAGAATTTAATACCATCTAGCATAAAGTCGAATTCATCCACGAGAATGTTATCCGCTTGCCATAGTGCATGAATAAAAGCTTGGAACCCATCTGTTTTGCGCTTAAATTCATCTTTTTTCAAGTATTCTTTGTTGCCGTCTTTTTTGATGTGGACGTAAACGTTGTTGGTGTACCAACGCATTAATGGATTATCTCCAAAAATAATACGATTGTTTGCAAATAACGTTTCGACCCTTGGAGCTAATAAAGAATGAATAGCTTTTGGATTACGAATGTATAACAATGTGAATCCTTCAGCTTCAAGCGCCGTTTTAACAAGATCAAGACGGAAGGTATCGGCTACAATCGTATTAACTCCATATAACTCACGCATTTTCACAAACCAATCTACAATGTGAGAAATATTAATAACAGGTTCATCTAGAATAGTAAGTAAACCTTGTTCTTCCCATTCTTTAATAGGTACTTTTAATTTCACTTTGTCCAAAAATCCTTTTCTTACAAAAGAATGTGATTTCCAAATATAATCCTCACCATGTTTAAACAATAGCCCGACTGATGCAAAGTCTTTGATGCTGGCGAAATCGAGGCCACCCACGGCTGTTTTGTGTCTTAAATCTGGTACTTCTCTAAGCGTTTCTCCATCTTCTTCAAAACCTGTACGCATTATTTCTTCCCACGGAGCAACAGACTTTGTTAAATCCACTTCTGGTAAATTCATTCTTTTAGTCATGAAGTTTTCTCTGTTAGATGGATCATTCTCAAGGTTTTTATATTGACGCATAACCTTTTTGAACAACCCTCTAGCATATTGACTCATAGGTTTACTAAACATTGGATTTGCTTTTTCCCACATATCTGGATTGTCTACTTCTTCAGCGTTATCAAGCTTACAAATAAAAGGAAACAACCTATCTTCTTTTTCTTTTCCTTTCAAGATGTTCATTGCTCGCTCTTTCATCTTGTCAAGGTAACCTTCACGGACAAACCCATCTGTGGTAATAAAAAATTCCCTAGAGTTAGGAACTTTACCTAAACCACTAGAGAATACTTCTACAACATCGCTATTTTCATATCTGTGTATCTCATCATAAATAACACATCCATCTCTTAATGAGTCTTTACTTCCTGCATTTGATGTATGAAATTCAAAAGTCGAACGAGTCGCTTTATTCGTTATCAATTGTTTGGTTGATACAAATAGCCCGTCTAATATTTCATGCTTTTTATTCTTTTCATAAACATCTATAAAAGAAGTTTTAGCCTGTCTTTCTGTATTAGCGACTACAGATACATTATAATGCTCAATACCGTGCAATTCGCTAATAAAGAAGTGTGTCAACGCACTAATCAATCCGTTTTTACCAGCACCCCTTGCCATCATCCAAAAATGCTGATCAAAATAAATATCCTTATATTCATCAAACAAAAACACAAATGCTATTAAAAATTTTTGAAAGAAATTTAATTTAAAATGCCACTTTTCTATGAAAGTTACACATTTATGAATTAAGTCCACATCAAAATGCAAATCATTACGGGTTAATATATCTTGCTTTAAGTAATTAATAAGCATGATACGTTCCTTATTTAATACTACTGTTCCCGTTTCATATAATTCTATATATTCACTTACATACTTATGGGAAATCATATTAAATCACTTGCCGAATACTTCTTAATTTCTTTTTTATTACTTCCTTCTGGCAATAAATCTGTTAGTTGTTTAATGACTCTTTGATATGATTGATCGCGGGTATTATATAATCGGGCAACAGGTCGCTCTCTTTCATACGGCTCTGTTTTATCAGATTGTGAGAACATTTCATAGTCACCATTCTCAGATATATCTATCCACATCTCATTTAATAAAACTCGTAGTCTTGCCGCCTGAATAATTAACCCCTCAACCACTTTCAACTTACTAGGTGGGATGTCTTTAAATAATCTTTTCAAACGATTTTTTTCTTTGTTAACAAGCACCTCACGTTCATCTATGTCCGCCATAATATCACCTCGATTCAATCATATTTTTATGTTGGGTAGGGGTCCTATGCGATACTGCTCAAAAATCTGGAAAAACGACCCCCTCCTCCGGTGCCCCTAAGACGATTTTTTGATGAAATTTTTTAAGGGGGGGTGTTGTTTTCGATTCATTTTTATGTTTTTTCTTCAGGGACTTTATATCCTAAATGAATTGATGCTTCTAATAAAAGATGATTTAAAGCGATTGATTCTTGGACTGTTAATATTTCTTCTTTTATATCTCGATCTAATAAGTTCTCTATTACTTCACAAGCGCTTTGCACCTTCATAGTCTCACCACTTCTCATCATTCTCCCACTTGTTTACCTTCTTAACAAACACTCGTCCATGTTCTTTATTATGACAATTAACACAAACTGTTTCGAGATTGTCCTTTTCTAATGCAAGTTCTGGATGATGTTCTAGTTCTTTTATATGATGGACAACGAGTTGAATCTTCTTACGCTTGGCACTCTCACTGTATTCATTGGTGTCTGTTTGAACTCGTCCGTTACGCTTACACTCTTGACATTCATAGTTGTCACGCTTCTTTACTTGTTCACGTAACTGTTTCCACTCACCACTGTCATAGAACTTACGCTTCTGTTGTTTTGTTTTGTATTCATTCATCCGTCTTTACCCAACGTACTTTATTACCTTTATCTCTTTCCAGTAATTCTTTTATTGATGTTTGTTCCAGATATTCTACAGAATAAAGCATGTGGTTCTCGCCATACAGTTTGTAATACTTGAATCGATTAACATCAATCCCAGCCTTCTTGTACGCTTTCTCATGAGGTTTAAGGTATTTGATATATGCTTTCTTATCAATAGGTATAAGACCAAACGCAGCAATCTTACCATCTATAACACTATTCAATTATCCTCACTCCTTGCTATTTAATAAATCATCCATCAGCTTACTGATTAGACTTACATCAGCTTCTTTCTTTGCCCTTGGTGTTGTGCTTCTATGAAATTCATCTAACACTTCAATGATTGGTGGTAAGGTTTCTAGGTCTACATACTCTTCAATATCGTCTACACCAATAGAATTAAGGATTGTACCAAGAATGATAGCCTTCTCAAGTTTGGTTAATTCCATCTCTATTCCCATTTTTCAATCCTCCTCTTCTTACATCGAATGTCCAGGCACTTCTCACAATAGAAAGTAGCTGATACTTCTTGACTTGTTCGCCCTTCATCAGCATACAAAGAAATAGTTTCACTATCTAACACTTGATACTTATGTTCACATTCCTTATGCTTATTGATGTGTTTCTCATACTTTCCTAATTCCCACGCATCTACAAAAGCACCGTTACATTTTGGGCAAACAGTTACTTCTTGATATTCTTCTTTGGATGAATGATACACTTTGTCTTGATGCCCACACACTAGACATACAGCTTTATTAAAGTATCTTGTTTCTGTACGCACCTCACACATCTATCTCACTCCTTAACCTCAATCAATTCATCTATCACTTTATCTAATACATTAATAAGCGCTTCACGCGTTTGCTTTGGTGTCGTAATATCATTTATTTCGTTATGCAAAACTACAGCCTTTTCTAATTTCTGTGGATCAATGTGGTCCTTGGCTAATTCCAATCCAAGAACGTTATTAATTAACTTACCAAAAATAGCTATTTGTTCTTGTTTGGTTAGTTTCATTTCTGTTTCACTCCTTATCACTGTCCAGATACTCACGAGCATCAGAATCCCAAACCTCGCAAAAATCTAATGCTTCTTTTTCCTCTTCATACCATCCAATTGCTTCTTCTCTAGAATCAGTAGTTTTCTGGATATCAGCAAATCCACCGTTAGGATAATGTTGATCGAATCCAAAACACCAATATCTATGATTTAAATTAACTTCATCCATCCTTCGCCCTCCTTAAAAATAAAAAGCATCCACTATGTGAACGCTTCGTGTTATTATATTTTAGCTATATTAATTCAGATTGATATGTAGGTGAAATGAATGGACAACAAACAACCTGAACAAAAGTATGATCTAAGTAAAATATACACACACAAAGAGCATCCTGATAAAATCAGTGGTCGCTGTGATAATTGCGACAACACCGCATTTAAAAGTTCCGTTAAAGATTTCATCTTCTTAAGAGAATGCCGTCAATGTGGTATGAAGAAAATCATCTAGCCCTATCACGGGCTTTTTTCTTTGCATAATAAAAAGCACCCAAATGGATGCTTTGAAATAGGTTATTAATTTACATTCCAATTACGGTACGTGAAGTTTCAAACTTCTTCCAATCACCTAATAACGCTCTGCTGATATGTATCAACAATATTAAGTAACTGGAAGAAGAGCAAACGCTCTCCTTATTAACGGTAACATTCAATCAGTACCATCTGCTGGTTTCGGATTTTCTGTGCCGTCATTATGAACCGTTTAGAAATTTAGAAACAACATAGTGAGTTGTGTTTTCCGCCACTTCTCACAATACAAATATATCACGTTGATTCCAAAACAGCCGGCACATTTACTGCCAAAAAGCGGTCAAGACTCTGCCACTTTTTTTATTTTACTGGTAGTAGCCATTCCTGAACCTGTTGTAGAAAATATCTCCCGATATATACCAAACAAACCTTTTCTATATACAGTTTGTTTAATCTCTACATCATCCTTTTCAGTACCTTCCTTTTTCCCTTTATAAGTTGTTATAGCTTTGTATTTCATTGTTTCGCTTTCTAAAGTACTATATGTTATTTCTAAAATATTCGTCTCATATCCACCATTATGTATAAGAGGAATAATCACTATACCATTCGCTTTCATTGTATATATATCAAAATCTTCAACTTCTTCTTTACCACTATTAGCTTTTAAATTAAAATTCACTTTCATACCAAAACAAGGATTCGAACTCAAATTCTCTATTACCAAATATGGTATTCGAGCTTCTTTTAAATTATCCTCGTGTGCATCTTCAAGAAGTCCCATTAACTCATTATATTTATCAGTAAGTAGTAGCTGCGCTCTGTTTTCGTACCCTTCGTTATCAAGTTTATTCTTAACATTTCTTTCTATTGCATGTGTATCTAAAAATACCCTTGCATTTTCCTTTTTAGTTTTTCTAGTTATCAAGATATTAATCCCTAAAGTAATAAGAGCCCCAATAAGTCCCCACATAGTTCCGTTTTTTAGGATATACTCCCACAAATCCAATAACATATACTTATCCTCCCTTATAATATATTCATTTCATTCTTATAATATTATATCCATACATAATAGTACTATATAAATAACTCACATTGTTATTCTACTAATAATTCCTCCCCACGACTTACCCATATCTTATATTGTGTGTAACTGATCCCTTCGCCAAATCCCTTGATATCATTGACTTAATTAAACTTTCCCTTTTGAGTTACACAGTACGGAATTTATGAGTAACTGTATAGAATTAAAAAGAAAAAGCAATGCTTAGATTTTAAACCTAGTCATTGCTTTATCCATTGCATCTTGATTTACACCTATATAACGTAATGTGACCTTCTCTGACGAGTGATTGAATATCTCCATAAGTAATGCTATATTTTTCGTTTGCATGTACATATGATACCCGTACGTCTTTCTGAGTGTATGTGTTCCTATTTCATCTAATCCAAACTCCGCTGCTGCTCCGCTTAATATCTTATATGCCATGCTACGACCAATTGGACGATTCCTACCTTGTCTACTTTGTAACAAATATTCATTGTCTTCTCGTTCTTCAATAAACCATTTAAGTTCTCTTTTCAATGCTGCAGTAATTTGTATTCGTTTCTGTTTCCCTGTTTTCTTTTCCCTCATAGATATATGACTACCTTTGACATCTCCTACTTTCAATTTCAAAATGTCCGATATTCTCAAGCCTGTATTGATTCCCATAATGAAGAGAATGTAATTACGTAAGCTCTTTTCTTTAAAATACTCTTTTAGCTGCTGTATTTCTTCTGGATTACGTATTGGCTGAACAAAATTCATTATTCATTACCTCCAGTCTCTTCTGTCTCGTAAACTTCTAATCCTAGTGCAAAAGCAAGCTTATAAAATGCTTTAGACTTCCAACGTCGATAAGTACGCTCTGACATCCCTATTTCGTTGTAAACCATGTAATCACATACGTCCTCTTCTTCTAAATAACGCTTATAAATAATATCTCTTTGAATGCTTCCTGCACGTCCGTTCCCTAATCGATTTAGAAACTGATCAATACGTACTGACATTCTTTCAAGCCACTCTTCTCGTTTACTTTGTTGAATATTTGCCATAGCAACATCTTCTAATGGTTTTCCAACTGTATGTGTAGGACCATGCTCACGTACTTCATAAGAAGGAGTGACTTTCATTTCTTTACGCATCATCCCAAATTGTCTATGTATACGTACGCTTTCCAACACACCTTCTAATTCCTCTTGTGTTGCCGTTCTATCAATATTTGGTAAGAAAGATAATTGTTTAGTCATGTAAGACCACTCCTTTTTATTTTTTAATTATTTTTGTCTTAAAGCCCCTCGTCTCCGCTCATAACAAGGTCTATGCATCCCCATCAAATCCTCAATTTCACGAGTACTTAATTTCTCTTTTCGTTTTTTCTTCTTTTTCTTCTTTGCTTGATTCGATTGCTTTTTCCATTCACGTAACTGATCCTTTAATCCCTTCATTTCCCCATCTCCCCTTTTCAAAATAAAAAGGACACCTATCCCTAAAACAGCTTTCATTGCCGATTTAATGAATTGGTGTCCTCTAGTTTTCTAGCCGGACTATATTCTGTTTGCTTTCACTTTAAAATAATTATTTGTTAACTGTTCTATTAAATCACTCTATTCATCGTTTCCTTCCAATTCCTCACTCTCTTCACGAATTTGTCCAATTAATGAAATTACAGAACCAACTGCTTGAACCCAACTTCCTATAATATCTATTAGTTTTCCTTCTTCATTTTCATTAATTTTTTTATTTACCTGCGTATCTGTATCTTTCTCCCCATCATTTACACTACGTTCTTTATTAGACTGTTCCTTATTTCTGATAATTTTTAATTCGTCAATGCCTCCTATTGCTTGTAATGAATTCCCAATTGATTGCAATAAGTTTCCTATAATATTTAAGGATTCATCTTTATCGGATGTATCCTCAAATTCATCTGCTAATGCTGTAAGTCCACCCAAAGCCTGTGTCCAATTCCCAGCAATCACTAATTTAATTTGTGTTTCTTCTTTAAACTCAATAATCAATCCGGATATTACAGTAACATTACCGATTGATTGGATTTCATTACCGATTTGTTCAAGCGACACTTCTCCTTGACCATCAGCCTCTAAAGCATTTCCAACAGCCTGCAATACGTTTCCATAAACATTTAAATCCTTTCTTACATTACTGCTTATAAACTCAAAAGGCGTACTTCCAATAGCGGAAGTAATAGTTCCTATTGCTGCTACCCATGCACCAAATATCTCTTTAAATTGGTTTTCCATTTAAAACATATCCCAGCATTAAGTAATTAATATAATCCTATTCAATTCCCCACCTCACTGTTAATAATTTTAAATTTCTCTTTACTTTCTCATTTTATAATAACGTCTTATAAAAGTATTTTTTAGGAATTATGCAAATTTGTTAAACGTACTTCTATATTGATTTTATACATATTATTGAATCAACTTTATAAACCAACTACATCTTTAAATTTATTAAAATACTTAAGAATCATTATCCGCTCCACACAATGTTAAATGTTCATATAACTCATACTGATCAGCGAAACAATCTAAACATTTTGGACAGATATACATTTGTACCACCACTTTCTTTTAAAATAAACCTTTCATTAAGTTCTATTCCCATATAACTCTTCCAATTCTGTTTATACTCTAACTGTACCTTGAAGTTACATACCACTTATATTAAAAGGATTATTTTATTAAGTTATTTTTCCTTAACAAGAAATATTGGCCCATGCCTTTTACATCTTTCTCATGTATTGGCATTACATATATCTCTTCGTTTATTAACAATTGGAACTCTACACATTGTTTTTCTCTGTTCCACCCGTAAGATGCCATTGGAACCATTTTCGGCTCTGTTTTCCCTTCCATTTCTCTTCCTCCCTTGAATAAAACTCAAAATTCCGTCAATACTATAGACACATGGTTATCTTTCTCCGTTTTCCTTACATGAGCAGTTAGCTTTTGCTAGCTGCTTTTTTATTTGTGACCAAATGAAATTTTTATATTAATCTTCCTCAAGTTCCGTAACAGTTATATAATTTCTAGCATTTTTTCGTTCTGCTACTCGCCTTTTATACGCTGGTCTCTTATAAAATTTAACGGTTTCAGGACGTACGCCCATATGTTGAGCGCATTGCAGTATGGTCCCGACACATACGAATGATTCACCTTTATAAACGACGTACTCCTTTACGCTCACTGTTCTACCTCCTATTTTGAACTATTTATAATTTGATGATTCAGTTGTATTCATCACACTTTTCATCTTCATCTACTATCTTTTGATGTACCGAACAATACAGATTATTATCATCGTCTGATAATGAATTGCCGCAGTTTAAACAATCTTCTTTCATGTTATATCCGCCCTTTTTATTTAGTTGTTCCAAACTTTCACATTGTGGCCAAAACATTTTTTGTACCAAATAGCGTTTTTATTAAAAACTTTTCACATTTAAACTGGACAAGCATATGTTATTGTATGAAGAATCTCCACTCATAAGATTCTTACCTTTCTAATCTATGAGCACGCTTATATGTGTGCTCTTTTTTACTTACTATGAAATAACGATTTTATATAAATTTTTTTCACCTTTTAATCAGACAAGCATATATTATTGTGTAGAGCACTCCAGTCCATACGTTCAAACCTTTTAGTCTAGAAGCACACTTATATGTGTGCTCTTTTTTTATTTACTTTTAAATAAGGATTTTATTTAATTTCCATTCATCTTTTAGATTTCTTTGCATACATTACAATCACAAGGAATTCTACAGGTTTCCCTAGGCCAGTTACCTTGTATTCCTTGCACACCTTAAGGGAAGAATCCGTTTATAAAAGACGGGTTCTTTTATTTTTGCTCATACAATAAGAGTTTTCTTAAATTTTGATTCACTCTTTATTTTCAACTTCCATATACTTATATGGACTATAAAAAATACACAATATAGTTCTTGGTCAAAGAGCGCCATATGCCCTAATGGTGCTCTTTTCGATTCAAATAACTATTTTGTTTAGTTTTCTTTCTTTAAAATTCTTTCCGGCTCTATCTCCCAATCTTCACAAACCTCACATAAGTCAAATGCAATACAATTGCTTTTTAGATTCACTTCCATACCACCTTCATCGAAATGTTCATGACCAACTAAATCTGTAAAATCTTCTAATTCGGAGAAATAAAGCCAAATAATAAGTTGATCTCCACGCCAATCCATTTCCTTGTCTTCGCAAAATTTATACAAATCTAGTTCAGTCATTTTCCATTCCTCTTTCCTATTTTTCTTTATTTTGTCTGATAATCTTTCAGTCAGACCTGTTAGTAAACCTATAATCCAACCTAGTAAAAATATGAACGTATATCCCACTGCACCACCTACTTTTCTACAAAATAACGCTTTTGTTCAATTTAGTAATTTTTTGTATAATAAGAGTTAACTAATCCAGAAGGGACTGAATTATGCGCAGATATCAATATTTTTAATCTACCAATCACAACAACATAATGGAGGTAAAAGTATTGATTACAGAACTACACACACAAAGATTGCATTTAAGACAAATGAAAGAATCAGATTCATTAAGCTTATTTAGAATATGGTCTGATCCTGACGTTACAAAATTCATGAATATAAGTAATTTCACTGATGAAAACCAAGCAAAAGATATGATTCATTTTCTCAATGAACTGACTCAAAATAATAAAGCTATGCGTTTTACTATTATTGAAAAAGAATCTAATCAAATCATTGGTTCATGCGGTTATAATTCCTTAGATTTCGAAAATTTAAAGACTGAGATTGGCTATGATGTTTCGAAAGCATTTTGGGGCAAAGGTTATGCCCCTGAAGCGATTTCTGCTCTATTAGATTACGCTTTTACACATTTGAAACTAAATCGTGTCGAAGCAAAAGTTGAACCTGAAAATCTGAACTCCATAAAAGTATTACAAAAATTACAATTCACTTTTGAAGGGACTCTAAGAAAAAGCGAAATATCAGCTGGGCAGCTTATCGATTTAAATATCTATTCGAAATTGATAACAGATTAATTTTAGTCCCTCGGCCTATACTATATTGAGGTATAGGCTTCTTTAATTTTTATACAAAATTCAAATTTGGTCTTAATATCCGTTATCCTGGCGCTGATGGTTCACTTCATTCTTTTTGTAATAACCTTGTTCAATCTCATCAAATGTGAATCCTAATTTCTTACCTAAACCTAAGAACGAGTACAATAATTCTTCATAAAGCTCCATGTCTTGAGTTGCCCGAAATTCTGATATAGCTTCATATACATTGTTAAATTGATTGACTAACGTACCTGCGGTATAGACGTTTGTATTATGCTCTAATAAGTTCAGGCTGTATTCATTAGGATTAAACCCGATTCCGTTCCCTAATGAAGCTATAAAATGAAACCCGTCTACATATTCCATTAAAATGACTTCTCTTTCACTCGGACCTTTATTGCTCCAATGCTTAAAGCATCTTGTTTCATTTGCAAGTTCTCCAATTTCAACCTGTAAAGCAAGGATCATATTGTAAAATAAATTTTGTCCTTCCAATCCGTGTTCCTTGATGATTCTTATATCTAACACCTTTTGCATTCCAAATATTCTAGTTAAGTTCATTTTGTTTTCCCCTTCCTATTTAGCAAATCCCTAATCCTATCGGACGATTTTCAATCAAATACTTATCAGCCTGATCTATTACAAGGAGTGCAACCTCAGCTTGGTGTCTCCTTAGTGCTTCTGCCATATCTGGTAAACTCATACCTTGATTCCACATTTCACGAAAACGAATTACATCTCTTTCATCCCAAATGAAGTTAGCCTCTTCTAAAGCAATGTATATTTTCAAGCGTGATTCTTTCATCGCTTCATGATTTCTTGCTACACTCATAAGCGAACCTACTTTCTAAAAATAATTATTTTATCTTTTCAGTAAACTTAGTATCCACACGGTCAACTTTACCGTTTACCCAAACCGCAACTTGCTCACCAAATCCGCTCATTGGTGGATTTACTGCTGTTACATTTCCGTCCTTCACTATTAAAAGCTTGTTGCTGCTAACATCAATTTCTATTTTTTTCATATGTCTCTCTCCCTTTTACTAACGCATGTACTCGACAACATCAGGTTTAAAACCACTTCCTAAATAAATCCTTACAGGAATGATTTCTTTTTTATCCCTTGCTGCCTTACATAACTCTTCCGCTGTATCCCAACTAAAAAACTTATCTACAGCGCGTTGGAATCTCCAAATTGCCATTACATATTGTTCAAAGATGTCATAGCGATCATCTTGTTTAGTTGTGCGCGGTAATTCATCCGTACCCTTTGCATTTTTTGGAACTTGGACACGTACATCTGCATATGTAACGCGTCCACCTCCTTTTTTCACATTGGCTTTCATTACATCAAACTCACAAATTGCTGGCTCTACATCGAAAATATTTAATTGCTTAGGCATGTACCTTCACGCTCTTTTCAAGAAGGTCCAATAACTCACTCGCACCATCCTTGCTCAAAAACATTCGACCATCCAGCAATTCCATGTTTGAATCAGAAACTTCACCCGTTACAAAACATGACTTTTCTTGTTTTCTTAAAACGATGTTTTCCCCTTCAACATGAAAGCCTAATGCTGTTCCTTCAGCAATTCCTAAAGTTCTGCGTAACTCTATCGGAATTACTACACGCCCTAGCTCATCCGCTTTTCTTGCAACACCTGTATTTTTCATACTTTTCTCCCCCTTGTTAACTAGCTTTTTGTTGTTTGCTTCTTTCTAGTTCTTGTTTCATTGATTCGAATTTTATTAACCACGCTTGCCAACGCTTATCATTTTCTACTTGCTGTCGCTTTGCCACTTCACAATTACAACCGTTCGTTTCAATTACACCCGAATAAGTTTCTTTACGAATAATCCCTGTATCATGACATAATACGCACATGCTTATTCCTCCTTAATAGAATCTTTTTCCACTCAAACCTACTATTTTGGTATAATCTCCCTTGAAGGGAGGGAAATTTAATGAAAGATATTGTATTTACTTTAGAGTTTGATGATGATTCCGCTAACTCACGAGCCAACGATTACTTAGAAAAAGGTTGGACCTTACTGCATGTTGGCACCAAGGTAATTGATCTCTACAATGAGCAAGCATACTACAACACCGCCTATGTTGTAGGTGCTAATCAAGAACAATATGATGCGTATAAAAAAGAATTAGAAGAAGACAAATTCGAGCTAATTTAAGACTTTTTGCAAGAATTGTGAATTACACTTTTGTAAAGCTCTTCATCAGCTAGATGAAGGGCCTTATTTATCTCTACATAACTCAACTCACTTTTTAAGCATTCTTCTTTAATTTTCATCAATAAATTTTCTGTACTTCTTTTAAGCTCTTCTCTTTTAACACTTGTTGGCATTCCATCAGTTAATTGAATTTTTTTCATTGTTTATTCCTCCTTTTATGCTTCAATAAACCTTTGTAAACGTTGCTTTGCTATCTCTCTTCTATAACTAGCCGCTTCATTTTTTACAGTTAGACTTGTTTCAACCATTCGGTCATATGAACGTTTCCCAACTTGGTTTTTCAGCTCTTTTGGTTCCAAATTACTTGTATATAAAGTAGGAAGTTCTTTTCTATACCGACCATCAATGATATTAAACAATTTTTCTTCTACCCATTCCGTAGTTTTTTCTGCTCCAATATCATCTAATATTAGTAAGTCGCATTCTAAAAGTGCTCTCATAATTTGCGTTTCATTTTCTTTGTTTTCGCTGTTAAACGTACTGCGAATGCGTTGTAAAAGTTCTGGAACGCTTTGAAATACGACAATGTATCCTTTTTTAGAAAGCTCATTTACAATCGCGGCTGCTAAGTGTGTTTTACCATTACCAGGTTCTCCCCAAAGCATTAACGATTCTCCGTTCCACTCTTTAAAAGTCTTCACGTATTTCACTGCAACTTTATAAGCTGTCTCTGATCCATTTCTATCTAGAAACGATTCAAATGTACTTTTGGAGAACCTTTCTCCTAAGTTACTGATGCTGAACAACTTTTCTATTTCTCTCTTCTTAGCAAAATTTTGAGCTTCCCGTATTTTAGCTTCTTCACGTTCTACAACACACTCACATGTAGGAAGTATTTTATTTTTAATACGTAACTGCGGAACTTCTACAGTAATTGCTGCGATATATTTATTACAGTGTTCGCATGTATACCCTTCCGTTTCTTCACTACAAGCCGATGTATTCACTATCCGAGTCATCACTCTTCCGATTGATTCCGACACGTTTTTTCACTCCTTTTTTAGGTTGTTGATTTAAATACTCTTCAAATTTATTCCCAAATAGGGTAGAAGGTCTTAAGTATTGGTTGTATTCTTCATTTTCAATCCAATGTGAAGCTTTGATATTAATTACCTTTTTGAAATCATCTACATTAAAACCTTGATTAAACCGAGCTTTAATCAAATCTCTCGTTTTCTTGGTTGATACTCGATACGAAGTATTACAAGTTTCGTTGAGATAGGTTACTATCTCGACAATATATTTATTAATATCTTTTTCTAATTCTTTTTCTAATTCTTCTTCTTTGTCCGTTTCATTACCGTTACCTGTAACGTTACAATCGTTACCACCATTTAATAACGCTTGTTTTTTTCTTTCACGATGTGCCGCTACACGCTTTTTGGTATCCTCTCGAATCTTATCAAGGCCTGTTAAACTTTGATGTTTACCCCAATTTGATATGCTAATGAATTGGTTATCATCAATCTCAATCATCCCGAATTGTTTAAATGTTTGTAGAGCATAACGCACAGTTTGCAGTGATCTATTAAAAATAGTAGCTAGCATTTCTTCTGTATAAGGAATGTTTTCGTTTAAAAAGATGTAACCATTTGCATTTGTTTTTCCAGCTTGAGCAAGTAATTTAATCCAAATAATTAATAAAGTATCTGCTTCAGGCATACTTTCAATTAATTTAATTTTTTCATCCTCAAACATGTTTGTAGTTAACTTAATCCATTTAACTTCTGACAACTTATTTACCTCCTTGTACAAACCGCCACATATGCTTGTCCACTTTTGATAATTCGTTGAATTTCATAATGCGGATAACCAACTTTGAAATACTGTTCAATCATTAGTTTCAATTCTTCTTTGTTTTTTGCTAATTCCCAGAACTTATTAGGTAATAGCACTTGATATTCAGTTAAACGCATGTACTATTCCCCTACTTTCCGTGGTATACTTATAGCAACTTGTTTTTTCTTAAGGACCCATTGCCGTGGGTCTTTTTATTTTGTTTTACGTCACCCCAAGCCCATCTTTTTATCGGTTCGTAAGTAATGTAAAGTAGCAATACACTAAATGTGATAAACATTGCGAATGCTACTAATGATGTTGTATCTTCCACTAGATCACCTCCTTATTTTTCAGATATCCATTGCAACAGAAACTCTTTAGCTTTTTGAGATGGAAAGTACCATTTTGAACCAACTTTAAATTTTGGGAACCTTGGATCAAAGAAAAATTCTTTTTGAATTGTGTTCCAACTCATACATGTTCTTCTTTTTAATTCATTCGTATCCCAAAATACTAACTCCGCATCGACAGTCCTTACTTTTTCTTCGACTTTTTCTAAGTAGATTTTTCTAACTTCTTTTTCATCAACTTGTACACTAATCATTTTTCACATCTCCTTTTCTAAAAGTATCTATTAAGAAATATAATCATCTAATTCACTAGGTCTTTCTGGCGGATACCATCCTGCGATAAATCGCATAGCATTTTGATAATATTTCCTTGGGATTTTATCGTATTTAGCTACACCAAAATGTCTTTTCAGTGCGCCATATATTCCCTGATACGATGCATTGACATAACCTTCTTTTTTTAGTTCAAAAACACGTTGTTTTACCTTGCGCTGCACAGATCCTTTATGTTGCTCGGTAAGCCATAATTCGTTATCTACTAAAAGTTTCATTTTGTTCATTTCTTCTTCCGTATGATCTTGTCGTGATTTTATTTGTTTTAGTTCAGTCATACTATAGATGATGGCATCCTCTACACTTTTCGGTTGTTGCTTTGACTTTTGTATGTGTTCTTTCATTCGCTTAAATTCTTGTAAGAACTTAATTTTCATTTTCATTGCCTCTGGTGTTATGTAGCTCATTGCAACAATCGCAAAAGCATCTTCTGTTAAGTTGTATTTGTCATACCATTGTTTGTTTTGCGGATGTTGATACTGGGTCTCCCCAAAGTTGGTGATACCCCATTGTTGTTCACCTGCTTCGAGTAGCTTTTCAATTTGGATTTCGATGTCTCTCATTACATGAGCATGACGTTTACAAAACATTTGAGAAATCGTTAAGCTATCCGTTACAACTTTATTCCCTTCCATAAAAACAAACTCACTGACTCGATGATTCGCAACTTGTAATTGATTCATTTTTATTCTCCTTCACATAGGTTAAATCTAAGTTAACCTTTAGTTAAAAAAATAAGATAACAGTTAGTTAACCTATTAATAAATCGTCCACTTTTATTTCATATAACTTAGCTAACATACCTAATTTAGATACACTAGGTTGTCTATCGCCAGATTCTAGTAGAGAATAAGCGCCTTTATGTGTGTATCCTAGGTACTCAGCTACAAGCTTTTGGCTATAACCATGTTGTTCTCTTAAGGCTTTCACCTTCTCTGTATTAAGTTTTATCATCTCATCACCTTTGTTCAATTCGTTAATTTGATTATACACAAGGGTTAACTTAAAGTAAACCCTAATTTTAAATTTTTTCAAAGGGTTGTCTTAGAGTTAACTTTTCTGTTACATTTTATATAGAAAGTTACTGTACTACTACTACAGTAATACACAATAACGATGTTTCTATATTTTATAGAAAGGAAGAACTTGAAAATGAACCATGAATTGATTAGTCGAAGGGTAAAAGAAATTAGGACTGAACTTTTAAAAATGAGTCAAAGAGAATTTTCTGAGGCGTTAGGAGTAAGTAAACCACTTATATCTATGTGGGAAAACATTAATACTGAAAAAGGACCATCTAAAGAGATGGCAATTAAAGTGGCTAGATTAGCAAATGTTTCTGTAGCTTATGTACTTGGAGAGTCTGATGAAAAGAACCCACTTACAAGTGCTCAAGACGAATTTGAAGAATTAATAACTCAATTCAGAGAAAAAGACCCAGAAAAACAAAAAGAGATTATGAAATTATTTAAAGATTTAATGAAACTAACAGGCAATTGATAGCATTATAAGCTACCGATTGCCTGTTTTATTTTTAATACGATTTCAAGAGACTTTTCATCACCTTCGTGTGCCGCTTTCGTAATTTCTAATAATTTCGCTTCGAATTCTTCTACTTCTGATATGACTAAACTTTCTACATTGTCTATTTTCATCCCCAACATCCTCCAATTTCCTTATAGTAGTTTGTGATTTTTTCACGATGTTTCGGATATATCATATTTGTATAAAAACCGAATTTCCCCAGAAAGCACGAATGCGACCGTCATATAGACGATCGCATTCAAAAATATATTTTAAGACCGCTGTTTACCAGCCTGTCCCAGGTTCTTCAGCATATAAAACGATTGGTTCCTTTGCTACAGCTACTTGTTTTTGATCTTCTTTTGAAGTATCAGCACCATTAATCAATAATGCCCCCGCAACTACTAGCGCTGGAATAATAGCTAGAATTTTTTTCACTAAAATTCACCTCACTTATGAGATAATTATACCATTTTTTCAAATGATGCCCAAGTATAATTTAGGCAATTTAGAATAAAAAATGTTACCTGAGTCTTCAAACATCTCAAGTGATTTTTTCAATAAATCTCTATCATTTCTAGCTATCCCCAAATAAAAAGTTTCAAATGATGTTAACCTACCATTCTTTCTTTCGATTTGTTTTAACAATTGTTCAGCCTCTTCATATCTCCCTTGTCTACATCTAAAATATGCCATCCCTGCGTCACCTAACATTTTTTCAAGTCCATCTGTATTCTTCCAATGAAACATCTTTAAAAAGTTTAAGGTATATTGAAACATCTCTTTTTTCTTTACCAATCCAATTTCAGAAAAATTATCTAGTAAGGATATCCCTTTTTCCAGAAAAAATTTCGCTTTTTCATAGTTCTCAAAAAAGTAAGACTCTCCGACCTTTCCGATTGCTGTTATATAAGGAAGTACAAAAGATACATCATTTTCATATATATCTAATATATCTTTGCAAACATTTCTAGTTTTTTCTGAACACCCACGCTGTAGTGAGATAACACCACAAGCTTCTTTATACCGAATCATAAAGCTATTTCTTATAAATTTATTCTTGATATCATTAATACCCTTTTCGACATCTAAAAGTCTATCGAATAAAGAGCGATAGTTTTTATTTTGGTATAACGCTTGACACAAAAGCAATTCAGTAAGTATTTGCATTTCTAAAGTTTTAGCACAACGATTTTTACTTTCAATCATCGCGTAAAATTCTTTCGGTTTAATATTTTCAGTATATCTTTTTAAAATTAATGCATATACTCCAGCCCATTCTCTATTTACTTTATTAGGCGAGTCTAATTCTTTTTCGACAACATTCTTTAGTAAAGAAAATTCACCTCTTAAAGATAAATATTCCATCGCTTCACGCAAACTCCTAGGCTTAGTCATACTAATATATCTTTTAACTTTAGTTCTTCTGATTTCTCGGTCTTCATATAAATTAATTAATGTTTTTGACAAATAATAGAAGCGCATCTGCGTTTTTCCGTTGAATACATCCGATACAATTCCAGAGCTAACTCCCCATTTTTTTGCAAGTTCGTTATTAGTAATACCTTTAGCATACAGGTCATCTTGTAATTCTCTTAGTAACACTTTCATTTAATTTGCTCCTCCTTACCGGAACAAAAGACACGTTATACCCTGCTTTTTACATTTAAGGAAAACGCGTCACTATATCTAAGTTGTGTGTTATAATTATGTATGAGACTTATGACAAGAGTTTTCCCTAGCTGGATTAGGGAGGACGGTGTAAGGGTGTTGGTAGCACCACTTTCACAGTCATGGGTCTTTTTTACGTCCGTTTTATTATTTTATTATTTTCATAATATCACAAAAATTAGGAAATTCAGTCATGTGATTTTCTGAAAAATATTGAGAAACTTTTAAAATCGTTATATATCAACACTCCTCAAGTAACATAAAATAAAATATGCAATTATGCATTTAACGTACGATGACCTCATATGCATATTTTACCACAAAACCGAACTCTTGTTCTATTTTATTTCAAAATAGAAATAGATTTACTATCAATAATTCCAAATTTCTTTTACAGTAATTAGGTTGTCATGCTATTATTCAGTTACAATAACGTACAAGCTTTATGTTAACTGTAATTAATGATAAGGAGGATTTTTATGGCTAGCTTTAGAAAAGTGAGCAACGGCTGGCAATATAGGATTAAGTTCAAAGACCCCTATACTCACCAGTACAAAGAAAAAACTAAACGTGGCTTTAAAACAAAAAAAGAAGCCCAAATTGCGGCTGCTGAAGAAGAACAAAAGATATTAAATGGTTTTGAGATTGAAAATGTTCCAACGTCTTTAAAATACTTTCTAGAAGATTGGCTTAAATTATACAAAGAAAATACTGTAAGAAAAAACACATTCATTCTACACAAAAGAAACATCGAAAAACACATCATCCCGTATTTTAAAAATATAAATTTAAAAGATTTAAAACCGATGATGTACCAAAACTTTATTAATCATCTCACTGATCAAGGATACAGCAAAGGAACTGTAAAAATAATTCACCGAACGATGAATAATGCAATGTGTAAAGCTGTTAGCTTAAAAAAGATTGGAACAAACCCTTGTGATGATGTTGTAATCTCAAATAAAAATCAAAAAAAAGAGGAAGGTCTCAAGTATATGCGTACAGAAGACATTCCACGATTCTTAAAAGCATCTTATCAATATAATTATATCTATTATATCTTTTTTAAGACACTTATCAATACTGGAATGCGAAAAGGTGAAGCTGCCGCACTTCAATGGAGTGATATTGATTTTAAAGAACAAACGATAAATATTACAAAAACATTAGATTTCACAGCTAAAGATAATGAAGAACTATTCGGTGATACAAAAACATTTTCATCTAGACGAACAATTATGATTCCAGCTCCACTCGCTAAAGATTTGTTGAATCATAAGAAATGGCAAAATGAAAATAAACTAGTATTACAAGAGAGTTATAAACATGATTTAGATTTAGTTTTCACCCGAACAGACGGTAATTTCTTACCAAAATCAACTTTATTTAATGCCTTTTCAAGAATTTTGAAAAAGCTTAACATACCTAGTCTTGATATCCATTCTCTAAGACATACGCATGCTGTTTTGTTATTAGAATCAGGCGCTAACTTAAAATATATACAAGAACGATTAGGCCATAAAAGTATCGAAATGACATCCAATGTCTATTCACATATTAGTGATAAAATCAATAAAGACTCTATTTCTGAATTTGAAAAGTATATGAGTAATGTTTTAGAGTAGAATTTTTTTTGGCGTTTTTTGTGGCTGTTTTGTGGCTGTTTTTCATTTTGCAACCACATAACGTTGTGGTGAGAGGTAAGCAAAAAACCCTTGATACCAGTAGTATCAAGGGTTTAAACCTCTTAGTACAGAGACATATATTGATCGCGTTCCCATTGGTGAACTTGCGTTCTAAAGATATCCCACTCAATCTCTTTCGCTTCGATGAAGTGCTCAAGTAAATGCTCACCTAGTGCACCGCATACTACTTCATTCGATTGTAATGTTACTAAAGCTTGCGCTAATGTTGCTGGTAAATCAACGATACCCGCTTCTTCGCGCTCTTCTTTTGTCATTACATAGATGTTACGATCTACTGCAGCTGGTGGAGTTAATTTGTTTTTAATTCCGTCAAGACCTGCTGCTAATAATGTAGCCATTACTAAATATGGGTTTGCAGCTGGGTCAACACTACGTACTTCTACGCGTGTACTAATACCACGAGATGCAGGGATACGTACTAATGGGCTACGGTTTTGTGCAGACCATGCTACGTAACAAGGAGCTTCGTATCCAGGTACTAAACGCTTGTAAGAGTTTACAGTTGGGTTCGCTACCGCTGTAAATGCTGGCGCGTGTTTTAAGATACCTGCGATGAAGTGACGAGCATCATCACTTAATTGTAAGTCACCGTTTTGATCGAAGAATACATTCTCACCATTTTTGAATAATGATAAGTTACAGTGCATACCCGAACCGTTCACACCGTATAATGGTTTCGGCATAAATGTTGCGTGTAAACCGTGTTTACGAGCAATTGTTTTTACAACAAGTTTGAATGTTTGAATGTCATCACATGAACGAATTGCATTTGCATATTTAAAGTCAATTTCGTGTTGCCCTGGAGCAACCTCATGGTGAGACGCTTCAATTTCAAAGCCCATTTCTTCAAGTTCAAGAACGATATCACGACGACAGTTTTCCCCTAGATCCATCGGCGCAAGGTCGAAGTATCCACCGTTATCGTTTAATTCTAATGTTGGATTTCCTTTTTCATCTACTTTAAATAGGAAGAATTCTGGCTCTGGTCCAAGATTGAAATCTGAGAATCCTAATGCTTCCATTTCTTTTAACACACGCTTTAAATTGTTACGTGGATCACCATCAAATGGAGTGCCGTCTGCATTGTAAATATCACAGATTAATCGAGCTACTTTCCCTTTTTCAGCTGTCCAAGGGAAAATTACCCAAGTATCTAAATCCGGATATAAGTACATATCAGATTCTTCAATACGTACGAAACCTTCAATAGAAGATCCATCAAACATCATTTTGTTATCAAGAGCTTTTGTTAATTGGCTCACTGGAATTTCTACGTTTTTAATTACCCCTAAAAGGTCCGTAAATTGTAAGCGGATATACTTTACATTCTCTTCTTTCGCCAAACGGAAAATATCTTCTCTTGTGTATCTAGCCATTATAAATTCCTCCTTAGTCCCTCTAAACACCTTCAGAATCAGCTGTCTTTAGTGAAAAAACCTTGAAATGTCACCTTGTCGCAATGACGTTCGATTAAATCTACCTGTATGTTGTAGTTCGTCTCGAAGTATTTTGCGAAGCTCAGTTTTTGAAATTTCTTTCGTTTCTTCTTTTACTTTCACTGCTTCTGTTTGATTTTCTTTCATTAGTAACA
>Ga0209025_1000806_pt1 | contig 50533 bp, 52 predicted proteins | sample AraplaMF_Col_mLB_FD_184256 | JGI IMG/M metagenome (GOLD analysis project Ga0209025, IMG submission 184256) | Arabidopsis root microbial communities from the University of North Carolina, USA - plate scrape MF_Col_mLB (SPAdes) (version 2) | ecosystem: Host-associated > Plants > Roots > Endosphere... | reverse complement strand
CTCTTTCTTTATCTTTTAAATAATCATGTAAATCATCATACCGATCTCGTTTCCTCGCACTTTCTGTAAAACCAGACGCATTTAAAAAAGCATTGTACAATTCATCTAACATCTTTCTCCCCCTTTATTACAATAATTATGTAGTTAAATTCGTATATATAAACATAAATATTCATTACATTAAGAATTAACAAATAATTATTTTTGCATATTGCTATTTTATCAAAGGGGTTTTAACATTTCCATATTTTATAAATAGCTTTCGCATTTTTCTTCAATTGTAATACCTGAAAAGCAGGCAGTCTTTAAGGCCTAATTAAGTAAGTATTCTATGTTACAAATGAAAAAGGATCTGATATAAATATCAGATCCTTTTTCACTGCTTCTTTTATAAATTTAATTTCTTGATACATACATCGTTTCATACGATAACTGGTTCATACGTGCTCAAATTATCATACACAGTTTTTACAATACTAGGCGGAAGGTTAACACATCCTCAGATCCACCTTTTCCTGTGGCAGTGCATAATTTTTAATAGAATCCAAGTGTATTTTTACTTGCCTGACTTAATTTTTTCGCTATACTCTTCTAAAGTTAACCCTGTTTCTTTTAGATACACAGCAACTTCTTTTCCTACATAACGATAATGCCATGGCTCATACTTAATGCCAGTAATATTCTCTTTATCTTTCGGATAGCGGAGAGTAAACCCATACTCTGCAGCATTCTTATCTAACCATTTGAATGCATCAGTCGTTTCAAATTTTGCATTTAAATCTTCTACCGTATTCTGCCATTCAACTGAAATAATGTCTAACGCTAATCCCGTATGATGTTCACTTGCACCAGGATACTGAAGATATTCCAATGCCTTAGCACTAGCCTCTTTATCCGACAAACCTTGAGATTTATAGCTTTTAACTGAAGCATCATAATAAGTTTGTTGTAATTTTATAGCTCGATAACCTGATCTTAAATAAAGATTGATTCCCTCTTTTTTTGCAGCTGCTACCATATCCTGATAGGAAGTTGCAATTCTACTATCTATTTTCATATTTGGCTTCGCATTTTGGGTAATACTTGTTAATTCAATTCCTAGTTCCTTTGATAACATATGCTCTCTATTTACAAGGATAATTCTCCAATCATTAACATCAGAGATAGGTAAAACATCTTTTTTATTCGCATTTATCTCATTTTTATTTTTATCGTTATTATTAGTAGTTTCCTGAGATGTTTGCTTTCCACTACAAGCAGCAAGGCTCCATCCCATTGCCAATACCAATGCTAAAATTATAAATTTTTTAATTGTATCTCATTCCCTTTTTGTTTATTAGTCTTTATACCAATTTCCCAACACATCTCTAGGAATCTCCTTGAAATTCTCTAAAGAAACGGGGCCGACAAATTTTTTAATCCCATGATTTTTAGAATCTTCATCCGAATAATCTTTTAAAAATTGAATTTTAAATTGTTTCTTACCATCAGCATAGTCGGTTACTGTCGGTACGAGTGCCGCTTGTCGTATACCAAAAGTTTTATCTTCATACTTAACAAATTGTATATAAGATAATCCTCCTACCAATGTTTCTAATTTTTCTTGAGCAGAAATAAGATTTCCAAGAGAATAATAGATTAGCGTTTCATGTCCATCTTTATTTTGTTTCCACTCAATTGGTTGAATTACATGTGGATGATTTCCAATTACTACATCTACACCTAAATCTGTTAAATATTGAGCAACTTCTTTTTGTTGCTTTGAAGGTGTAGAGGTATATTCTACTCCCCAATGCACCATAACAATCACCATATCAGAGCTACTCTTTGCCTTTTCCACATCATTTTGTATCGCTTTTTTATCCATTACATTTAATGCCCAAGACTTATCAGCTGGAATTTTAATTCCATTCGTACCGTATGTATAATTTAGTAACGCAAAACGAATACCATTTTTTGTAATCGTTTTTATTTCATTACGCTCATTTTGATTCTCATTAATGCCTAATGGGATAACATCCGGATATTTCTTCCAGTATTCTCTTGTATTCGCAACACCTTTAATACCCATATCCATAGCGTGATTTGTCGCTTGCGTCACTATATTGAATCCAGTGTCCACTAAAGATTGACCTACTTCTTCAGGTGTATTGAAAGTCGGATATCCCTGTACTTTTAGATTATTTCCTGCTATTGGAGTCTCCTGGTTCACTATAGCAAGATCACTTGATTGAACAGCTTTTTTGATATTTTCATAAATATAGTGATAATCATATGAACCGTCTTTTTGTTTGCCATCTTTAATTACTGCATCATGATATAAATTATCACCCGTTGCCATTACATTCACAACCGATTTTACTTTTTTATCTTCAATAAAATTAGGAGACTGTTGAATAGGACTTTTCTCTACCCAATTTGGTGCTTTTAATGATGTATCTGTATTTGATTGAGCCGGTGGTGATGAAGCTTTAGATGACTTAACATCTGTATTATCACAAGCGGTTAAAAGTACTAAAAAAATAAGACATAATAAAAATTTATTTTTACTTCTCTGTAAATTATGTAACATGTAATCCTCTTTTCTGTTCTATTACTTATAACCAATTTTAACAAATAACTTTTTAAACAACGTATTTTGGTTTTACACTTCATTATGGAAGGACACTCTGTTACATCTGCTTCGGAATATACGGATAACCGTTTTCCACTTTCTAACAATCTATCGATTCTATTAGAATTGATAGATTGCTAAAAAAGCATTATCCACCAGGATGCCGACTAGATTCCAATCAACATCCTCCATATATTGAATTTGATATACCTGTTCCAATTGTAGTAGCTGGTTAATCTAAACAAGAGAGGAGATATAGCCTCTTCTCTTGCTTTACATTTGTCAGTGGCTCCAAAAAGAGGGAATCGTTGACGTCCCCTCTTTAGATAGTGCAAAATTTTTGTACCTATTTTCTTTAAGTCGAGCGACAATCATTATACGAATCACAATAAGTAAGACCCAAGAACTTATTTTACCAATATATTAAAAAAGTAGCAATATCACCTGCGATTCATATAAAGAAGACAATTAGGAGAAATGAAAAAGGAAGTCGTTATCTCTATCGTACAATTGATAAAGATGATGTAGCTCAAGTATTAAAAAAGTTAATCTGTACTATTAACAACAGTTAAAAGAAAAAAATAGTTATTTCCTATATCGAAAATTATGTAAATGAATACTGGTATGAAACGACTATACGATGGCACCGTTATATTTCCATAAAACTAACAAACTAAAATACCACGTAACATTACAAGAGTTACGTGGTATGTAAACGATGAAATATTAAATTTTCACTGATTGTTCTTCTTGATAAATAATTTCACCATCAATAATAGTTATTTCTACTTTTAAATCTTTAATTTGGTTTGGATTCACACTTAAAATGCTGTCATTTAATATAACTAAATCCGCCAACTTTCCGACCTCTATGCTTCCTTTTATCTCTTCTTCAAAACTCGCATAAGCGCCATTCCATGTGTATAGTTTAATAGCTTCCATTACACTTATAGATTGATTCACACCAACCTCTATTCCAGACTTCGTTTTTCTATTGACAGCAACATGAATTCCTAATAAAGGGTTATAGTCGGTAACTGGTGCATCCGAACTACCTGCTGCAATGATGCCTCGATCAATATAATCACGAGCAGCGTACATATGATTAACACGATCACCATAGTGCCGTAAATATATCTCTCCGAATTCATATGGAAATGGAGGGTTTGGAATTGGAACTATCTCAAGTTTTTTCATTCTCTCTTGTAAATCTGGTGAAGAAATTCCCGCGTGCTCGATTCGATGACGATGATTTTTTCTTGGTGATTCCTCTAACGCCCTTTCTACACAATTTAAATACATTTCAATAGCTTTATCACCTTGTGCATGCACAGTGATTTGATAACCTTTTTTGTGTGCTTCGCCTAACACTTGATAAATTTCTTCCTCATTATAATAAAGAATGCCATAATTGTTACGATCACTCGAATACGACTCACGGGTTGCAATTGTAGGTCCAGTACTACTTCCATCTGTAAACAGTTTAGCTGGTCCAACCTTGAACCTCTCATCTCCCGTACCAGTTATCACACCAGCTTCGACCATTTTATTAACAAATTCATGGGAGTTATTTATTTGACATATCATTGCATATATTCGGACACGAATATCCCTACTCTTCACAGCTCGTTGTAGTAAACGAAAACTCTCAGGTCCATCTCCACCTGCGTCATGTATACTCGTTATACCAGCTGCAACGAAATGATCTGATGCAATTTTCACAGCCTTCATCATTTCACTTTCTTTATAACTTGCAACTTCACTCATCTCCATATTTGCTGCTTCAATTAACCTTCCTGTAAGCTTTCCTGCCTGATCCTTTTCAATAACTCCCCCACTCGTGTTCGGTGTGTTCTCGTTAATTTGCGCAATTTCTAATGCTTTGCTGTTCACTACGCTTATGTGGTGACAAGTACGAGTTATAATAATAGGATGGTCAACTGAAATGTCATCCAGCTCAGTAATTGTTGGATAACGCTTTTCCTTCACAGCGGTTTCATTAAAGCCCCAAGCACGTATCCATTCACCTTTTGGCGTTTCTAATGCCTTCTTTTTTAGGTCATCTAACAAAGCTTCGATAGAATCAATATGTTCAGCTTTACAACTGACAGCCAACTGATTTTGTCCATAAGAAATGAGGTGAAGATGGGAATCAATGAATCCAGGAAGAAGCGTTTTTCCTTGCAAGTCAATTACATCCGTTTTTTCTCCTATAAAACTCTTAACCTCCTCATTTGAACCAACAAATGCGATACGATTATTTTGTATTGCCACAGCTTCGACTACTGTATTCTTTTGGTCGACTGTAATAACTTCTCCATTTAACAAGACAACATCAGCTTTCATAAACTCAACCCTTTCGGAATTACCCTTTTCGAGTAATTCATTCCGTATTTACAGTTACATCTCTCAATAGGATCTTCCGCCTTTTAACAAATTAAAGTTGAGCTAAACACTCTTTTATTGTTGTAACGATAAAAGTAAAGTCTTCCTCTGTAATGCTTAATGGAGGTGCAAGTTGCAAAATATTATTGTAACCGGCAACAGTGTCACCATTTTTACCGATAATTAGACCTTTTTCTTTACAAGCATTGATAACTCTGTTCATCTTTTCAATGGAAGCTGGTTCTTTTGTTTGCTTATCTTCCACTAGTTCAATACCTAAAAGAAGACCTTTTCCGCGAACATCTCCTACGTTTGGATGTTCTTTTACATCCTCTAGTTCATATAATAGTCGTTCACCCAATTCCTTGGAACGGTCAATGAGTTTCTCATTCTCCATAATTTCTAAATTTTTCAAAGCTAAGGCGCAAGCTGCAGGGTTTCCTCCGAACGTATTCACATGGCGAAATCGATTATAATCTTCGCTGCCTACGTACGCCTCATAAATCTCTCGTTTAACTGCTGTTGCCGACAAAGGAAGATACGCACTTGTAATACCTTTTGCCATCGTAATGATATCTGGTTTGACACCGTAATTCATAAATCCAAACGGCTTCCCTGTCCGCCCAAATCCACATATTACTTCATCACAAATGAGCAACGCACCGTGCTTCTCGCAAATTTCTTTTACTTTTGCCATATATTCATCAGGAGGCATCAAAATGCCGCCCCCAGTAATAATCGGCTCCATAATTACGCCGGCTACTGTTTGACTTAACTCCCATGTCATGACACGATCGATTTCATCAGCACTTGCCAGTGTACGAACATCTTCTGGATTACGATACGTATCAGGCGGTGCTACATGCAAGAATCCTTGCCCAAGTGGTTCATATTTATACTTTCTTTGTGCTTGTCCTGTTGCCGCAAGAGCCCCCATTGAGTTACCATGATAAGCACGATAGCGTGAAATAAACTTATAGCGTCCATGATCACCTTTTTGCTGATGATATTGACGAGCAATTTTAAACGCTGTTTCATTTGCTTCCGATCCACTGTTAGAGAAGAAAATAACGTATTCATCATCAAGCCATTCATTCAATTTCTCTGCTAATTTAATAGCAGGAACATGACTTTGTGTCAGAGGAAAATATGGCATTTCTTCCAGTTGTTCAAAAGCCGCTCTTGCAAGCTCTTTACGGCCATATCCAACATTCACGCACCAAAGACCGGACATGCCGTCTAAATAACGGTTTCCATCAATATCCGTCACCCATGCTCCTTCTGCTTTTGTAATAATTAAATTCGTTGGATTAGGGGATGCTCCTTTCATTGCATGCCAAAGGTACTTTTCATCTGCTTGTTTCAAACTTTGTGTTTGCTCTGTCACTTGCACAATCACCAACTCCATTCTATCCGTTTATGATTTTCTATCACTCTATCAATAACGAGCCGTAAGCATTTTCTTGCGCGTATAAAATTCTACGCCATCTTTTCCATTTGCATGGAGATCACCATAGAAGGATTTCTTATAACCTGAGAATGGGAAGAATGCCATTGGAGCAGGAACCCCAAGATTGACCCCAAGCATACCTGCATCAATTTCTTCACGGAATTCACGAATTGCTTTCGCGCTATCGGTGTATAGGCATGCACCATTTGCGAACGGTGATGCATTAGCAACATGAATTGCTTGCGCCAAGTCTTTTACGCGTATAATAGAAAGAACCGGTGCGAAGATTTCATCTTGCCAGATTTTCATTTCCTGTGTCACATTGTCAAAAATCGTTGGACCGACAAAATAACCGTCACCGTTTGCTGCATCATCTTCACGTCCGTCACGAATAAGTGTCGCTCCCTGCTCTATACCAGATTGAATGTATCCGTGTGTACGCTCTTTATGGCCGTCACGAATAACGGGACCAAGAAAAACATCTTCTTCCAGACCATTACCAATCGTAATTGCATTCGCCTCTTGAAGCAGTCTATTAACGAGCTCATCTGCAACGTCTTCTTCCACGACAACAACAGCCGCCGCCATGCATCTTTCACCCGCTGAACCGAAGGCAGCACTTGTAATTTCTTTCACTGCAAAACTAAGGTCCGCATCTTTTAATACGATCGAATGATTTTTTGCACCTGCAAGAGCTTGTACACGTTTGCCGTTTGCTGCTGCTGTTTTATATATATACTCAGCGACAGGTTGAGAACCAACGAAAGATACAGCCTTCACATCCTCATTGTCAAGAATGCCATTCACGACGTCATGTGCACCATGTACAACATTTAGTACTCCATCTGGAAGACCTGCTTCTGTAAACAGTTCAGCTATGCGATTCGCCAGCAATGGTGTTCTTTCAGATGGTTTTAATACAAACGTATTTCCGCATGCAATCGCGAGTGGGAACATCCAGCATGGCACCATCATCGGAAAGTTAAATGGCGTTATTCCTGCGATTACTCCGATTGGATAGCGATACATCCCTGATTCAACACCAGTAGCAATATCAGGAAGTTGCTCTCCCATCATTAAAGTAGGTGCACCTGCTGCAAATTCAACACATTCAATCCCTCGCTGTACTTCACCGTAAGCTTCTTTATAACTTTTTCCATTTTCCAAGGTAACGAGTTTCGCTAACTCCTCCCAGTTTTCAATCAAAAGCTGTTGGTAGCGAAATAGAATCCGAGCACGCCGAGGTACAGCAACCTTTTTCCATGTTTGGAATGCTTCTTTCGCAGTTGCTACAGCTCTATCCAAATCTTCTTTAGTCGAAAGCGGCACACGAGCAATAGTCTCTCCTGTTGCTGGATTTGGTACATCTTCTACTTGTTTACTTTTAGATTCTATCCATTGTCCACCAATATAATTTTTTAACGTTTGTACATTTTTCGTTACTACCATGGTGAAACCTCCTAATTTTAAGATAGCCGTCCTATGTATGTATTGCATTCACAAAAAAGAAAGCGTATTCATTAGACGGTATATAAACTTATTTATATACATTTCTCTAACATTACTAATCTTACTCTTATCGATTGCATATGCAGGAGCAGTCATCTGCTTAGCATTTGTCCACTCCCCAGTTCACATTATTTCAGATTAATCTCATGGTTCATCTTATAATTCTTTTTCAAAAATACTGGGCAATCCCATTCACAAACAAGGTCCTTATCCAAGGAAACAACCCAGCCCTTTGTAACATGATACTTTTTTCCATCAACAGTAATAAACACTTCACCGTCTGTCACATAGAAAACTTCCTGTTCTTCTACATGCCACGTTCCTTTATTTGGTTCACCTACCCATGGTTCCCATGTGTTGGCACCTAGTTGCTCTGCTTCTTCTGCTGTAATTTTTTTCGCAAAAAACATGATGATACCCCTCTCTCTTATTAGTAATTTTGACGGAATACGTTCCTATACATCTACTGTTTTAACATTGGTATCTGTATTAACATTGGTAACCTTTAAACGTTTGAACTCTTTTCTCATAAAGTATATGGCAATGAGAACGCCTGGAATTTCGGCAGCAGGAGCAGCGTACCATACACCTTCTACACCCCAGAACTTCGGAAAAACAAATAGAAACGGTATCATGAACAACAATATTTTGCTAACACTAATAAACGTTGCGGACCAGTTTCTCTCCTGTGATTCAAAATAACCAGAGACAAGCAAGCTAACTGCACTAAGTGTAAACAAACAATTGAATACAACCGTCGTCCAAATGCCCAGTTTTTGCAATTCAGGATTACCACCGGAAAAAAATGACACAATTGGATCTGCAAAAATGATTAATATAGCTGTCACAATTACAAAGAAGGAAACTGTAAAAATGAGTCCCATCTTAATTGCTTGTTTCACACGATCAAGGTTGCCTGCACCATAATTATAACTAATAATCGGTTGAAGCCCTGTCATTCCACCGAGCGCCGCTAAAGCGAGAAGATTTGTAATGTAACCATTTTGAATCGTGAAAGCTGCAACGTGCAGACCACCTCCGTAGCTTTGCAGTAAATTGTTGGTGAAAATAATTGCTATAAACATCATGAACTGACTAGAGAAAGATGCAAACCCCGTCCAAACTACTTCACCAATCTTCTTAAGATTAATCATCACATCTTTCATTTTTGGCTTCAGTTTTGTTTTACCAAACCAGAAATAAAAGATTAAGAGAACAGGAATCGATTGCGAAATCGTATTAGCCCATGAAGAACCCATCATCCCCATGTCATACTTCACTACCATAATCCATTCCATAACTCCAGCAACAACTGCTGCGACTAACCAACTGTTCATTGACAATATAGGTTTTTCATCGATATTAGCTAAAATACTTAATACAACGGCCAATATCGTTAATGGCAACGAAATCCATAGTAGTCGGCTATATTGCACCGCATACGGAAGTGCTTCATCACTTGCTCCAAATAGAATCATAATATCAGTTTCAAAGACCAATCCAAGTACAGCTATCAAAGTGGAAAGGAAAAGAGTAAACCATAAAGTTTGTCCCATAATACTTCTAGCTTCTTCTATCTTCCCTTTCCCCATTCGAAGTGAAATGACCGCTCCGGCTCCTATCCCCAAAAGAACCCCAATCATACGGGTAATAACCATGACCGTAAATCCAATTCCGATTCCTTCGATTTCTAGCTCCTGAAAGCCACTGACGAAATAGCCATCAATAACCGATACAACTCCTAGAATTACATTAGCCATAATTCCTGCCAAAGCAAACCGTAAATATAGTAACGGAATACTTTTGGTTCCGAGCACTGAATCATCCACCGACTTATTCATTCCTTCTGGCTTCTCTATGTTCGATGACGGACGGTTGTCCACTATTTTCATGAGCATATCCCCTTACAAATAATTTATATAGCAAGTTAAGCTCAATTAATTCACATACCAACCTACAGGCTTGGCATGCTGGTGGATATTGATTTGCTTCGTTTCCATAAAGTGCTCCAGCCCGGCAACACCTAAAGCCCTACCGATTCCACTTTGCTTATACCCGCCCCAAGGACCTTCAACATAAGCAAGATGATAACTATTAATCCAAGTAATTCCCGCACGCAATTTACTAATGACACGTTTTGCTCGGTCCATATCTTCAGTAAATACAGCACCGGCTAATCCATAAATGGAATCATTCGCTTTTTGGATCGCATCTTCCTCATCTTTAAATTTCTGTACAATAAGGACTGGTCCAAAAATCTCTTCCTTAACAATACGCATATCTGCATTTACATCAGCAAAGATTGTTGGTGCGATAAAAAAACCTCGATCAAGCCCATTTTCTGTTAAACGTTTACCACCACAAACTAATTTTGCACCTTCTTCCATTCCACTCTTTATATAATGTAAAACGTCATTCATATGAGACTCGGTTGTGAGAGCTCCCATTTCGATATTCTCGCTTTCTCCGTTTCCAACTACAATTTTGTTCGCACGCTCGGCCAATCTTTCAACAAACTTATCGTAAATGGTCTCTTGTACAAGCAAACGGGATGCAGCTGAACAAACTTGCCCAGCGTTGTGGAAAATACCAAACATCGCATTATCGACAGCAGTTTCAAAATCCACATCGTCGAACACAATAAGTGGAGATTTCCCCCCTAGTTCCAGTGTAATTTTTTTCATATTGCCCGCGGCTGCTCGCATAATACTTTGACCTCTTTTTGTTCCACCTGTAAAGGCAATTTTGTCAACATCATGGCTCTCTGCAAGCTCATTCCCAACCTTTGAACCAGGTCCCAACACTAAGTTTGCCACTCCGTCTGGAAGCCCAATCTCTTCGATAATTTCAAATAACTTGAATACGCTTACAGGAGTGACGTCAGCAGGTTTAATTACAATTGTATTCCCTGCGGCAAGTGCAGGAGCAATTTGCCAAACAGCTAGCATAAGCGGGAAGTTCCAAGGTACAATCAGTCCACAAACACCAATCGGTTCATGAATAACAATCGTTTCTGAAGAATCATCACGATTGTAAGATTCCTTTTTTATACCTTTAATCAAGTCAGCATAATAGCGGAAGCATTGAACCGATACTGGAATATCTACATAGGTTGTTGCACGAATAACCTTACCGTTATTTGCAGTTTCCAAACGGGCAATTTCAGCTGTCTTCTCTTCAAGACGATCTGCAATCTTATATAGATAATCAGCTCTTTCATCAGCCGATAAATCTGACCAAATTCCGCTGTCAAACGCTTTACGAGCCGCCTTTATTGCTAGTTTCGCATCATCTGCTGATCCATGAGCGGACGTTGCAATAACCTCTTCAGTTGCAGGATTGATAATATTTCGTCTAGCACCCGATAATGCTTCTACCCATTTTCCGTCAATGAACATGTTTATTTCCATAAACACCTCTCCTTTACGCAATAATATCTACCAACTTGAAACCAATATGTGCTATATTGACCAGCATCGTTTTCTGATTATAGAATGGAAATGATTTGAGACGTTCCTTTTCAAATCGATATCCACCTGCATTCCCCGTAACGATCCATTGTGCCAATAACTTACCAAACAATGTTGAGAGAGACGCGCCGTGGCCTGTATAACCAGTTGCAAAATATGCACCTTCTTTAGATTTACCGATAACCGGGAACGTATCAATTGTCACACCGATAAATCCACCCCACCTGTAATCTATCTTGCTTCCTTCTAGTTTTGGCATTATTTTAACCATAGCATCGTACACACTTTGATAAACGGCATCACCTAAGTTCGGACGAATATCACCACCGCCAAATACGATTCGATTATCTGGTGTACGCCTGAAATAGTAAAGGAAACTACTCGTATCAAAAACCATGCGATCTTTAGGAATAACGCTATTCAAAAGTGTTTCTGAAAGCTGTTCAGTAGCAATAATGCGTGCCGAAATTGGCAGTACGCCTTTATTCAGTTCAGCCATGATTTTTCCAGAGTAACCATCTGTAGCAACAATAATGTCTTTCGCTGTAACAGTACCTTTTTCTGTAACAACTTTCACACTATTTCGGCCGTACTCAATAGATAATGCTTTCGAATGCTCAAAGATTTTTGCACCAATTGATTTCGCTGCTTCTCCCAAACCAATTGCATAGTTCAGTGGTTGGAATGAGTAACTTGAGTTGTCGACTAAGCAACCATAATATTGAGGGGAATCAATTTCTTGATGCAACTGACTTCGATTAAGCACGCTACATTCATATCCAAAATTTTTGTTTAAGTACTCACTTTCATGTTTCAATCCTTCAAAATGTTTGGCTTTGTAAGCTGCCACAATGTGACCTGTCTTTCTAAAATTACAGTTGATTTGATGCTCGTCGATAATGTTTTTAACTAATTCAACACTAAGCAGAGAAAGATCGTTAAGCTGTCTCGCCTCTTCGGCACCATACTTTTTAGCAAGCTCCTGCATCGTTGACTTATAGCCCGGCAATACCATCCCGCCGTTGCGACCGCTTGCGCCATATCCGATTGTTTCCTGCTCAAGGACAATGACACTCTTTCCTAATTTTTGCAAATGATATGCAGAAGAAAGACCTGTGAAACCTGCGCCAATAATGACAACATCCGCCTCTTCATTTCCTTCAAGAGGTTTTCCTTTGTCATAGCTGTTTGCAGTCGCTGTCCACAGAGAGAGCGTATCCATTCGATCCATCTTTTCCATAGCTAATCCTTCTCCTTTCGTGACATGTATGTTACAATACAGTCAAAAATATTCGAAATATTCACTCTTATTGAATTAATAATATGATTTGGAGTTTCCTCCAAGTCAATAGTCATTTAAGAGTTTTTTGAATTCATTTTGCGAAAAAAGTGGAGTAACTCCACTTTTTTCATCGGAGGGACACATCTATGAAAATTGGTGCATTTGCAAAACTTTTTCATGTTACGACTGATACCGTTCGTTATTACATTGAACTTGGATTATTAATACCAGACAAAAAAAACACCCAGTATCAAATGAACCAATTGTGTTTCGACGACATGGCTTTTATTACCGAGTTGAAAAAATTTCATTTTTCATTGTTAGAAATCCAACGAATTTTATCGTATCGGCGTGTTACAAGCTTCTCGGACCATGAGGATATCGACTACTACAACAACTTGCTCACTGATAAAAAGAACGAACTGATCCAAAAAAAAGAAGACATATCAAAAGCTATCCAATTGATTGAAAAGGCGGTTCAAACCAGTTCGCCTTCATCCAAAGAAGAGAATATTACAGGAATTCCGCTTGACTTTGTAAATCTGCTCTATTGTCCGAAATGCCAAATTCCCCTTGAAATGAAAGATGTAACGATTAAAAAAGTTTACATTCACACGGGAAGTTTAACTTGTACCTGTGGATACGAAGCAGCTATCGAGGAAGGTATTATCATTACCGCGAACTTGTATGAGACGTCTCCTTATCCATCTTATTTTTACGATAAAGAAACGATTAAAGAGATTAATCCCAAAATGATTAACTTATTTGAAAAAATTAATTTTCAATTTCAAAAAGTTCTACAAAATATAGATTTGAAAAACAAATTAATTGTGGAAACAAACGTTGACGCTTTCGTGTCACTACCTAAATATATCGATGTTCTTGAAACGAGCGCATCCTATGTATTCAGTGGCTATTCACTTGAGATGCTCAAGAAGGTTCGAAACAGAATTGAGCGTATGAATCCGAAGCCACGCGTCCTTTATATTTTGAATTCCGATTTAAATTTGCCATTGAAACCGCTTAGCATCGATGTTTTTGTAGATAGTTTTTCAGTAACTGATTTTTCATTGCTCAATCCGCAATTCCCCATTCACGTTCTAAAAAACTATTTACATAACAGTTCAACAATTGTCGGCGGATACTCGTATTATGATAGCTCGGCCAAATCCTTGAAAAACATTTCAGGCTTATATCCAAATTCCAACGAGCATATTTTGTACCCCAAATACTTAGAAGAAAATTTATCAGTCAATGGATTTCAAATTACGCAAAGTGAAAATATCGGTTACTGTACAGATCCAGGACCTTATTTCGATTATCATGTAATAGACGAAAAATTCCACATGCTCATGTATTTGGCTAGTACGAACAAATAGCATACAAAAAGTATTTGTCCGAAAAATATGCTATTTCACAAATGAGTAGCACCTTTGTAGCTAAAATGGTAGTGCGGGTATCAGCATCCGCACTACCATTTTCGATTTGCCAATTTCATTCTACAACGTTTACATATCAATCTTATTTAAATGAATTATAGTCACGGCTCTATAGTTCCTGTCCCAACTCCAAAACTCTATACGTTTAGCATTCTTCGGACTACTATTAGATTTTTTTATTTAGTGAAAGTCTCACAGTACTACCTTTACTAACGAAGACAGCGCAACTCATTTTTATTCGTTCTTCCCAGAAAATATCTCTTCATTCTATCCCCCTCCTAAAATCCCTTTTCCTCCATTGACCAGTCGTAAAAAAAGCCATCCAACTCGAACGAATTGGATGGCCTTATACTAGAAAGAAAATGTTCTATTTGTATTACTTCAATTTTCCCTCAAAAACAATTTTTCTACCACACGGTTCAACTACTGTTTTTCCGTCTTTCTTCACTTCATGAAAGATTGGCTCTTCCATACGACGAGACGGGGCGTATCCTTCTTGTTCCATGCGAGCTAAGCAGTCTGTAATTGCTTCGTTTTCGAGTACTTCAAATTTCTTTTTATTAGGTTGTTTTGTCATGCCCTAACCTACTTTCTATTTTTCTTGATGCGAATTGATTCTTCATGTAGATCATATATACCATTGCGAGAATCCCTATTATAATCATAACCGCAATAAAAAAGCTTGTATACTGTATTTTTTCTATAAATACGCCTCCTAATACAGGCCCCATAATACTTCCTAAACTAAAGGCGATTCCAGATAATATATTACCTGCTGGTAGTAAGTGTCTCGGTAATAAATCTGTCATAAATCCAAGTCCTAAAGAGAAGCAAGATCCAATGACCATACCAGCTAACAGCATGCAGGCAAAGACTATCCAGTAATATTGATCAAATACGGCCGCAAGTAGAAAAATGCTCGTACCTATGCTGAACGTCCACGTTAATATACGGTCCCTTCCGTATTTGTCACTTAATATACCGAGCGGAATTTGTGTAATAATACCCCCAACTGCAAATGCTGGTAACAAGAAGGATACATCTGAAACAGACCACCCTTTACGAAGTGCGTATACTGGTAAGTTACTGTTTAACATTGCTTCAAGTACGCCATATGCAAGTGGACCTAGCAGTGCAATCCATCCTAATCCAACAACTTGTTTATAACGAGAAAATGATGATTCACTCTTCACTTCTCTTTCATCTTGCGCTGGGAATGCATTTTTTGTTGGAAGTAGTAAAAGCCAACCTATTAGACAAAGTATAGTAGATATAATAAATGGTGTCGCAAGACCGTACTGCACAGTGCTTGCTAAATACGGACCAACAGCAAAACCAATTCCGAAGAATACACCGTATATCGATACTTGTCTACCTATTTTACTCGGATCCGATGTTGTCGTAATCCACGTTTGCGTTCCAACATGAAGCATATGATCGCCGACTCCAACTAGAAATCTAAGGATAAACCATACCCAAAATGAAAATGTTTGTGTAAAAAAGAATAATGAAATAATGACGAGAAACCCACCAATGACGATAATTGGCTTCATTCCAAACTTTTGCATCGGTTTTTCAAGAAACGGTGAAATAACTAATATCCCAATGTATAATGCCGTCGCATGAATACCATTAATACTTGAACTAACCCCTTCTTGTTCAAAAATCATTGCAATGGCAGGTAAGAGCATCCCCTGTGATAAACCTGAAATTGCCACAATCCCAACCATAATCCAAAAAGTAAAACGCATCGACATCCTGTTCCCTCTCCTTCTCACGCTTTCCACTTTTCATTATAAACGGTTTCTTCAAATGCGTGTACGAATATTAACAATAAAAAGAAGCTAAAAGAATGAGCCTTTTAGCTTCTTATCCTTCCCAAACTTGTGCTTTCACATTGTAATGAAAATGTTTAAAATATGGATTTTCATAAAATGAAGGGCCATATAAGTACGGATGTGAATGAGCGATTGGTGGCTGCTGTATTTGTAAAGGAACTACAGCTGGTGAAACTTGCAAATACATCGGACTTATCATTATTTTTGCATATAAGTGATGATTATATGGCGAATGCGCAATTAAAAACGGTTGATGCACTAGTAATCTCCCCTTTTACCTACAAATGTTATAGTATATGCAATACTTTTGCTTTCGGGGACTATTTCTGTTCTAACCAATTCTCTACATGATTTATAAATACATCTAAACAATCAATAAACGGTGAGTGCCCGCAATCTTCTAACACCTGCAACTTTGCATTTGGCAAATGTTTTGCTAATTCCTCACCGACTACTTGCGGTACGACGTAATCCCTGTCACCTTGTATGACGAGTGTAGGAGTTTTAATACGATGAATTTGTTTATTTCCCTCTACCACACCATTATGTTCATCCGAAATATTAAATGTGATGAGCGCATAATTCACATCTACGAAATTACGCTGCGTTAACATATCATCTAAATACTTCTCATAACGATCCGGTTCCGGTTGATTGTGTGTATATATTAATAGATTCCACACTGTACGATAATATAATTTATTCATATTTTTTATCGCATCTAGTACTGGAGCGATTTGTACGGGATCTTGCGCGATTTCTTCTTTCGTCTTTACTAAACTTGATACGATCGGTTCCCCGTTAATATCTTTTTTAAAGATTGGATAGCCTTTCATCCCTACTGATTCTACTAAAATTAACTTTTCTACAAAAGTTGGGTGATTCGCTGTAAATTGCATCGCAACACCACCGCCCATTGACCATCCCATTAACGAAAACTTCTCTAGCTTTAATTGATCGATAAATAATTTTACATCTTCTGCGAAGTCTTGTAATGAATCTATCGACTTATTATACGTCGATTGTCCAAATCCTCTTAAATCAAGAGCGTAAATATGGTATTGATTTTGCAGCTTTTCGATAACTAAATCAAAGTGTTGTGACGATGTCATGTTCCCGTGAATGAGTACGAGAGTTTCTGTATTTCGCCTTCCAACTTCCTGATACGCAATCGTTTCTCCATTCGATAGTGCAACAAACTCCATTGTTGCAGGCTTAATCATCACAAGTTCCCCCATTCTTTTTAATAGAAAGAAAATTCTTTATATAATTAAAGAATAACATACAGAATATATGTTCTCAACATAAAACCTATGCGAAATTTTCACATAAAACAACATGCCTATTACTAGACAACTATAATAAAAAAAGATATAGTTAGCTAGGTAACTAATTTGAAAGGATCAAAATATATGGACGAAAAACAACATTTTTTTCACATCGTCAGCCAGACTTCTCGAAAGTTTACGAAGAAATTTAATGAACGCGTATCTCCAACTGGGTTATTTAGTGCGCAGTGGGCTGTTATTTTTCGTATTAATCAAACCGGTTCTTGTACACAAACAGAATTATGCCAGTATTTAAATGTTGAATCACCAACAATGACTCGTACGTTGACACGTATGGAAACGATGGGCTGGATTATTCGTACAGAAGGAAAAGATCGCCGTGAGAAGCTTATTTCTTTATCCGAAACAGCTATAAAAATGATTCCAGTATGGCAAGAAGAAGTGGATACTTTCGAAGAAAAGACGCTAGATGGTATTAACGAAGATGACTTACATCAAGCATTTCAAGTGTTACAACAAATTATTAAAAACTTAGATTAAATTGGAGGGATGACGATGCAAAGTGAAAAACTTTGGACGAAGGATTTCCTCGGAACTTGTTTTAGTAGTCTATTTCTCTTTTTAACATTCTATATGCTTATGACTACTTTACCTGTCTATGTAATAGACGGCCTAAAAGGAAAACCTGAGGAAATTGGTTTAGTTGCAACTGTTTTTCTTATTTCGTCTGTTTTATGTAGACCATTTACAGGAAAATGGCTCGATGACTTAGGAAGAAAGAAAATATTATTTATTTCACTTTCATTATTTTTAGCCGCTACTGTTATGTATTTCGGTGCGCAAAGTTTATTTTTATTACTTGCCCTTCGCTTCTTACATGGTATTGGCTTTGGGATGGCGACGACAGCAACTGGTACGATTGTAACTGATGTTGCGCCAGCTCATAGACGAGGCGAAGCACTTGCTTATTTCGGCGTATTTATGAGTCTACCGATGGTAATTGGTCCTTTTTTAGGTTTAACAATTATTTCTCATTTTTCGTTTACTGTACTATTTATCGTTTGTTCCGTATTTTCATTACTTGCATTTTTATTAGGATTACTTGTAAATATTCCACATGAAGCACCAGTGAAAAAACAAAAACGAGAAAAAATGAAGTGGAAAGATTTAATTGAACCATCTTCTATTCCAATCGCTCTGACAGGATTTGTTTTAGCCTTTTCTTATAGTGGTATTTTATCCTTTATTCCTATATATGCGAAAGAGCTCGGTTTAGCCGATATTGCAAGTTATTTCTTCATTGTATACGCACTTGTTGTTGTAATTTCTCGTCCATTTACAGGAAAGATTTTTGACCGCTACGGCGAAAACGTACTTGTTTATCCAGCTATTATTATTTTCACAATTGGGATGTTCGCATTAAGTCAAGCACAAACTCCATTTTGGTTCCTAAGCGCAGGTGTATTAATCGGTTTAGGTTATGGAACATTAATTCCAAGTTTCCAAACGATTGCAATTTCTGCGGCGCCAAATCACCGACGTGGTTCTGCGACAGCTACGTACTTCTCATTCTTTGATAGTGGTATTGGCTTTGGTTCTTTCATTTTAGGTATCGTCGCGGCGAAATCAAGTTATCATAATATGTATTTTATCGCAGCTATTATCGTTGCGTTCACTTTACTTCTATATTATGGATTACACGGTCGAAAACAAAAATTCAAGAAACAACGTACAGACGGACAAATTTCCGCTTAACGTTAATAAGGAAAGTAAACTTCCCCGTTTACTTTCCTTATTTTGTATTTCTTTCAAGACGAGCGTATACTTATAGTAGCAAATAAAGGAGGGACCTATATGAAACTAAAAAAATCTCCCCTACTCTTACTTATACTAACATGCATATTTGTAATTACAGGGCTTGGTTTTACATACTTCAAACATAATAAAACAACCCCATCAAAAAATAACGTGACAAAGGAGAATTGGTTAGATGATCCTTACTTACGTTGGTCGTACACACATATGAAAGAATTCACTTTAATTAATGAAGTCAAAAACAATCCCGACCAAGTGGCTCACTTCCCTACTGCGTTACAAAAATTAGATGATTTTGCTGTGGAGCGTGGATTTGGAACTACGACTCCTTTAAGAAAACTTTTAGACGATAACAAAACAGATGCTTTTGTCGTTGTACATAATGGGCAACTTGTATATGAACGATATTTCAATGGATATAACGAGAGTGAACCGCATGGTATGGCTTCATTAGCAAAGGTCTTTACTGGGGCAATGATACAATCTCTCGCTGAAGAAAATCGTATCGATTTAGAGAAAACAGCTGACACTTATATAAAAGAATTAAACAATACACCGTTCGGTAAAGCGACACTCCAGCAATTAATGGACATGCAAGTTTCTGTAGAGTACCCTACTCATGGATATGAACATCCAGCGTTAGAAAATCAAGATGCACAACTATATTTAGCGAGCAATATTTTACCCCGAGGTAAAAACTACGACGGTCCGATGAAAATTTATGATATGTTACGAGAAGCAGAAGAAACTGCACCGCCTGGTTCCGGTTTTTCTTACGATAACGGATCAGCGGAAACACTCGCTTGGGTTATTCGAACTACCACTGGTAAATCATTAGCTGAAAATGTTAGCGAACGAATATGGTCTCAAATTGGTATGGAAGAAAATGCGTATTACGTTACAGACGAAACAAAAGTAGAACAAGCAAGCGCTGGTTTAAATGCAACTGCTAGAGATATGGCAAGATTCGGTCAACTACTATTAAATAACGGGGAATATAACGGAAAACAAATCATCCCTTCCTTCATTACAGAAAGTGTGGAAAATGTACAAGAAGGTGAACTCGCAATTGGCAATGGCGCTTCTATTTCTTATCATAATCAATGGTGGATTCCGCACAATGGACAAGGTGCTTTCGAAGTGTTAGGCAGTTACGGACAAACGCTTTATATCGACCCGAAAGCAAATATGGTAATCGTCCACTTCTCTTCTAATGCTACACCTAGTAATGAAATACATTCGGTTTATTCCAATATGTATGTTGATATTGCCCATCATTTGGAGAAGCTTTCACAGTAGTGGAAGCAGGATTTTAATCCTTGCATGAATGACTATTTGATTAATCAATCGATATGTTGTGCTGAAACGTCAATATAGTAAAAAAGGATCTCTCTTAATATAGAGAGATCCTTTTTTTACTTCTTCTTCTTTTCTGTCGGTTGGCTTTGTTTAGCGAAATTAGATGAATCATCGAAATTTGGTTGCTTTTTACCAGCATTATTACTTCTACCTTTTCCCATATGTAATGCACCTCCCTCCTCCTTACTATTCCCAATAAAAAAATCCTCTTGCATCCAAGAGGATTTTTTGTTGTGCTATTATTAATAATGCTCAACTGTTACCGCAGTACTTCCAACACCGTCCTATCATAACTTTTAACCATGGTGTTGATCGTGGCCATCAGGCCTATGATTATCTATCCGTCTTGGCGTTTTCCTTTAAACGATACCCTAATCTTCGATCGCTTGGTAGGCCGTGGTCCAGAAGTCTTGGATAAGATGCGATGGGGCTGGAGTGGACATCCCAACCTGTGTGAACAGAATTCCAATAAACTGTTTATCTGGATCAGCGTAAGCTGAAGTGCCGGTTCCGCCATCCCAGCCGAATTGACCGATAGACGCGTAGTCTCCAAGATAGGTACGCACCGCCATCCCAAAGCCCCAGCCACCTTGGATCCCTTGTCCGAACGACAAATGGATGTTATTTTTGGCCAAATCGTCTCGGTATACTTGTTGTTCAGGAGTAAGACGGTTGGTGGTCATCAGCTGGACTGCGGGCCTAGACAGGATCCGTTTAGTACCGTGCATCCCTTTATTCAAAAGCATCTGCAAATACGCGTGATAATCGTCGACGGTTCCAAGCAGTCCACCACCGCCTGCTTGGAATGCTGGAGGTTTGCTGTAACGTCCGCCCACACCTTCATCCCACACGATGAATTCACCTGTCTGCGGATCGGGGTTGAAGGCTGGTGGAAGCCGGTCAATCTTGAGCTCAGGTACGTAGAATCCAGTGTCCTTCATTCCTAGCGGATCGAATATGCGTTCGTGCAAGAACGACTCGAACGTCTGACCCGTGACCCTGGCAACAAGAACGCCGATTACTTCTAAACTGATATGATACTGCCACCGCTCTCCGGGCTGATAGCTTAGCGGAAGTGCACCTAGGCGACGCATAAACTCATCTGGATCGGGCATATCCTGCCCTGGCGTATCGAATATCCCACTCTCGAAGAACGCGTTCATGATGGGAGAACCCATCAACGTGAGATCCACTCCGAGCCCGAATGTGGAGGTCAACAAGTCTCGTACAGTGATAGGACGCCGTGCTGGGACGGTCTCTTCTAGTGGGCCATCGGGCTGTTTCAACACTTGCCGGTCGGCGAGTTCCGGTAGCCATTTGTCTACTGGGTCGTCTAAATGCAGTTTGCACTCATCGAGCAAAACCATTACTGGTGAAACTGCGATTGGCTTGCTAGTGGACGCCAATCGAAAAATCGTGTCCCGACGCATTGATGCACCGCCATCATGCCTCATTGTTCCAAGCGCTTCGACGTGCGTCTCGCCGTTTCGGCTGACTAAGGCGACGAGCCCAGGAATCTTTCCAGAATCGACATGCCGCACCAATACATTGCGCATTTTGCGCAATCCTGTTTCAGAAAAGCCCTTATTGTTTTGTCCCATTTTGTTCTCCTTTAGTTTAGATTGAGATTTCTAATACATATTGACAATCAATTATTAGTTCTTCAAATAGAAAAATTCCCCTTTTTAATAATTTCGACAAAATGCATTTATATACATGGAGGCACCATGCATCACTATCAACCTAAGATAGGCTACATTTATGGGGATTTAATAATGGAGAATGCAATCATTAAAAACATTGATACATCCATTTAAAAATATGATTACAAGATTTGCGAATTGATTATGATACATCTAAAAACACCGATATACTTTCAAAAAAGTAAAAAAGCGCCCTGTACACAGGGCGCTTTGCTCCAACCTAATGACTAATATTAGCAGTTGGGTATAATGTCGTTCCTCCAATTGAAACCTTTATTTCATTTGTTAAAGGAACATTTTGCTCATTAATAATTGTTCTCCACCATTCCCATGCAAGACCTGTACATTCTCTCGCTACGACTTTTACATTTTTTGAATTCGGTGGAAGTGGTATAACTGTAGAGAAGTGAGCAGTTTTATCTCTGCCGCTTCCTTCCCAAGTTTTATGTGTTAGTACTTCTTTCCCATTTTGATCATATGAGAATTCATCCCAAGATACATCAAATTGAGCAACATATGCACCGTAATGATCAAGCGTCATTTTCGCACTTGAATATTCTGTAGTTGTAGTCTCAACATAATCTGTATTGTTATGAACAGCAGCAGTTGCATTATCTTTTAAGAAAGTGCTCGTATATGAAATTGGGTATGCTGGATTTTTTTTACTTAACTCTGCATTATCTTTAATGATATTTCGGATTTCATTAAAATCTTTTGTAACAACCTTGTTATGCTCTTTTGCATCTCCGCCTAATACTACAGCGGTAAAGGTACTTTCTTCAAAAATATCTTTGTACTGTCCACTCGTTTCGACGCTGTTATTTTTAAGTAACGCTTTAAAAGCAGCTTGTACATCTTTGCTCTTAGATGTTGTTTCTAATTTCACATAAATGGTTCTGCCATAGGCTACATTTGACACCATAACAGGCGGAGCCGCATTACTTATCCCTTTACGAGTTAACTCACCGAAAGTAACACTATTATCAAAAAGATCTGATGGATTGTTAGGTAGTTCAGCACTTACGGTATAAAATATTTGCTTATATGCCGCAACCATCACTTTTTCCTCTCCATTTGCAACTGCATTAAAGTCAATGTTTAGACTGTTATCAAGATATTTAGCGTTGACATTAAGAGCACTTGCGATTTGTGATTTACTATACACCATGGACTCTGTATACTGCATTCTTGCAGGTAACGAATGTGTTGATGCATACTTCTCATTCCAAGTAGATACTAAATCATCTACTGCTCCAGACACATTACCATATGTCGGATTCTGGACAGATATCGTATTTTCTTTCCTCATTCCAGGTAAGTCTATACTAATATTTAAAGGTTTTCTCTTAGCCACTAATAAACTAGGTTGATTATCGGCAAAAGCTTTATTTGCAAGTTGTACTGCTCCTGGATACGTACGATTAGCTACAGAATCAATAATCGAAATATCGACCGGTGACGTTGTAAGTGATTTTTTTTCACGCTCAACTACTACAAATTTACCATTTGAATTGATACTTTCTTTCGGAACAAAACTCTCTACTTTATCACCATTTACTGCTAAAATATCTCTACTATCATACTTTAAATTTGCTATACCATTATTAATGTCACTAGCATTTTTTGCTGCATCAGTTGCATTACCTGTTTGCGTTTCCGCGAAAGAAATAGATGAATAATGAATAGTGCATAAACTAACTAACACACATGCTAGGAATTTTATTTTTTTATTACTTTTCTTAATTTTCAGAAAAATCACCCCGTTCTTTTTTTATATTAAATATGATAATGATTGCTAATTAATAAACTTACATAAATGCTTTTAAAAGTTCTTGAACTAACGGAATTACCCCACCTAAAAATTTCAAAACTGCCATTGCGATTTCCATATTGCTTCCTCCTCTTTGTTGTATTAAAGATGTGTTGAATATTTATGTCTTCATTATAATAAGCTTTTACATTTGCATCAATTCATTTTTATATGCAATATTACATATTGGAGGAAGAACATTTTTTTGCTAGATTGATGATGGAATAGAACCATATGCCCATCACCCTGAAGTTTTGGTGTCCCCCACAACGATAAAAACAAATCACTTCATGTGACACCTAAATCCAACGTTAAGATTAGTGCACAATTTAATAGAACTTGGAGATAATAGTGTCTAGTATTCAGCAAATGATTTTGAAACAAACAGACGCACAATATTAGCCATTGTGGGAAAAACAGCATAAGTGAATCACTTTATTTTGAAGTTCCTCTAGTTATGCTCCCTTTAATAAATGATCAGCACACAATCGCTGGACGAGTATACGAACTTGGTGCAGGGTTTATGTTACATATTCAGCAATTATCGGTCGAGGATTTAAAACATGCCGTCAATGGGGTGTTGCAGAGCCCTTTTTAACTAAGGTGCTAGTCTGACAAATTCATCTATAAATTCCATAATCAAAGCATAAATGATAAGACTTATAGGTAATACATTTACAACTAAAGCGAAAATTCTTTTACTTAATTTCTCTGTGCTGAACATTGAAAGAATGCTTACAGGTACATTAAATATAGAAAGATAGAATGTGAGTAATACTAACATTCTTATCATATAATTCCCACTATCGTCTACACTACTTAATAAATTGTAAATTGGTAAGATAATAATCGTAGCAATCGCTGGCAAAGAGGATATTTTAGTAAATACATTCAAATTTCTCCTTACCAATCCTTTCACCTCTCTTTTATATTCATTACAATGCTCCTATAAGTTCATTCATTTTTTTACAGGTAGAAATAAGCATTTGCTCCATTCGTTCCTCTTATATTGAAAGGCATGTAGTACTCCCCCTCTTAAAAATATTTCAAATCAAAATGAAAAAACGTTTTGAAATATAAATTCAATCTATCAATACATTACAACAAAAATCTATAAATATCAGAATTTTCTATTTATTAAAGGTTATCCTCCAAACAACCTCGAACATTGTAAGAAACATACATAAGGAGGTTGATCTATTTTGTTTCGTTCCTTTACAAATGGTTGCGTCGCCTTAGTGCAACGTTTCTTGCCAGAACCGTTTATTTTATCATGTTTATTAACTGTTTTTGTTATCTTCTTCGGCATGTTTGCAACTCACCAAACACCGGTCGAAATGATTAATCATTGGGGTAATGGGATTTGGGGACTTCTCGCCTTTTCTATGCAAATGGCACTAGTACTTGTCACTGGATCTGCTTTAGCGAACGCTCCTCTTATTAAAAAGGGGTTAACGAAAGCTGCCAGGCTACCGAAAACGAATGGCCAAGGTATTATTGCCATTTCAATTGTAAGTTTACTTGGTGCATACATAAACTGGGGATTTGGTATTGTTGTATCTGTTTTATATGCAAAAGAAGTTGCAAGACAACTTGAAGGATTAGATTACAGATTAGCAATTGCTTCTTCTTACTCTGGATTTCTCATTTGGCATGCGGGTCTTTCCGCTTCTATCCCTCTTACGTTAGCTACGGGCGGTGAAACGTTAATTAAAACGACAGCTGGAAGTATTAAAGAAGCGATTCCAATAACAGAAACGTTATTCTCACCATACGCTCTCGTTCCAGTTATTATCTTTCTCATTACGATGCCACTCATTAACAGGGCAATGCATCCCGATGAAAAACATACGGTAACAGTAGATCCTAGCGTATTTCATGAAGAAGCTGCTGCTATAGAAGTAGAGCCAAAAACAGTCGCTGAAAAAATGGAAAATAGCATCATTATTACACTTTGCGTTGGGTTATTAGGTCTCATTTATATTTTCAATTACTTTTATACGAAAGGTTTTAACCTTACACTCGATATCGTTATTTTTATATTATTAATTGCTGGTCTTATTTTTCACCGGACTCCGATTCAATATATTCGCGCTTTTTCAGACTCTACAAAAAGTGCTTCTGGCATTCTACTTCAGTTTCCGTTTTACGCAGGAATTATGGGTATGATGATTGGAGTAAATAGTGAAGGACTTTCTCTTGGAGGAGCTATTTCTAATTTCTTTATTAGTATTTCAAACGAAACGACTTTCCCACTCTTTACTTTTTTAAGTGCTGGCATCGTTAATATTTTTGTTCCATCTGGTGGCGGTCAATGGGCTGTACAAGCACCCATTATGATTCCAGCTGGTGCTGAACTTGGTGTACCTGCTGCAAAAACAGCGATGGCAATTGCGTGGGGCGATGCTTGGACGAATTTAATTCAACCTTTCTGGGCATTACCAGCGTTAGCGATAGCTGGTTTAGGTGCTCGTGATATTATGGGATTTTGCGTTGTGAACTTACTATATGCAGGTTTTATCATTAGTTTATGCTTCTTATTTATTTAAACGAAAAGCTAGTTTTATACTAGCTTTTTTACATAATAAATCACTTAACCCGCATTAACAGGCAGTAAACTCCCACCCATACCAGCTAGAGCAAAGCGGTTAGGTGGGAAATCAACTGCCTGTAAATGCCCGATTGGTGAAGGCTAATAATCAGTGGGAAGAACAAAACCCCCACTGATTAAAGTTTCACTTTATTTCCCACGCAATTTATAATCGTCTTCCACTCTATCTCCGTAAGGTTTAATGCCTCAAATGCAAAAAAATCTTTACATATCTTTTCAATCAGATATGGATTTTCCCTCAAGAAATTCCACTGTAACGCTTTAGGAAGAAAATACGTTTCATACTCTTTACTTCCTCTTACTACCTCATCGACTTCTCTTTCACAAATCCCTCTTATTAAATAATCATTTCTTAATTGGATCTTCATTTGTTGAAACGTTTCACTATATTTCTTTAATTGGATTAAGCAATTAATATAGGTACGAAAAAGTTCGTTATCATACTGACAACAATTTATAATACGATCAATTTCATTCATAATGTACGAGCCTTTTCTTCTATTTGTAATAACCACTTTTCCCGCTTCTCTCGTTTACTCGTTTTCACAGATTGAAAAACAGATCGTTTTATATCGCGAATGCCGCAAAAACGTAAAACACCTCTCTTCATCATAATCCAATCTGCTGATCGATATAATAGGGCGACGTACCATAACGGTGAATCTAACGTATTAATTACCCACGCCTTCTTTCCTTTCAATAAGCCCTTCGGCAAGGCACCTTCATATTTATAAGCAAATCCAGCTACGAAAATGCGATCAATAAACCCTTTTAAAATAGCAGGCATCCCCCACCACCATATCGGATATATGAATAAAAGAGTATCTGCTTCTGCCACTAACGTTCTATACCGAGCGGTCTCTTCTTCATTTACTAAATCACGTCTTTTTTTCTCTTCATTAAATACAAGGACTGGATCAAATTGTTCCTTATATAAATCAAGTACCGTAACCGAATGATTTGTTTCTTGTAATCCTTTTTGCACATGCTTTAAAATCGCCGCGTTAAAACTGGAAGGATTAGGATGAGCGTATATAATTAATACGTTCATTACAAAACAACTCCCTCTATAGTTAAAGTTTCCCCTTCTTTAACATCTTCTCTACAATTTGTACGTTTTTCGAACTTTGTAATAAACGGTTTAATACGGTAAGTAACTCTTCCTTGTCTAAATCTTTCAGTTTCTCTTTCACCGTACGCTCACCAGCACCTTGAATATCATAAACAACTGCCGCCATATGCTTGCAAAGATTCTCATAAGGACACTCGCAGCTACTTTCTGTAAAATCTTCAAGATCAATAATCACTTCATAATTTCCTGCATTTCCAGTAACGAAAGCAATTACTTTCTTGTCTTGTATTTCAACATCTTCTACATGTCCATCTTCATAATATTCATATCCCTTATCTATAATGTACTTTGGGATCCATTTCGTTATATCTTTTAATAAGTAAGCGTACATATTTGCACCTCTTCCTTTAATTCCCTTTTGACTTCAAAAAACCTGCATGTTATTCTAATAACTGTCAAGTAGCGAGTCTACGTGACAAAACGACTGACACCTATTCGGCGGAGGTGTCTCTTTTCATTTGCAGCCGATATGAATTGCCTCTTTCAGGCACATTCAATTTTTGACACTACACACTCAACACCATTCCCTGTATCAGGCTGCATTAGCAGTCTTTTACTCTACATACTTCGCTATTTCAAGAAAAAAAGAGAGACTAGCTCCCTTTTCTCGCCTTATAAAATACCCCTTTTTCAGTATAGAGATATTCATCATCAGCTAATGTAATTTTCCCATCCAGTTTGAGTTCATCTAATAGTCTTGATAAATAAAATTGATGTAACATTTTTTTCGTGAATTTTCCTTCATGATGCGAAACGATATGTTCTTGAATATCTAACAATGATATTGGCTTATCTTGCTCTATCATATATTCATAAACTGTACTACGCAGTTTTACGTATTTTTCGAGTGTCACAGTAATCCGCAACCCCTTTCTTCTTAATATAAATTTTCGTAATCGGTTTTTTTGCAACAAAAAAACCTCTCCGATAAGAAGAAGTTACGTATATATCTTCGTCTTATCTCCCAGAACAAATATGTTCTGCTGGAATTAGCACCTGCATCGCGGTTGCTGGGTTTCATCGGGCCAGTCCCTCCACCTCTCTGGATAAGAAAATATTCACTTAAATCTTACTATACGTAATTTCATTTCAATTGTCAAACAAATACAACAAATTATATTTTCTTTCTTCCTGTTCATACTATACATATATGAATATGCAAGGAGGATTATGAAATGCACGAAAATGCTCGCGGATATGTACAAGATTCTTTTCAATCATTACAAGAAGCAAAACATTGTTTAGAAGAAGCATTACAGACTGTCGAAAAAGATTTTAATCGTGCTCGTATTGAGCAATCTCTTTATGCGATCGAACAAGCTATTCAACGCTGCGATTACACGGTTCACATTTTAGAACAAGATTGAAAAAAACTTCCCATCATAAGGTGGGAAGTTTTTTCAAATGGCATACTTCATAATTATTGCCGTTATGATTAAAAAATATACAGAATTAACAATTTCTAAAATCCCTACTTTTATGATAGAAATTTTTTTGCCATACAACATAATTGCCCGAATGACACTTGGTATAAAAATAAGAGAGCACCATGGATTGATAGCAAATATAATTATCGTTAATACGATATGATAACCCCATGATATAATACGATACTTCGGATTATTTTTTTCACGAATCATTGTCTTCACATAAAACGTACTTCCTAAAAAATATAAAAATGAAATAATCGCAATAAATAAAGCTGTTTTATCTATGAGTTTCATTGAAAAATAATAACTAACTAAACCACCTATACAGAAAACGATAATTGCGCAAATGTCATTTAGCAGTGCTCTTTCATTCTTTTGACGAGCGTAATACATATTTACTATAAATAATGGAATCATTGCTGCTACGAATAAAAGAACTCGCCATTCATATAATAGAGAAATCATCCCAAATACGAACGCAATAATAAAATATACAATTGCTGCATGTAAAAACTCTTTTTTTCGTTTTTGTTTTATGTACATGAGAAATGGATACGTAGCTAAATAGATAAAGAACCAAGCTAAAAACAATGGAATATGATAAAAAGTAGGTTTCCCAAGTATGACACTTAATAGAAATGGGATAACAAGCATGGCCCATGCACCATGTTGCTTCGGAATAACTAACTTCATTAACTATACACCTCCCTCTTGAAAGAAGTTCTCACCTACTATTATACAAATAATTTTATATAATAACGGATGTATATTGGATCTATTTTTTGACAATAAAAAATGCTTCTTACAATATGTAAGAAGCATGAAAGAGGCAAACGAATATGTAAGTCGCGACCCTACCTTATATAAGTATGCTTTTCTATGTCATGTTATGCTCATCTAATATACCGTATTTCTTTTTAAACCTTGTGAGAATCGTAATCCACGAAGTACTAAATAGTAGTAGGAAAATAACATTTGAAATCGCATGACTTAAGTCAAAGTAAAAACTCGCGACATAGTACGCAATGACGGTTTCCCACGTTGCTTCTCGTATAAAACCGAGAAGTCCCCAGAAGTTCATAATCCAACCAAATAAAAATCCAACAATTAATCCGTATAGGAGTCTTCCCCATAGCTTTTTCATGAAAAATGTATTACGTAATAGTCCAGCTATAAAACCAATCATACCCCACGAAAACATTTGCCACGGTGTCCACGGACCTTGTCCTAAAAAAATGTTCGATACGATAGCGGCTGTTGCCCCGATCATAAAACCAGTTTCACTCCCAAACACGATTGCAGAAACGATAATGACAAAGGAAGTTGGTTGTACACTTGGTAAAATAGAAAATGGTACGCGGCTAACCGCAGCAATTGCTGCTAACACGGCAACGAGAACAATTTCACGTGAAACAAACGCCTTCCTTTCAAAACGGATATAGAAAGGTAACATAATAACAGCTAATAAAAACAAACTACTTACCATGTAATAGCCGTCCATGAGGAGTGTAGTAAAGAGTAATGTGCCTATTATAAACGCAAAAATACATATTATGAATGCAATATATCGTTTGGACACGCTTCGTACACATCCTCCCACGTTAATGCATATGGCAATTCTTTTCGAATGAATCGATTAATAGATGTTGTATAAAAGAAGTTACCGCTAAAAAATTCTTTCGGTGCATCATTCATAATGACTGTTCCATCAAATAACATCATGCACTGATCAACATATTTCGCTGCGAACTCAATATCATGCGTTGCCATTACAATGGTTGTACCTTCTTTTTGTAATTTCCTAAATAGCTCCCCTACTCTTTCTTTCTTCCATGGGTCTAACCCCTTTGTCGGTTCATCAAGTAGTAATAGCGTTGGTTTTGATAATAACGTTGTACATAATGCAAGTAGTTGTTGCTCTCCCCCGCTACAATCATGTGGATGGCGCTCTTTAAGCGAATGTAACCAAAACTGTTTCAACATATCTTCTGCTATTTCTTTTCCTTGTTCTCCATATAATTCACGAGCACGTTCATAAACTTCTTGCCACACTGTATCAAATGTAAAATGATAATACGGATGCTGTGATACATACCCGATCCTTTTAAATCGTTCTTTCGAATCAATTTTATGTATCACTTTACCATGCCACTTTACTTTCCCTCTTCTCGCTTTTTGCAATCCTGCTAAAATCGTTAACAGTGTAGACTTCCCAGTACCATTTTTCCCAACGAGCGCTACCCATTTTCCTTTTTCAATCGCAACTGTTAAATCTCGTAAAATAAGCGGACTATTTTTTTCATATTGAAAAGAAATATGTTCTGCACTTAACATTACTTCTTGTTTTTCACGTTGTACCATCTGCTCATTCACATATGATATCGCTGAAAAGTCATTCATTTTCATTTGTGCTTCTCGCACTGTAAACGGAATATCTCTCGTATTCCATTCTAAAAACAACCTTGGAATTTGCGGAATAAATGGACGGAAGTTTTCTACTTTCCACATTTTCGCTATAACTGTTTTAGGACTACCATCATAAACAATTCGGCCGTTATCCATACAAACAACGCGTGTTGCAAGTGGTATCACTTCATCTAAACGATGTTCACTTAAAATAATCGTAATTCCAAGTTCTTCATTAATACGTTTTAACAATCCTAAAAACTCTTTCGCAGCAATTGGATCTAATTGCGCCGTTGGTTCATCTAATAATAATAGTTTCGGCTGCATAACTAATACCGCAGCTAAATTGACAAGTTGTTTTTGCCCACCAGATAACGTATGAACAGATTGATGCAATAAATCTTGAAATCCTAAGAAGCTAATGAGCTCGGCTATTCGTTTTTGAATAATATGTGATGGTAATCCGATATTTTCTAAAGAAAATGATAATTCTTGAATCACTGTATCCATTACGAGCTGATTTTCTGGGTTTTGAAATACCATCCCAATTTCTTGGGCAGATAATAAGTCAGGTACTTCCTCTAATAATACATCTTCATAAAACATCTCTCCCGAACGCGTGCCAATTGGAAGTAACTCCTTTTTAAAATGTTTTAATAATGTCGTCTTCCCAGATCCGGATCCTCCAGCTAGCGCTATAAACTCTCCTTTTTGAATAGAAAGAGAAATATGCTGTAACGCTTTTTCATTTTCATCAGCATATACAAATGATAAATTGTTTATTTCTGCATGCGCCACCATATCCATTCCCTTCCTTCCATTATGATTGGTAAACTAATAAACAGCGTAAATGCTACAAACATCATTCCATCGTATTGGTGGAATAGAATAGATTCGACTTTCGGATAAATGATCAATTTTCCTCCGCCATACTTACTACATATGATAGCAGTTATAAATAAAATCATTAAATAACTGAGCGTATACCAATCACGTTTTTCCATTCTATACCGAATATACGTCGTACGTTTCGTTACACCAAATCCACGAGCTTGCATAGAATCTGCCGTTTGAAGTGCATCTTCTAACGAGCAAATTAATAATACTTGCAGTAACTGCATGCCATTTTTCACTCGTTCAACAATTGAACCTGAATCTACCTGCACACCTTTTGTCTTTTGGACGAGTGTTATTTTCTGTAATCTTCTAATAAACAAAGGCACAAACCTCACTGTAATCATCGTTAACAATGCAACTTTCGGTGAAATTCTCGAAAACAAATATAAAAATTTATGACTTGAAATAATATCATTATACGAAGCAAACGTAAACATAATTGCAACTAGTAATAACCCCATTACTACTCCAAACATAATTGCCTCCAGCTTAATACGGCTATCACCTAACCAAAATAACGTAGTTCGACCTCTATGCGTTAATAACGAATTAAATAAAATTACCATAAAAAAGAATACGATTGTGCTCGGTAACATCTTTCTTATCTTTTCGCTATTCCCTTGCATCACATTTAATATAACGATTAATAAAATTTCTCCAATTAAAAAAAGAGGATGAAGACACATCATACATAGTATCATCACCCCAATATAATAGAAAAAATTCACAAAAGGATGTAAAGAAGAAAAACTTATTTTCATAGTCCTTTACCGAATGCCTTTCTTATTTTAATACATATACCCACTCAATTGTATCTCCTGGTTTTACTGTAACTACACCAGCACTACGGTTCGGAAATGCACCATTCACACGATATTTCCATCCACTAGTATCAGCAATATCTTTTTCATATACATCATTAATACCTTTTACATAAATGCTATCTTTTGATCCACTTGCATCAACATCTAATCCTGTACGCTGCAACACTTTATAAACAGTATCGCCTTCTTGTACATCAACCTTTTTCGCACCTAATAAGTATCCTTCATGTCCTTTTACGGAGATAGTAACTTGTTTTGCTTGTGGTTTAGGTACCGTTACAGGATCTGGTTTTGATGGTTCAGGAGTTGGTACGGGCGGAGTCGGTATCGTTTTATTCTCTTTATTCGGATCTACCTTTTGCTCCTGCTTCGGTGTTTCTTTCGGCTGATTGACAACCTTTGCTTCTTCTTTTACTTCCTGTGCTTTCGGTTGCTGTTGTTTCTCTTCGTTTGCTTTTTGTTGTTCTGGTTGTTTAGTAGCAGATTGCTCCTGAGGTTTCTCTTCTTTCTTTACTTCAGGTTGTTCCTGCGGCTTTTCCTCTTTCGGCTTCTCTGCTACTTTTTGTTCTTGTTTCTCTTCTTGTTGTTTCTGTTCCGGCTCAGCTTGTTTCTCTTCCTGTTTCACTTCTTCTTTCGGTTCTTCTTGTTTTGCTACCTCTTCTTGCTTTGGCTCTGCTTTCTTCTCCGGCTTTACAGCCGCCTCTTCACATCCGGCAAGTAGCCCGAGTGAAAGCATTAAAGAAATGAACCACTTCATCTTACTCATGTTCTCTCTCACCTTTCATATAAAAATTAGGAGCAAATCATTGCTCCTAATTTTTGTTAAGCTGCTTTACGTCTCCATAATACATATGCAGAAGCAATACATAATACACCCATACCTACTTCTGTAGCTGTACTATGAGAAGATGCTCCTGTTTTCGGTAGCATGTTTTCATTTTTAACTGGTTTATTATCTACAACAACTTTTACATCTTCATCTTTTGTTTCTTGTTGTATTTGTTTTTGTTCTTTCGGTTCTTCAGTAATTTCTTTTTCTATTACCTTATTTTCTGGCTCTTCAATCGGTTTCGGCTTAATTACTTCATCATCGCCTACATTAGACCAGTCATAAATAGACTTTCCGATTTCTTTAAATTGAACTAACGCTAAAAGAGCTTGCTCTGTAGCCATTCCGTTACCATTTTGATCACTTGGTAACCATTTAAATTCACCATTTGGAAGTTGATATGACAGCAGACTTTGCACTGCCTTATGAAGACGATTTTGATCTACATCTTTAACAAGTGATAATCCAATAATTGCTTGCGCAGTACTATTAGAATTCTCTTGTCCATCAGCAGAAAAACCACCATTTTTTAGCTGTTCGGTATATAAATACGCAACAGCTTTTTGTACAGCTGGTTTCACATCTGATCGATCTTGATAAGGTGCTAACGCGGATAAAACCATACCTGTTACATCGACGCTACTAGCACTATCTTTACTACCTGAACTAGTATAAGTCCAGCCACCATCTGTATGTTGCGTGTTTAAAATTGCATCTACTAAAGCAACTCGATTCCACTTTGCTTCGACTGGAATTTCATATTTATTCGTATCAAAGGCAAGTAACGCAAATGTATAACCTGTAACAGAATTTACTTTATCAGATTCATACAATTTTTGAACTAAGTTATGTCCGCCTACCTTTTTAGGGTCTGCACTCATTGCATTCATCATAATAATCGTTCTAGCTAAATCTGTTGCTGAAAAACGATTTATACGCTTTTCCACTTTTTCTGTTACTGCCTTAACATAATTTAATTGCGCCTCAATTGGTACATTCTTTCCAGAACGAGAAAGCCCTAGAGCTACCCAATCACTCTCTATTCCATCTTGTAACATCTTTTCAGACGTTTTAGAAATTGCTTCGTTTACTTGCGCTGCTGGAACTTGAATGTTCTCTTGCTTTGGTTTTTCTGGTGTTTTTGTTCCATCTGGATTTTCCTGTTTTGGATCATCTGTTTTTGGCTCTTCTGGTTTCTCTTGTTTTGGATCATCCGTCTTTGGTTCTTCTGGTTTCTCTTGTTTTGGATCATCCGTCTTTGGTTCTTCTGGTTTTTCTTGTTTTGGATCATCTGTTTTTGGTTCTTCTACCGTTTTACAAGTACCAAATTTATCTAATGTTTGTTGTAATGTTTCTTGACTCATATTGCTCCAGTCTGAAACAAAACGGAAAACAACAACATCTCCAGATTTTAATTTATAACTATCCGCTCCAACTTCTGCAGATTTATCATTTACATCATACAGCCAGCCACTTGTAGCCCCGGCCATTAGCCCATCAATGCCTTTTACATACGTTCCAAACGACATCGTTTCAGCTTCTACTTTGTCCCCCATGACTTTTTGCAGCAAACTTAAAGCTGTTTCCCCATCTTTAATTTGCTCTTCTTTCGGACATAACATAATGCCATTTTGTGATTCACCAACAATTGCAAGTTTTGCTGTATTTCCTTCAGCAAACGTAATATGTACTGTATTCGCAAAAGAAACAAATACAAGTATAACTGCCATTAACGACGTAAGCAGCCATTTTTTCAACATTGCCATCCCAAAATTTCCTCCCTTACTACTATTCACACAAAAAAAGACCCTTCAAGGGCGTGCAATTGACACTCTTTTTTTGTAAGTGTCGAACAAACTGTGCAACACCTCCTACCCGCATCATTCGCCGCTATATTTGTATAGGAAAAATAATTTTGTTCATGAACGTATCATTGTGATAACATTCACTTTTTTAGGCACGACTTACTTCCATTTAAGTTATCGTAAAACGATAAACCTATACATTCTGTTAATTTTAAATTTCTGTATTATTTTACTATTGACAAAGAATTTTGTCCATGCTTTATCGGATTTATTTTCTAAGAATAGTAACTTACTAACCTTTAACGACGCAAACTTTTTTCACTAATAATGACGCCATCTTCATCCACATAAACATAATCATTTGGCTTCCATTCTACTTGTCCAAATTGCAATGAAATATTTCGTTCTCCTTTCCCTTCTTTTACACTTCTATTTGGCATCGTCCCTAACGCTAAAATACCAATATTAATATTCTTTAGTTCACTAGAATCACGAACATATCCATTTACAATAATTCCTGCCAGCTTTCTTTCCTCTGCAATAGCTGCCAAATTATCACCGAGTAACGCACAATTCGTAGACGCTCCACCATCAACAACTAATACCGTTCCTTCCGGTAATGTTTGTAATCCTTCCTTCACTAGTACATTATCATCCTTCACTTTCACCGTTGCAATTTTCCCGTGGAATTGTTCTTTCTTCCCAAAAGATCGAAAAGACTGGCGACATATTTGTAACTCCTTTTCAAACTCATCACATAGATCCGTAGTTTTCCACATCTTTTTCCCTCTTTTCCTTTTACTTTCTATTTAACATATTCTTGGATTATTTTCGTTTCCCTGTCTAATGTTGCAATAATTTGTATGTGCAGGAAAGGACAGAAAAACTATTGCCTTAAGAAGCCACCTTTATTATAATCTATTTCACAGATAAATTTCAGAATATTAAAAATAAACCAAGTGAAAAAGGAGGGATTTTATGCAATTACAAACTGAGGTAAAAAAACAACCTAGTAAACGAAAGTTTAAAATGCCTGACGCGTACGTACTACTATTTTTTATTGCCTTACTTTGTGCAATAGCTACTTATTTCGTTCCTGCTGGAGAATTTAAAAGAGTAACAAACGGGACTGTTACAACGACAATACCAGGAAGTTATCATTCTGTTCCACAATCGCCAGTAGGATTTGTTTCTTTTTTTACCGCTATTGAAAAAGGAATGACACTTGCTGCTCCTATCATCTTCTTAATTTTATTTACAGGTGGAGCCATTGCCATTCTTGAAAAAACAGGTGCTCTTGACGGTTTAATCTATCATGTGATTAACAAATTTCGGAATCAGCAATTACTTTTCATTTGTATTGTCGCCGCACTCTTTTCTCTTCTCGGAACGACTGGCATTATCGTTAACTCAGTTATCGGCTTTATCCCCATCGGCATCATCGTTGCACGCACATTGAAATGGGACGCTATCGTTGGCGTAGCAATTATTTATTTAGGCACTTATGCTGGTTTTAATGCTACTATATTATCTCCCTCACCTTTAGGCATTTCACAAAAAATCGCAGAACTTCCGATGTTTTCAGGGATTGGGTTACGTACAGCAATCTATATCTCTTTTTTAATTGCTACCATTTTGTATATTAATTGGTATATAAAACGTTTAAAAAAATCGAATAAAGGAAGCATACTCGGCGATAACTGGTTTCCAAGTAATGCTCTTTCAAGAGAGAGAGAAATAGAGAAAACTGAAGTTCCTTGGACAATACGTCACAAATTAATTTTACTCGTCTCAGCTTTATCATTAATTGTATTTTTAATAGGGGCTTTTCGACTACATTGGACAGATGCAGAAATGACCGCTACTTTTATTTTCATCGCAATTACAGCAGGAATAATAGGCGGTATGAAAGCGAACGATATCGCTTCTACTTTTCTAGCAGGCTGCCAAAATCTCATATACGGTGCTTTGATCGTCGGAATGGCTCGCTCTATTTCAGTCATTCTAGAACAAGGCAAATTACTTGATACAATTGTTAATCAACTTGCACAGTCTCTCGAAGGACATAGCCCTGTATTTGGCGTTATCGGTATGTATGTAAGTAGTGCCGCATTACATTTCCTCATTTCATCTGGGACAGGAGAATCTGTTATTTTCATTCCGATATTAGCTCCATTAGCTGATTTCATGCACATTACACGCCAAGTTACAGTACAAGCTGTTATGCTCGGCGAAGGTGTAGTGAACTGCTTAAATCCAACTTCCGGTGTTTTAATGGGCGTTCTCGCAGCTAGCGGCATTTCTTACGGAAAATGGATTCGATTTATGGCTCCACTTGCATTCATTTGGTTTATCATTGGACTTATTTTTCTTATTATTGGAGTGAATATTGAGTGGGGACCGTACTAAAAGGTTTACAATATACTTAACTTAATGATACAAAAACATCTATTCTATTTTCCTCTCCAATCCTATGAAAATTATTGATTCTAGTATAGATGTAAGAAGGGATTGATCATTATGATCAATCCCTTCTTACAAAATATAATACCTTTACAAATCTTAGTTCCAAATTTTATTTACCCATTCCGGATGATCAATAAAAGGATTGCGATTATGTTGATATTTTGTAAAAATTATTTCATTACGCTTTCGCTCTAAATCATCGACCGGATCTTGTTCATTCCATTTTAGTAATACAGAGAGTTTCCCCATGTACGGATCTTTATTGTTATTCACCTTTTCATTTAGTTCCAAATCTATTTCACCGCTATCCCCTTCGTAACGAACAGCCATGTAAAACAGCATTCTAGCGATGTCTCCTTTTACGCTATCACGAGGTTCCCAAGAATCACTATCATATTTACATTCTGTCGCTTCCAAATGATTCACACCACCATTATCAAAATCCAGATTTCCACGTGAACTATTTACAGATACATCCGTCGCTCTTAAATGATGCAGATCTGTTCCAGGTCCTGCAGCCGTTCCAAAATCACCATGAGATTTTGCCCAAACATGCTCTCGGTTCCAGTTATTAACTCCTGAACCATTCGTAAGTTTCCCTTGCGAACGCCCAGTATATAAGAGTATTACATTGTTTTTATTATTTGGATCTTCATCCGTATCTCTTAGCGCTTCCCAAACCGCACTGTATGATAACTTTGTATGATCATCAATAATATTATGAAGTTCCTTCTTTAGTTCCAAACCCGTTTTTCCTATTGCATTATTATAATATGTATCGTCATAGCTTTTTACAGTCATCTCTTGTGGTGATACAGAAGCTACTTCACCATGTATAGTATCTGTGAATGATAGAGATGCAGAACCTAAAATAAAGAATGAAGATAGTGTAACCATAGCAAGCTTTGTATTTCGAAACTTCATATACCCATTTCCCCTTTAAAATATAATTTGAAGTCATTTACTAAAAATGTCCTCCCTAAAACTACGAAAACGTTTAAAACTCCATTCCCCTTCTCTTTTTATTTAATACAAAACCCTATTCAGTCTGTATCATTTCCATACTTTTGGTTTATCTACTTTTCAAACAAATTCACTTTTCACAAGGAATATCCTTCCCTAGTAAAGATTATTAAACTATTCTTTACAATTAAAAAGTAGTTTAATGTTAACTTATAAATTTCAATTTTTTTATGCAATTATGCATATTTAATAAATTTTTCAAAAAAAACCGTGCAATAAAACAGATAGAGTCTAGGACAGCAATCGTACAAATCGAGATGATAGCTCGGCTCTTCCTTTTTCCATAACTGTCTTTATTTTTTGTGTAAAACTCTTCTTTCTCTGAAAAATAAGTACAAAAATAGATTGGATACCATGTAGGCACCAATCTATTTTTATTAAAGAAACTGTGTTAATTCTGCATTGACAACACGTTGTGCAGTAATGATAACACTTTCAGCTGTTATTCCATAAACACTATATAGTCCACCAGGTTGATTAGGAACAATTTGAACTTCATATTCTAATGCTTGTCCAAAAGCAGGATGAACTAAACTTAGAGTTTCAATAGTAGAAGCATTAGAATTCACATTGAAATTCACCTGTTCAATTAATACTATTGAACCGTCAAGTCTAAAAACTCTAGCTACTCCAGTAAGCGGGCCAGCAGTACGGTTAAGGATTTTCACCCTAACTCTATTTGCATTAGCAGGTTGATTTCCCAAGTTTTCAATAGGACCTGTAGTAAAAGCCATTTTACATTCACCTCCATTATATTATTACGATATTCAATGTTATATATTAACGCTATAAACTAATTACTCAATTTTTTCTAAATAAAAAAGCTCATTTCTTATATTTTTCAATAAGAAACAAGCTTTTCTTTTTCAACTATCATTCCTAAGGTAAATCTATCTGTCTCGGAAACTTTTGGAGCTAATTGACATTTATGTTGAGCATACAACTACTTCTATTTATTTGGTATCGAATCTATATACTTTTTAACTACTTCATATACATATTCTTGATTTGCCGCTGCTGTATTTGGGTTGTATTTTCCGCCGTTTGTTTTATTGTTAGATAATACTCTAATTCCTAAAAATGGTACGTCATAAGCTTTTGCGATTTGCGCTGCTGCAGCACCTTCCATTTCTTCTACAGATGTACCGTATTTTGTATGGAACCACTTAATTCTATCCACTTCATTATTCCAAACGTCTGCTGAACCTATCGTACCCTCAACCACTTTACCTTTTGTATATGTATCTTTCACTGCATTAGCTGCTGCAAGTAAATCCTTATCTCCCTCGTAGTATCGGATTTTCTCAGCATTTGGATCTTCTCCTGCACTTCCTTCAGAAGCCATTAAATCCATAGATATCCATTTTGTTGGCTCAATCCCTTGATTCTCATCCATATTTGTGGTTTTTAATGAACCTATATTTGCAACTTGTTTTCCTAACACAATATCAAATACGTTTAAATTAGGATCATGGCCACCCGATGTTCCTTGATTAATAATCGCTATAGGCTTATATTTTTCAATAGCCACTGCTGTAGCAGCTGCTGTATTTTCCATTCCTTTACCTGTTTTCGCAACGATTACAGGATAATTGTCGACAGTTCCTTTATAAAATACAAATGTTCCAGATTTTTCTTCTTTCACATTTTTCAACCTTTTCGCAAAACTTTCAGCTTCTATCGGCATTGGCCCTTGAATTAAGATTGGTTTTTGATTGATTTTTGCCTCAACTTGTTTCGGACTCGCATTACATCCCGCAAGTATCGAGAGTGACAATGCAGCAGTAGTTACTAGGGCAGCACATTTTTTCAACGTATTCTTCTTCATAAATAATCTCCTCTTTCTCTTGTTGTTTTCTATACTCGATACTTTTGGTCCAAACAAAAAAGTTCTAGAAATTGTAGAAGAATCTCTACTTTCTAGAACTACGGTAGTCAAAGTTAATGAAGCAAAAGACGAGGTCAATGCTACATTATAGAACGGTAGCGGCTCCATACACAAACCGACCGAATACTTTAACCCGTAGTCCAGTTCTTTCATTGGGAACTAGGTAGAAACGCTCGGACCATATTACCGAGTATATACGAGTGATGTTATTCAAAATTATTATATGGATAATATAACAAACTATTAGTATAGAAGCAATATAAATATGAACATTATTTTATTTCACCATAAAAATGTTCGTATTTAAAATGTTTTATACTGAAAAAATCTTTTTTTTGATGTTTTATACCGCGAAAAACATAATCCGTATACTTAATTAGATTATCCTACAACAACCGTTAAGAAACATCTATCTAAAATAAAAAGAAGTTCCATAATATTTAGAACTTCTTCCCCTATGTATATTTACTTCGTTATCTCACCAAACTGCGCTCTCGTTACTTTCGCCAAATCTTCCACTTTCAGCTCAATTTGTATACCAATTTTCCCGCCACTTACAATGATCGTTTCAAGTAATCGGGCGCTTTCATCGATACATGTAGAAAATAACTTCTTCATTCCGACTGGTGAACAACCACCGCGAATGTATCCTGACACTTTCGTAATATCTTTTACTGGAATCATTTCAATTTTCTTTTCACCAACTGCTTTTGCCGCTGCTTTTAAATTCAGTTCCTCATCTACCGGAATGATAAACACATGATAATTTTTACTATTCCCTTGAGCGACTAACGTTTTATATACTTCTCTCACTTCTCGTCCAATTTTCTCGGCTACTGACACGCCATCAATTTTCCCATCGTCTGGATCATATGACATCATCGAATATTCAATTTTTTCTTTATCTAATATTCGCATCGCATTCGTTTTATCTTTTTTCATGTGCTTCTCCTTAAAAGGTTATTTCATATTATTAAGTTTTCTTTTATTATACACCCTTTTCCATTTCTTCTACATAACTTCACGCATTTTTCAAAACTGAAAATATTGATATTTCAAAAATCATCTGATATAATTTGGAAAAACTTATGTTAAGGAGAGATTTGTAATGCGAAATTTTAATACTTCTTTCCAACTTCATCATCATACGTAACGCCGTGTATCCGAAGAAAATTTTTTCTTCGTGGGTACAGGGCTTTTCCTGTTTACCCACGAAGCGTTCATAAAGCTATGTGGGTATTTTTATACCCGCATAGCTTTTTTTAATTTAAAAAAGGAGTGATTACAGTGGAAATGAAAAATGTAAAAGGAACAAAGGACTATTTACCAGAGGAGCAAGTGCTGCGAAATAAAATTAAAAGAGCGTGTGAAGATACTTTTGAACGTTATGGCTGTAAACCGTTAGAGACACCTACGTTAAATATGTATGAACTTATGTCTTACAAGTATGGCGGTGGTGATGAAATTTTAAAGGAAATATATACACTTCAAGATCAAGGAAAACGTGAGCTTGCTTTACGTTACGATTTAACAATTCCATTCGCAAAAGTCGTGGCGATGAATCCAAATATTCGTCTACCTTTTAAACGGTATGAAATTGGGAAAGTATTTCGAGATGGTCCGATTAAACAAGGGAGATTTCGTGAGTTTATACAATGCGACGTTGATATAGTCGGTGTTGAGTCTGTCATGGCAGAAGCCGAACTTATGAGCATGGCGTTTGAACTGTTCCGAACGTTAAACTTAGAAGTAACAATCCAATATAATAACCGAAAATTATTAAACGGTATTCTTCAGGCGATTAACATCCCTACTGAATTAATGAGTGACGTAATATTATCATTAGACAAAATTGAAAAGATTGGGATTGATGGTGTACGGAAAGATATATTGGGGCGTGGAATTACTGAAGAAATGGCTGATACGATATGTAATACCGTATTATCTTGTCTAAAGCTTACAATTGCTGACTTTAAAGAAGCTTTCAATAATCAACTCGTTACCGATGGAATAAACGAATTACAACAATTACAGCAATATTTAATTGCTCTTGGAATAAACGAGAATGCTATATTCAATCCGTTTTTAGCACGAGGACTCACAATGTACACAGGTACCGTATATGAAATCTTTCTAAAAGATGGCTCGATTACATCTAGCATCGGTAGTGGTGGTCGTTACGATAATATTATCGGAGCATTCCGTGGTGATAATATGAACTATCCAACAGTCGGTATTTCATTCGGTTTAGACGTTATTTATACAGCACTCTCACAAAAAGAAACAAAATCCTCTACAGCGGACTTATTTATTATCCCACTCGGGACAGAATTACAATGCTTGCAAATTGCCCAGCAATTACGATCCACTACTTCATTGAAAATTGAACTTGAACTAGCAGGACGCAAACTAAAACGCGCCCTTAATTATGCCAATAAAGAGAACATCCCTTATGTACTTATTATTGGTGAAGAGGAACTTAGTGCAGAAACCGTTATGCTAAGAAATATGAAAGAAGGTAGTGAGGTGAAAGTTCCTCTTGCTTCTTTAAGTAATTATTTATAATAAAAACCACCCTCGTTTGGGTGGTTTTTCTATTTTATAGATAACCTATAATTAGTTTACATAAAATAATTATAATCCACTCAAAACTACAAATATATAATATCCAATCACCTATTATTTTTGATAATATATAGATATAGATTGTTTTAGGAGGATTAACTTTGAAAACCTACATCCAAGCACTAAAATGGACTACAGGGATCTATCATCCTTTATTACTTCCTTGTTATTATTTATTTCCAAGTCTTGTTAACCTATATGGGATACCTTTACTACTATTGATTGTTTTACATATCACTACTTTTTTATTAGCTAAAAAAGAAGGCATGAATACGTATCCTCATTATATCGGTATTATCGTTACTCTAGTTGCCTTCTTTCCTTATATAGCAATCGTTCTACATATTATAGCAGCAATCTTCCTTTTATTAAACGCTACTTCCACTACTAAAAATGAAGTTTTTAACTCATAGTAGGATAAATCGAAATTTTTATTACCGATGGTGTTGTCTATATTAGCACACACCAAAGTCTTTTTCACAAGTAGCACGCCTCCCGCTAACTCTTTTGCTTCAGTAAAGTTTTGAGGTGAATCGGCAAAGAGCAAAATCAGTAGCACACTCTAGCCTTATTGCTAATATCCAAAAAGGATTTACTTTTTAAGTAGATCCTTTTTTAATAGAAAAGCGAATTCCTTACTTTGGATTAATGAAAGAATATTCCAATTTATTTTTATAAAATTCTAAATATTTACAATAAACTCAAACTAACATACATTTTAGTTACACAAAAAAATCTAAGTTTAAAGGAGATGAATTCATGCTTAAAAAGTTGGTAGTAGGTGCAATGTTAGCTGCTTCATCATTAACTGTCGGATTGGGATCAGTATTAGCTAGTACCGAAAAGGATTATACGATTGCCTCTTTCGAATATGTAACTGTGGATGAAAAGGCTGTAGATTCGTTTCACAAATTGGGTGCTCCATCAAAGGAAGACGTAAAAATAACTTTAGTTCTACCGAAACAAAATCAAAATGGAGACTGGTTATCTTATGGATTTTCGAACAAAGAAAGTTTAGAGTCTTTTATTGAAAAAGATAAACAAAGGTTGAATCATACAATCACTCCCCTTGGTGTTGGAGGGAGCGGACCTGGTAGTACAGACTTCTATAAACGTACAGGTAGCGAGTATTTTTCTCTAAGTAGCGGTTATAAAAACTTGTCTCCTAGTTGGCAAAATCAAATTGTTTCTGTACGTACAGCAGCTCCTACTGCTAGCTATTCAACAACGCTATGGGAACGTACTTCAACTGAAGGATATGGAAAAGGTGTTGTTTTTAGACATGCTGATTGGTATGGTAAAACTGCAAACTTGAGTGACTTTTTAACTTCAGCAGTTGAAGTTAAAAAGTAAAAAACATAGAAATAAAGTGAAACTTTAATCAGTGGGGGGTTTGTTGATCCCCCACTGATTATTAGCCTTCACCAATCGGGCTTTTACGGGCAGCCCGATCCCCACCTAACTTCTTTGCTTCCACTGAATTTTGAGGTGGGGGTCTTACTGCCCGTTAATGCGGGATAAAAGGTGTTTCCACATATGGAAACACCTTTTATTTCTACAACTATTTCACATATCTCTCCTATATCCATTTCAACTCTTAACTTTTATTTTGTGTATTTCTACTTTCCAAAACTTTCTCCATATTATGAGTTGCCCATTCCATCATTAATAGAATCATTGGACGAAGTGATTCACCAAGCTCAGTTAACGAATATTCTACTTTTGGAGGTACTTCGCGGTACACTTCGCGATGTATGATACCATCTGCTTCAAGTTCTCTAAGCTGCAGTGTTAACATTCTTTGTGTGATATTAGGTTTTAATCTTTTTAATTCATTAAACCTCTTTGTACCATCTAATAAATGATACAAAATAACCCCTTTCCATTTCCCTCCAATGACCTCAACCATCGCTTCCACTGGACAAGAATATTTATTTAAAAATGGGTAATTTATATTATTTTCGTTTGAACAATCCATAATAAATCCCTTCCCTTAACATTAGTATCTTTTTTGATACTATACCACATAAATGTGCGTACTTGTTTCTATGTTACTTTAAAAATATAATTTGGTTACAAAATAAATTAATGAAAAGAGGAACTTTTATGACAAATATAAAAGAAATTACAAAAGAAAAAATTATGGAGGCTTTTCATTTCAGACATGCATGTAAAGCGTTCGATCCTATGCAAAAAATTTCAGAAGAGGATTTTAATTTCATTTTAGAAACAGCCAGATTATCTCCTTCTTCTTTTGGATATGAACCTTGGAAATTTGTTATCGTACAAAATAAAGAAGTAAGAGAAAAACTACAACCATATTCATGGGGTGCTGGTGGGCAACTTGCAACAGCTAGTCACTTTGTTATTGTTCTTTCAAGAAACATTAAAGATATGCATTATGATGCAGATTATATTAAATATATGATGAACGATATTATTGGATTGCCTGAAGACACTCAAAAAATTAGATATGAATTCTTCAAAAAGTTCCAGGAATCAGATTTTAACTTATTACAATCCGACCGTGCTGTATTTGATTGGGCATCAAAACAATCTTATATCGCTTTAGGTAATATGATGACGAGTGCAGCTCAAATTGGTATTGACTCTTGTCCAATAGAAGGATTTGATAAAGAGAAAGTAGATTCTTTACTTCGTCAAGAAGGCATTGTAAAAGACGATAATTTTGAAGTATCTGTTATGGTTGCCTTTGGTTACCGTAAAGAAGAGCCAAAGCGTGATAAAACAAGACAGACTACGGATATAATTGTTGAATGGATTTAGTAACATAGCACGCAAAAAATAATGCTCCTTATAGCTGTATACTCATACTAAAGAAGAATCAGTTGTTTTCTTACGTATGAATTTGTTTTTTCATGGAAAGATATGTTAGTATGTATACAGTTTGAGTGCTCTATTTTTAGAGTCGAACAGGAGGAGAATGAATATGTCTGATATTGAAGTTGGCGAAGTGTTTACTCTTAGTGATGAGAATAATGAGGATCAGGAAGTAGAAGTACTTGGAGCGATGGATGTCGAAGGTGCAGAATATATTGCAGTTGCCTTCGTAGAAGACATTCAAACAGAAACTGAGGAAGACATTGATATCTTCTTTTTAAAAGTAGAAGAAGATAATGAGTTTTCATACATCGAAAATGACGAAGAGTTTGACAAAGTATCGGCTGCTTTTGATAAGATTTTGGATGAGCAAGAAGAGCAAGAGTAATATTCGTTAAAAACTCGAGGGGGATGCATATCCGCCCTCTTTTTTTATTCATCACTTACCAAGCTACATGTATTAAAGAGACTTATGCAGCCATTCCAGTACATCTTTCATCGCAAAAGGACCATCTTTTTTAACTTGCTCCGCAAATTCCGAAACGAGACGTAGTGTTCTCACACTTTCGATTGGATGCTCTCCTGATGCACTTTCAGCAGAAAGCATCACTGCATTCGTCCCGTCTAGTACAGCTTGAAAAACATCGGTGACCTCTGCCCTTGTAGGAATAGAATGATCTACCATAGATTGAAGCATTTGTGTTGCTGTAATAACATATATATTCGTTCGATTACATTCACGAATCATCATTTTTTGTAAAAGCGGAATAATTTGATACGGCAATTCCACTCCTAAATCCCCCCTTGCAATCATAATTCCATCTGCTTCTTTACATATATCTCGAAAATTCTCGATTGCTTCCATCGTTTCTATTTTTGCAATTAAACTTGGGGACGTTTCTTTATGCTCTTGTATAAAATTTCGTATTTCCTTTATATGACTAGGTTTTCGTACGAAAGAACACGCAATAAAATTAACATCCTCTTCTAAAAGAAATTGAATGTCTTTTTTATCTTTCTCTGTAATAGCCGGTAAACTAACTGTCGCACCTGGTAAATTCACCCCCTTATGAGATGAGATATTACCACCTGTTTTGATCTTTGTTTCTATTTTTTCCTTACTTACCTTTTCAACAATTAATTCAACCTCTCCATCATTAATCAAAATTCTACTGTCTACTTTCACATCATTCGCAATACCTACATAATCCACACTTGCTTCTGTATTACTCCCTATGACTGGTTGCGTATGTAAAAGAAAAGAATCCCCGGCCTTAAGTGTAATTTGATCTTCCTTCATTTCACCTAATCTTATTTTAGGACCTTGCACATCACCTAAAATTTTAATAGAATCATCTAAAGATTTCACTAAACGAATGATGTCTTTATGACTTTCATGCGTGCCATGTGATAAATTTAGCCGAACAATTTTCATACCATTCTTTATTAACTGCACTAACGTTTCTTTATTATTACTTGCTGGTCCTATTGTACACACTCGATCAATTGTCATTCTTGCCACCATCCTTTTTCAGATAGGTTTCCCACAAAAATTTAAAAATAACATAGGGAATACAATAACAGCTTTAAACTTTACAAACGAAGTAATCCTACATACAAACGTAGAATTGCTTCGTACATGATTGATTTATACCGTGTTTCGTTTTTACCGTTAATACTCTCCTTTACTATCTTTTCTTTTTCCGCCGCTACAATTAATGAATACATAATCCGATTGTTTTGTATTACATTCTTCTAACTCTCTTTCATTACCACCCTACTTTTCATTCATGTGCTCTTCTATAAGTGTAAATCTACATTTACATGAATTTCATATTGGTAACCCTATTTCCATGTTCGCTAAGCAGTTAAAGCTATATTCAAATTATTAAAATGAAGATATGTTAAATCAAAAGTAAAAGAAAAGTTAAGTATCGGATAGGTTGTTGAGAGTTTCGAATTTTTCGTATATTGTATGAGTTGAGTTCGAACTCAAAAATTAAAAAAGGTGGGAAAATTAGTGAATATGAAAAAATCTTTAGCGGTGACAACTTTAGGGTTAGCGGTTTTAGGTTTTGGTTTTACTAATAACGCAAGTGCCTCAGAGGTGGGTGCTGCAGACAAGCAGCCTGTTTTAGTTGACTTTGATACAATTCAATCAGCAAAAACATCCAATGTTTCTAGTTTGACTGTTGCAGCTGCACCTAAGAATGATTCTAACATTAGCGTCTATACTCCCTTTTTTGGTAACCCATATGCAGTTGCTAAATCGAAATCAACTACGACCGAAGACTATATTTATGCAAAAGCAAGGACTTTCAATGGCGATGGCTCATTAGTGAATACGAAAAGTAATAATGCAAAAAAATCATCTTATGTAAGTGCTACAGCGACCAACACAAGCGTTTATTATGGAGATGATTACGCTATTGGTAATCATACCTATAAATTAAATGGTTATAATGATGTGAATCACGAAACAAAAGCTTCCTGGTAAGAAAGAGAAAAAAGATATGCATCTTGCATATCTTTTTTCTCTTATATTTTAAATATATTGAGGTGTTATTTATGAAAAATATATATATCATTATCGGTTTTTTACTTATTTCTTTCTTTACAATGTATGTTTTGTTCCATGCTTCAATTATACAACCTTATACACCTTCCAAAGAAAATAAGAGAGAGAAACAAACCAATACTATTTCATACGGCTTGAAGGATAATCAAGGCCAACATATTAACAACGGTAGTGAAATTACTAGTGAGAATAATACAATTAACGTATCGTTATCCTTTATACATAATATTGACGAAGACCGAAAGTATGGATTAATTGTTCTAGAAGATTACGTACAAAAACCTTTCAAAATAGAAAATACTGTAAATGAACTATCACACTACTCTTTCGATATGAAACCAAATAGTTCGATTACTACGAAAATCTCTTTACACACTTCTCCTAACGCAAGCGAATTAGCCTTTTTAATTATTAAAAAACCTGAATATAAGTTAAAAGATAATGACTTACATAAAGCGTCTATACTAGAAGAGATTTTAAGTATGCGATATTCAATACATCATCCTCATAAAGAAAGTGAAACATTAAAGTCTACCCCTATACAGCCAAATACTATTTTAAAAGATGGTCTTTATGAGCCATTATTTGTTACGAGCAATGAAGAGAAATTACAAACGGTATTTTCTGAAAAGGAAGGTGAAACATTAACTCTATCGAACGGAAATGAAACAAAAGATGAAATACCTTATGCAATCGTGGCCTTTAAAGATTGGGAACAAGTTGAATTATTCCATAATAAAAACGTCGCTTATACTACAGTGGCACCAGAAACGAGACAAACTTTTACTTTCACACTACCTACAGTGGAACAGGAAAGTAATTTTCAACTAGTCGCATTCCCATTTCCTTATAAAGTTAGTGAAGATCATTATGTCAGTCAACAAGCATACGGTTCATTTCGTATCGTAATTGAAAATAAAAAATAAATATGTTCCCACTTTATACAATTACAACAACGGAAAAAGCCTACTCACTGAAGTGCACCCCAATTGTTAGACACATAATTAACAATTGGAGGTGCACTTTTTATGGCTAAATTTTCTTCAAAAGATAAAATACAAGCAGTAAAACGATATCTAGAAAGTACAGAAGGCGGAAAAACCATTGCTAATTCTATAGGGGTTCATCCTAGAGAACTTTATCAATGGATTAAACGGTTTGAATTTTCAGGGGAAAAGGCGTTTGAAAAACGCTATACAACTTACTCTCTCGAGT
>Ga0209025_1000802_pt1 | contig 50981 bp, 41 predicted proteins | sample AraplaMF_Col_mLB_FD_184256 | JGI IMG/M metagenome (GOLD analysis project Ga0209025, IMG submission 184256) | Arabidopsis root microbial communities from the University of North Carolina, USA - plate scrape MF_Col_mLB (SPAdes) (version 2) | ecosystem: Host-associated > Plants > Roots > Endosphere... | reverse complement strand
GTTTGCGTTACCGCTCACATCGTTTTCACGACCGGATTCGCAGCCTTCACACACATTGTTCCCACATACCCAAGGAGACACCATGAAGGCGGCCGGCGGACTCATCCTCATCGTCGAGGATCACATGGCGATCGCGGAGATGGTCGGCGAATTCCTCGAAGCGCGCGGCTATGAAGTCGATTTCGCGCGCGATGGTGCCGACGCTCTGCGACTCACCGCGGAAAATACCTACGACGCGATCATCCTCGACCGCACGCTGCCGCGTCTGGACGGGCTGGACGTGTGCCGTCGCATCCGTTCCGAGCAGCGCCGTTCGACGCCGGTGCTGATGCTCACCGCGCGCGACACCCTCGACGACAAGGTCACCGGCCTTGAAGCGGGCGCGGACGACTACCTGACCAAGCCGTTCGCGATCCAGGAACTGGAGGCCCGCATCGCGGTGCTCATCCGGCGCGGCCGCAAGGCGATGGGCGGCGGCATGCTGCGCGTGGCCGACCTGGTGCTGGATCCGGAAGCGATGACCGTGCATCGCGATGGCATGGAACTGCACCTGTCGCCGACGGGCTTCCAGCTGCTGAGCATCCTGATGCGCGAATCCCCGCGCGTTGTGTCGCGCCAGGAAATCGAGCGCGAGATCTGGAAGGGCGAGTCGCCCGACTCCGACACGCTGCGCAGCCACCTGTACAACCTGCGCAAGACCATCGACCGTCCGTTCGACAATCCGCTGCTGCATACGATGCAGACGGCGGGGTACAAGATCGCGGATCTGTCGGGTTCTCAGGTGCGCGAGAGTGCGCCGGCTCTCTCTGCGGCGACGCCGCGGTATTCGGAGGCGGTGGTCAGCGCGCATTGATGCATCAAGCCCCTCTCCCATCGGGAGAGGGGTCGGGGTGAGGGGCGACGAAGGGGAAGAAACCAACAGTGCAGTGATGCACCGCGAGTTTCAGCGTTGACGCTCCGCTCCCCCTCATCCGCCCTGCGGGCACCTTCTCCCGAGGGGAGAAGGAAAAAGATATGGGACCTGCCTTCGTAGCCCGGGTAAGCGCAGCGCACCCGGGGTGGCGTGACAGGTCGCGGGCGCGCTCCGCTTACCGGGGGCTACGAGATCAAAAGGAGTAGCCAGGTCAACGTCACTCCTCCAACGTAAACCCCACCTTGATCGTCACCTGCCAGTGCGCGACCTTGCCGTCCTCGACGTGACCGCGCACGTCCTGCACGCAGAACCACTTGATGTTGCGAACCGTCTCCGACGCGCGTTCGATCGCGCGACGGATCGCATCGTCGGTGCTGGTCTTCGACGAGCCGGTCAGCTCGAGATGCTTGTAGACGTGCTCGCTCATGGTCGCTCTCCGGGTGGGGGTGTCGGACGCGCGCGGCGCGCGCCACCCGATCATAGTCCCCTGCTCCGCCCGCGCCCGTGATGCGCGCTGCCAGCCGACGAACGCGCGCCGGCAAGCCGCTTTACATGCAGTCGCCGCCGCTCTTCAGGCACGCCGTGTTGCGATCGCCCAGCGCCTTGGCATCGGCCTCGCGACGCGCACGGCGTTCGGCGGCAGTCATGCATACCGTCTCGGTGCGATTGCTGCCGACCTTGCGCGTGCGCTCGCACACCAGCTTCTCCTCCGGCGCGCGGTTGACGATGGCCGAAATGGATTCCAGCGAATTGAACACGACGATGCGATCGGCTTCGGGCAGGTCGGTCACCGCGCTGCGGTCGCGAAGCAGCGTGAACACCTTGTCCTGCTCGCGCAGCAGCGTTTCGCGCTCCTTGGCGGGCAGGTCCTTGTAACGGCCGCTGCGCTGCTCGACCTCGACGCGGATCTGGCGCTGCTGGTCGAGGATCTTCGCGGCATCCATGTTCGGATGGATGTCGCTCGCGGCGACGGGCATTGCGGCGACGGCGAGCGCCAGCGTGAAGAGGATGTTCCGTGTAGCGACGAGCCTGAGCATTCCGTTACCCCCGGTCGAAAGTCTGCCGACCGTACCGGCAAGGCATCGCGCCGTCCAGTGCAAAGGGGCGCCGATCAGCGGGGTTCCTCAGCCGTTGCCGTTACCCGCCTCGTCCGGGACGTTGGCGACGCGGATCGGCCCGACCTCGGGCAACGCGCCGGGCGCGGGTGCCCTGTTGCCCGGCAGCGTGCCGGGCAGGCTGTCGGCCGGCGGCGCGTTCTCGGCCTCGGGGTTGAGCACGACGATGCTGATGCGGCGGTTCACCGGCGAAAGCGGATCGGTCTTGTCGAACGGCACCGACGCCGCCAGGCCCACCACGCGCGAGATGCGGTCTTCCTGCAACCCGCCTTCGACGAGCGCGCGACGCGCCGCGTTCGCGCGTTCGGCCGATAGTTCCCAGTTCCCGTAGCCGCCGAGCGAGTGGTACGGCGCTTCGTCGGTATGCCCGCTGAGCGCGATGCGATGGTGGCCGTCGTTGAGCAGCCCGCCCATCTCGCCCAGCAGTTTGTGCGCGTAGCCCTTCAGGCTCGCGCTCGCGGTGTCGAACATCGGCCGGTTCTGGCGGTCGACGATCTGGATGCGCAGGCCTTCGGGCGTGAGGTCGATCAGCAGCTGGTCCTTGAACGGCGCCAGCGCCTGGCTGCGATCGATCGCCTCTTCGAGCGCGCGCTTGAGCTCGTCCAGGCGTCGCTTCTCCTCTTCGCGCGCGATTTCCTTGGCCTGCTGCGGCGAGAGCTTCATCGGTTCGCGCGCGCCGAATTCGGCGCCGTGCCCACCGGCGACGGCGACCGCGCTGGTGGTCGGAATCAGGCGATCGGCCGCGCCGCCGGGACCGTTCGCGCCCGGGGCGGGCTTGAGCGATTTGCCGACGACGGCACTGGGGTTCTTGAAGTATTCGGAGATCGCGGCGCGCTGCTGTTTGTCGGTGATGCCGACGATCCACATCACCAGGAAGAACGCCATCATCGCGGTCACGAAGTCCGCGTACGCGACCTTCCACGCGCCACCGTGGTGCCCGGCGGCCACGCGCTTGATCGGCCGGATGATGATCACCGGCCGGTCGCGATTGGCGGCCATGTCAGCGCTTGCCGCGCAGCTGCGCGTCGAGGTCGGAGAACGTCGGACGCATGTCGGAGAACAGCAGCTTGCGCGCGAACTCCACCGCCACGCTCGGTGCGTAGCCGCGCAGGCTCGACACCAGCGCCATCTTGATGATCTCGAAGGCCTTGGCTTCTTCCTGCGCGTGGTGGTGCATCGCCGCCGCGAGCGGGCCGACGAAACCGTAGCCCAGCAGGATGCCGAGGAACGTGCCCACCAGCGCCGCGGCGACATGGTGGCCGATCTCGGAGGCTTCGCCGCCGATGGAGGCCATCGTGATCACGATGCCCAGCACCGCCGCGACGATGCCGAAACCCGGTAGGGAGTCGGCCAGCACCTGCAGCGCGTGCGCGGGTTCGCCGGCTTCCTTGGAATGCGTCTCCAGTTCGATGTCGAGCACCTGTTCGAGTTCGTGCGCCTCGAAATTACCGCTGACCATCAGGCGCAGGCAGTCGGTGGTGAACTCCATCAGCGGCTTGTCGGCGAGCAGCTTCGGGTATTTCTGGAACAGCTCGCTGGACGCGGGCTCATCGACGTCGCGCTCGATCGCCATCATCCCTTCGCGACGCGCCTTCATCAGCACGTCATATAGCATCGCGAGGATGTCGACGTAGTCGGCCTTCTTGTAGTGCGAGCCCTTGAGCAGGCGTGGAATGCCGCCCATGCAGGCCTTCACCACCTTCAGCGGATTGGCGACGAGGAACGCGCCGGCGGCGGCGCCGCCGATGATGAGCAGTTCGTAGGGCTGCCACAGCGCACCGAGCTGGCCATGCGAAAGCACGAAACCGCCCAGCACGCTGCCGATGACGACGATGAAACCGATGATGATGAACATGAGGCGCCCCGGGACACGATTGGGTTAACGGCGCGTCATGGGGAAGGTTGAGTCGGGTTGTCGGCCTCGTGATGGACTGCTCCGTTTCGGAATTCCGCAGCCGGTAGCCCGGGTAAGCGGAGCGCACCCGGGAGCTGTCACGCCTGACCCGGGTGCGCTTCGCTTACCCGGGCTACGAACGCCGGAGATCAGACTCGTAGGATGGGTCGAGCGCAGCGAAACCCATCGTGCCCGCCACGTCCGAGCGATGGGCTTCGCGTCGCGAAACCCATCCTACGGAGCCCCCGCACGCGCGAGAGACGCTCAGGCTCTATCGAAGGACAACACGAACCACCGCTCCAGCGTCTCCCCCGGCGCCAGCACGCGCGGCTCCAGGTTGAACGCGTCTGCCGGGCCGCTCTGCGGCTCCACGCAGGTCGTGCGCGCGGGCATGTCGAAGACGACCCAGTGCGCGCAATCCGAACTCAACGTGATGCGCGAGTCGCCGCTGTGCAGCACCACCGGCGCGTCGTTCAGGAAACAATCGTCCCACGGGCCCGGCGTCGGCGGCACGAGCGGTCGCGTACCGATGCCGTCCGCATCGCGCGGATAGATCGCGGTCGGCGCGAAGTCGAGGCGCTCGGGCTTCAGGAACCACGGATGCCAGCCCAGCTCCGCGGGCATCGCACGATCGCCCGCCGTCACCGACAGGTTCATGCGCACACCGCGCCCGGACAACTCGATGCGCTGCCGCGCGATGCCGCCAAACGGCCAGCGCACGTCGCACGGCAACGCGAGCGAAAGTTCGACGTGCTGCAACGACTGCGCGTCCACACGCCACGGAAGGCCGAAGCCTACGCCGTGGATCGCGTGCGCACCGAGGTTGGTCGGCAGCTGGTGAGTCTGGCCTTCGAACACGAACCCGCCGCCACGCACGCGGCCCGCCCACGGCACCATCGGGTACGAGCCCCAGCCGATCATCGCGTCGTTGTCGTCGCTGAAACCAGCGAGCTGCTCGATGCCGTCCACGCGGATCTGCGCGATGCGCCCGCCCGCCTGCGGCGCGACGTCCACCGACATCGCGCCGTGCGACAACGTCAGCAGCGGCCCCGGCTCGAGCCGCGTCGTCGCGGCGTCATGCCCCATAAGGATCGATCGTGCGGATGCGGCCATCCGCATCGTGATGCAACGGCGCCACCTTGATCGAACGCAGGTGCGTCACGCCGCCCGAGAGAATGGAGTCGTGATAGAACAGGAACCACTGTCCATCGAACTCCACGATGGAATGGTGCGTCGTCCAGCCCACCACCGGCGTGAGGATGTTGCCTTGGTACGTGAACGGCCCGTACGGGCTGTCGCCCACGGCGTAACACAGCAGATGCGTGTTGCCGGTCGAATACGAGAAGTAGTACTTCCCGCCGAACTTGTGCATCCACGAGGCTTCGAAGAACCGGCGATCGTGATCGCCCGCCTTCAGCGGCGCGCCGTGTTCGTCGAGGATCACCACCTCGCGCGGCGCTTCGGCGAATTCCAGCATGTCGCCGCGCAGGCGCGCGATCTTCGGCCCGAGCGCCGCCTCGTCGTCGCCCGGTTCGACATGCGCCTCGCTGCGCACGTTGTCCCGATACTTCTGCAACTGGCCGCCCCAGAGGCCGCCGAAGTACATATAGCTCTCGCCGTCCTCGTCGGTGAACACCGCCGGGTCGATCGAGTAGCTGCCGTCGATCGCCTCGGGCTGCGGCACGAACGGGCCTTCGGGTCGATCGCCCACCGCCACGCCGATCTGGAATACGCCATCGCTTCGCTTGGCCGGGAAATACAGGTAATACCTGCCGTCCTTCGTCGCCGCATCCGGCGCCCACATCTGCCGCTGCGCCCACTTCACGTCCTTCACGTGCAGCGCGACGCCGCAGTCCACGGCCTCGCCATCGGGCGAATCCATGCGCAGGACGTGATAGTCCTCCATGCCGAAGTGCGAGCCTTCGTCGTCGAAGGGAATGCCCGCGTCGATGTCGTGCGAGGGATACACGTACAGCTTGCCCTCGAACACGTGCGCGGACGGATCGGCGGTGTAGATGTGCGTGACCAGCGGCTGCGAGATGGCCTTGGCGGCCAGCTCACCGAGGCTCCGGGTTTCGGAAGGATCGGACATGGGGGGCTCCGGAACGGTGGATCAGGCCGCGGACGCGCTGGCCTGCAGACGACGCGCGGTGAGTTCCTGCTCGATGCGCGATTCCATGGGCTTGTTGATCTCGTACAGGAACAGCAGCACCACGCACAGCAGGAACGGAATCGACGCGTACAGGCTCACCGCGAGGCGGATGCCGTCGACGGTCTGCGGCGCCTGCGCGACGGCGTCGGCGTCGTAGCCGTAGTACGCGAGGATGCCGGCAACCGACGCACCGCCCACGCTCAGGCCGATCTTCAGCCCGCACAGCATCGCCGAGAAGATGATCGCGGTGGCGCGGCGGTGGTTCTTCCATTCCGAGTAATCGGCGACGTCGGCGATCATCGCCCACAGCAGCGGAATGGTGATGCCGTAGAAGAAGCCATGCAGGATCTGCGACAGGAACACCACCCACGTCGCTTCGGGCGGGAACATCAGGAACGCCAGCATGAACAGCGTGGAGACCAACAGCGCGCCGCCGAACACGTCGCGCTTGCCGAAGCGGTCGGCGAGCTTCTTGGAGAAGCCGATGCCGCAGATCATGAAGATGATGCCGCCGGCGTTGAACAGGCTCAGCGCGGAGGTCGGTGCGTCCTTCGGCCACTGGAATTCGGTCAGGCCCATGCCGGTGAGCACGGAATTCAGGCCGGCGATGAAACCGTTGAAGCCCACCTGATCGAGGAAGCCCGCCAGGTGCGGCTCGCTCAGGTAGTACTTGAAGTAGTAGACGTACATGCCGCCCTTCAGCGCGAGCGTCACGAACACCAGGATGGTCAGCATCAGCATCACCACCCACGGCCGGTTGCGCGCGAGGTCGGCGAGGTCCTGCTTCACCGTCGACTTCTGCTCCGGCGCCGGAACGATGCGCTCCTTCGTGGTGAAGAAGGTGATCAGGAAGAACACCGTGCCGACGACGGCGAACAGCATCATCGTGTTGTGGAAGCCGCGCACCTTGTCGCCGTCGCCGAGGATCAGCACCAGCGGCAGCAGCAGCGCCTGGATGATGAACTGCGCCACCATCACAGCGACGAAGCGATACGCCGACAGGCTGTTGCGCTGCGCCATCGAGCCGGTGAGCACGCCGCTCAGTGCGGAGTACGGCAGGTTGTTGGCCGCGTAGATCATCACCAGCAGCGTGTAGGTGCCCATCGCGTAGGCAACCTTCGCGCCCGGCGCGAGGTCGGGCGTGCTGAAGGCCAGCAGCGAGAACACGCCGAAGGGAATCGCGGTCCACAAAATCCACGGCCGGAACTTGCCCCAGCGCGTGTTGGTGCGGTCGGCGGCGATGCCGACGATCGGCGTGAACACGAACGCGCCGAGGATGCCGCCGATGAAGATGATCGTGGCCGCCGTCGCCGCGGGGATGCGGTAGACGTCGGTGTAGAAGAACGCCAGGAACGTCACCAGCGTCTGGAAGATCAGGTTCGCGGCGAGGTCGCCGAGGCTGTAACCGATCTTCTCGGTGACCGACAACGTTTCGGATGTGCTGTTCATGATCACCTGTTGAAGTCGTGCTTTCCGGATCGCCCCGTACGAAAACCGGAACGTCATCGTGCCTTGCAAACGCACGGCCCGCCCGATTGGGCGGGCCGCGTTTTCAGCTCCTCCCCCCGCGCGCAGGGGGAGGTTGGGAGGGGGTACGCGGCGCGCCAGCGCCGGGAACCCGATGCCGCGGCGCCGTGCACTTCACCCCTCCCCAACCCTCCCCTGCATTCGCAGGGAGGGAGTCTTCCGCTCGCAGGAGGTGGGAGTTCCCCCACGAGCAGAAGTTCCTTTACGCCGCCATCAGAACGTACCGCGAACGCCGACCGTGTACGTGGTGCCGAAATCGTACATGTCGTTGACCGCGTTCTCGAAGGCGAAGAAGGAACGACGCTCCTCGCCCAGGATATTGGTCACGTTGAAGAAGATCTGCGGCTTGGACTTCACGTTGACCAGCGTGTAGCTGCTGGACAGGTCGAGCTGGCCACGGTCCTCGCCGTACAGCTGCGCGAACGGAATGCCCTGCTGGTTCGCACCGCTGGCCGCCGAACCTTCCTGCCAGTTGTACGACAGACGCGCCTGGGCGACGTCGTTCTCCCAGTAGATGGTGGCGTTCCACAGGCTCGGCGAGAGGCCGTAGACGTTGCTCGACAGCGCGGCCGCGTCCTTGCCGATGGTGGAGATGTCGATCTTGGAGTAGTTGGCCATGAAGCCCAGGCCGTCGAGCACGAAGCTCAGCGGCTGCACCCAGATCGCTTCCCAGCCGTTGATCTCCAGTTCGGCGTCGGCGTTGACCTGCTGCTGCACGTTCACCGTCGCCACGCTCGGGCCGCCGCGCGAATTGATCGCCTGCTGCTGTGCGTCGACCAGGCTTTCGAACGGAATGCCCAGGTCGGTGAACGGACGGGTGACCACGCCCTGGTAGGTGTAGCCCTTGATGCGCTTGTTGAACAACGTCAGGCCGACGAAGCCTTCGCCGCCGGTGTACCACTCGCCGCCGATGTCGAAGTTGGTCGAGGTGTACGGGGTCAGGTCCGGATTGCCCTGCGTGGCGACCTGCGCCGAGATGTCGCTGAAGGTGGTCGCCGGCAGCATCGAACTCGGGTTCGGTCGCGTCATGGTGCGCGAGGCCGACGTGCGCAGCACGACGTCCTGCGCCACGTCCCACGCCGCGCTGAACGAAGGCAGCCATTCGTTGTAGTCGCTGGTCAGCGTCTGCCACTGGCGCACGCCGCCGATGGTGACCGGGCCGCTGATGTCCTGGTCCGTCTTCGCGTACCGCACGCCCATGTTGAAGCGCAGGTTGCGATGCCACACCTCGGACTCGCCGTTGACCATGATGAAGGCCGCCGTGTTGGCCTCATCGAAACCACCGGTGGGTGCGCTGGTGTTCGCGTTGTTCGCTTCGGGCGCCGCGTCGCGGTAGAACGCGTAGTTGGTGTCGGCCATGAAGCGGTCGAAATCCACCGTCACGAACCCGGCGGGACCCGGCGAGAGGTAGTTCGGCAGCGCCGAGTCGGGCACCTGCGAGAAGGCGTACGGCTGCCAGTTCGCGCCGGTGTCGCCGAAACCTACGATCGTGCGGGAGTTCTCGTCGTAGGCGACGCCGAAGGTGACGTTGTTGCGGTCGTCGCCCAGCTGCAGGCTGGTGTTCAGGCCGCCCGTCGTGGTCACGCGCTTCTCGTTCTGCGCCCACACGCGCCCGCCCGTCCAGGTCCAGCCGGCGTTCGGATCGTTGAGGTCCAGGCCGCTGCTGGTGGTCGGGATGTCGCCGTTGTTCTGGTACTGCACGGTGGTGACCGGCGAATTGAACAGGATCGTCGGCGAATCGCGGAACATCCAGCTGCGGCTGACGCTGGCCTGCACGTCGAGCTTGACCTCCTCGTCGAAGAAGAACGTGAAGCCCGGCGTGAACTGCCAGTACTTCACGTCTTCGGTGTACGGACGCGCTTCGAGGAAGTACTGCGCATTCTCGAACGTGGCGCTGGTGACGACGTTGTTCGCGTCCAGCTGCATGTTCGTGGGAACCATCGCGCCATTGCGGCCGATCAGGTTGACGTCGATGCGGTCGTTGGTGCGGTGCGCATCGGTGTACAGGACGTCGGCGTACACCTCCAGGTTCTCGTTCGGGCGCCACTGCACCGAACCGAGGAACGCGTCGCGGTCGCGGTCGCCGGACATGTGCACGGGACGGCCAAGGCGCGGGATCAGCGCTTCGCCGATCTGCGCATTGGTCAGGCCGGGATTGTGGTCGCGCAGCCATTGCGCGTTGATCGTTTCGCCCGGGCGCGACGCGATGGACGCAGGGATGCGCCAGCCATTGCCGCCGGTGGTGTTGCAGGGCGAACCCATCGCCGGGAACGTCGTACCGGAACCGCCATCGACGCACTGCGCGTTGGTGAGGTTCGGATTGGTCCAGCCGATGGTCTCGTAGCCATCAACGCCAATGTGGCCGCGCTGCGAGGTCAGGCCCACCAGCACGCCGAAGGTCTTGTCCTCGTTGAGCCAGCTGCCGATCACGGTGCCACGCGGGCTGGTCTTCTCGCTGACGTCGTTGTAGTCGCCCTGCAGCGAATAGGTGACCTGCGATTCGGGATTGTCGAACGGACGCACGTTGCGCATGTCGACCACGCCCGATGCCCCGCCTTCCGGCAGTTTCGCCGTCGGCGACTTGTACACCTGCAGCTGCGTGAAGAATTCGGTCGGGAACAGGTTCAGGTCGACTTCGCGATTCGCGTTCTGCGCATCCAGGCCGATGGAGGCCGTGGCGACCGACTGACCGTTGATGGTGGTCTTGGTGAAGCTGCTGGGCAGGCCGCGGATGGCGACGTTCAGGCCTTCGCCGTTGACGTCGCGGTTGAGCTGGATGCCCGGGATGCGTGCCAGCGATTCGGCGATGTTGACGTCCGGGAACTTGCCGATGTCCTCGGCATAGATGGCGTCGACGAAGCCGGTGGACTCGCGCTTGGCCAGCGTGGAGTACTCAAGGCTCTGGCGGAAGCCGGTCGCGACGACGCGATCGAGTTCGGTGACCTGCTCCTGCGTGGACTGCGATTGCGTGGACTGCGCTGCTTCGGTCGTCGACGTCTGCGCCTGCTGCGCGAATGCCGTCGAGCTGGCCAAACCGAAGATCGCCAGGCCCAACGCGCGCGACAGCGCGTTTTTTGCGAACTGCTTCTGCACCGTACTCCCCTCCCGTTTCTGGTACGCGGCCATCCCTTCGGGTTCGCCGCACTGGTTTTTTGTCTGGAACCTTTGACGCGTTTGCCCCCCTGCTCAGGCAGGACGGACAAGTGGGCCGGATGGTAGCGCTACCATTTTTTTGCCGCACGCTGCGGTGCGACATGGAAAACCGCGCATCCGCTACGAGATTTTGTCGCAGCGCAGCATGACGTATTGCCCTGAAAGCAGGTTGGATATGGGGGCAGCGCGCAAGACCGGGGACCGGTTCGCGTGCGTTCCGGTGATAGCGCTACCACTTTTTCCGCCTTTCCACACCTGCCATGCGTGCAGGAGGACCCCGCGCCGATGCGTAACGCCCCAGCTCAGCACACCCGCCGCGAGGACCTGCGCGCATGAACGACATGGCTTCGCACGGAAGCGCTCCGGAGACAGCGACGACAACCGTCGGCAAGTACCGCTGGCGCGTGTGCGCCATGCTGCTGGCGGCGACCACGATCAATTACGTCGACCGCCAGGTGCTCGGCGTGCTCGCGCCGTTCCTGCAGAACGAAATCGGCTGGAACGAAATCCAGTACGGCTACATCGTCACCTCGTTCCAGGCGGCGTATGCGATCGGCCTTCTGTGCACCGGCGCGATCATCGACCGCTTCGGCACGCGCATCGGTTACGCCATCGCGATCAGCGTGTGGAGCGTGGCCGCGATGGCGCATTCGCTCGCCGGCAGCGTGATCGGTTTCGCCGCCGCGCGTTTCGCGCTGGGGCTCGGGGAGGCAGGCAACTTCCCCGCCGCGATCAAGACCGTCGCCGAATGGTTCCCGCGTCGCGAACGCGCGCTCGCGGTGGGCGTGTTCAATGCGGGCTCGAACGTCGGCGCGGTGCTCGCGCCGCTGCTCGTTCCGATCATCGCCGCGACGTGGGGCTGGCAGGCCGCATTCCTGTTCACCGGCATTCTGAGCGCGACGTGGCTCGCCGGCTGGCTGCTCACGTACCGCACGCCCGACAACCAGCCCAAGCTGACGAAGGCCGAACTCGATTACATCCGCAGCGATCCGCCCGAACCTACGGTGAAAGTGCCGTGGCTGCAGCTGCTGCGCCATCGCCAGGCGTGGGCGTTCGTCGCAGCGAAATTCATCACCGACCCGGTGTGGTGGCTGTTCCTGTTCTGGCTCGGCAAGTTCCTCGCATCCGAATACAAGCTTTCGCTGAGCACCATTGGGCTCCCGATGATCGTCGTCTACCTGATGGCCGACGTCGGCAGCATCGCGGGCGGCTGGCTCGCGGGCCGCTTCATGCGCCTGAGCTGGGACGTCAACCGCGCGCGCAAGGGCGCGATGCTCACCTGCGCGCTGTGCGTGGCGCCCATCGTGCTGGTGACGCAGGTCGACAACCTGTGGATCGCGGTCGCGCTGATCGGCCTTGCGATGGCGGGCCATCAGGGTTGGTCGGCGAACGTGTTCACGCTGCCGTCCGACATGTTCCCGCGCCACGCGGTCGCATCGGTCGTCGGCATCGGCGGTTTCGCCGGTGCGGTCGGCGGCATCCTCATGTCGACCTATACCGGCGCGCAGCTGGAACACACCGGCAGCTACGCGCGCATCTTCCTCATCGCAGGCTCGGCGTACCTGCTCGCGCTCGCGGTCGTGCACCTGCTCGTTCCGAAGCTGCAACCGGCTGCGTTCGAACGCACTCCGGCCGCCTGACGCTTCGTATCCAATCCATGTAGGGGGAATCGAATGAACCAACGTCACACGATGCTCTTCGCGCTGCTCGCCGCCGCGCTCTCGCCCGCCGCATTCGCGCAGGCCGATGCTGTGAAGCCCGACACGAAGGCGATCGCCGCGGGCAACGCGAAATTCCTCGGCAGCGCATACGCGAAGGCGCAGGCGAAGGACTTCACGATCTACTGGAACAAGGTGACGCCGGAAAACGCCGGAAAGTGGGGCGAGGTCGAAAAGCGTCGCGATCGTATGGATTGGCGCGGCCTGGACGAGGCGTACCGCATCGCGAAGGACAACCACCTTCCGTTCCAGATGCACGTGATGGTGTGGGGCAACCAGCAGCCGGAATGGATCGAGAAACTCCCCGTCGCCGAACAGCGCGAGGAAATCGAGGAATGGTTCGCCGCCGTGGCCGAACGCTACCCGGACCTGGACTACGTCGAAGTCGTCAACGAGCCGCTCAACGATCCGCCGAACAAGGACGACAAGGGCGGCGGAAACTACATCGAAGCGCTCGGCGGCAGCGGCGCGACCGGTTGGGACTGGATCGTCGAATCCTATCGCCTCGCGCGCAAGCACTTCCCGAACTCGAAGCTGCTCATCAACGACTACAACATCACCAACAAGCCCGAAGCGACTAAGCGCTACCGCGAAATCATCGACCTGCTGCGCAAGGACAACCTGCTCGACGGCATCGGCGTGCAGGGCCACGCGTTCGCGACGACGCCTGAGGTCCCGATGTCGGTGCACAAGGCGAACCTCGACCTCCTCGGCGAAACGGGCCTTCCGATCTACGTCACCGAGCTCGACATCGACGGCCCCACCGACGAGCAGCAGCTCAAGGATTACCAGCGCATCTTCCCGGTGTTCTGGGAACATCCGGCGGTGAAGGGCGTGACGCTGTGGGGCTTCCGCCCGGGCCTTTGGCGGCAGAAGGAGAAGGCGTATCTGGTACGCAAGGACGGTAGCGAACGCCCCGCCTTGAAGTGGCTGCGCGAGTACGTGCAGGGCACCACGGCGCCCGGCACGCAGACGACGCCATGACGCGTCTGCACGCCGTCGCCGCGCTCGCGACGCTGTTCGCCTTCGCGCCCCCCGCGGCGGCGGAAGACTGCGCGCAGCCGGCGACGGTGTGCGACAACGCGGTGACCGGCGCACTCGCGCTGGTCGATCACGGCCGTACGGCGCGCGTGATCGTCGACGCTGCCGATTTCCCCGGCGTCGTGCGCGCGGCGCGAGATCTTGAAAGCGATCTGGCGAAGGTCGCCGGTGCATCGTCGAAACCAGGCAAGGTCGCGATCATCGCCGGCACGCTCGGACGCAGCCCGCGCATCGATCGCATCGTCGCCCGGCGCAAGCTCGACACGCGCGGCGTCGATGGCGTGTGGGAAGGCTATCTGCTGCAGGTCGTCGAAAAGCCCGAACCGGGCATCGATCGCGCATTGCTCGTCGCCGGCGCCGACAAGCGCGGCACGATCTTCGGCCTCTACGAGCTCTCCCGCCGACTCGGCGTATCGCCGTGGAACTGGTGGGCCGACGTGCCGGTGCGGACGCGCGACACGCGCTACATCGCGCCCGGCCGATTCGTCGACGCGCCGCAGGTGCGTTATCGCGGCATCTTCCTCAACGACGAGGATCCCGCGCTCGGCGGCTGGATGAAGGCGACCTACGGCGGGCCGAACCATCGGTTCTACGAGCGCGTGTTCGAGCTCGTCCTGCGCCTGAAGGGCAACTACCTGTGGCCCGCGATGTGGGGCCGCGCGTTCGCCGACGACGATCCGCGCAACCCCGAGCTCGCCGACGAGTACGGCATCGTCATCGGCACCAGCCATCACGAGCCGATGATGCGCGCGCACGTGGAGTGGAAGCGCCACGGCGAGGGCCCGTGGGATTACACGAAAAACCCTGAAAACCTGCGGAAATTCTGGCGCGACGGGATCGCGCGCATGGGCACGCGCGAAAGCGTCGTGACGCTGGGCATGCGCGGCGACGGCGACGAACCGATGACGCAGGGCACGGCGATCGAACTGCTGCAGAACATCGTCGCCGACCAGCGCAACATCCTCGCCGAACTTACCGGCAAGCCGCCGGAACAGACGCCCCAGGTATGGGCGCTCTACAAGGAAGTGCAGGATTACTTCGACGACGGCATGAAAGTGCCGGACGACGTCACGCTGCTGTTCGCCGACGACAACTGGGGCAACATCCGCCGCCTGCCGAAGCCGGGCCAGACGCGCGGCGGCGGTTACGGCGTGTACTACCACTTCGACTACGTCGGCGGGCCGCGCAACTACAAGTGGCTCAACACGACGCAGATCGAACGCACCTGGGAACAGATGCACCTGGCGTACGAGTACGGCGCACGCCAGCTGTGGGTCGTGAACGTCGGCGACCTGAAGCCGATGGAGTTCCCGATCTCGTTCTTCCTCGACTACGCGTGGAAGCCCACGACGTTCGGACTCGATCGCCTCGAAACCTACCCCGCGCAATGGGCAGCCGAGCAGTTCGGTCCGCAGCATGCGCGGGATATCGGCGAACTGCTCACGCGCTACACGCAGTACAACGCCCGTCGCAAGCCGGAACTCCTGTCGCCGGACACCTTCAGCCTGGTGAACGACGGTGAGGCCGACCGCGTCGTCGCCGACTGGAACGCGCTGGCCGAACGTGCGCGTACGATCGGCGCGGTGCTTGGCCCGCAGTATCGCGATGCGTACTACCAGCTCGTCGAGTACCCGATCGTCGCCAGCGCGAATCTCACCGCGATGTACGTCGCCACGGGCCGCAACCGGCTGTATGCGAAGCAGGGACGCGTGTCGGCCAATGCGCAGGGCGACCTCGCGCGTTCGCTGTTCGCTCGCGACGCCGAACTAGCCCGCGTATACGAGCAGGACATCGCCCGCGGCAAGTGGGTGCACATGATGTCGCAGCCGCGCATCGGCTACACCGGCTGGCAGCAGCCGGAGCGCAACATCATGCCCGCGCTCGAACGCGTCGCGCCGAAGGATGCCGCATCGATGGGCGTGGCGATCGAAGGCGACACGGCGGCGTGGCCGGGCGCGAAAACGTCGGCCGTGCTGCCGCCGCTGGATGCGCTCGCGTCGAAGGCGCGCGGGATCACGCTGTTCAATCGTGGCACGAAGCCATTCCGCTTCGAAGCGCAGGCCTCGCGACCCTGGTTGCACGTGTCGCCGGCCAGCGGCGAGGTCACCGACGAGGTGCCGCTTCGTGTCGGGATCGACTGGAACGCGGTGCCCGCCAACGCCCGCAGCGCAAGCATCACGATTCGCGGCGATGACGGCACGCGCGTCGCCGTCGAGGTGCCCGTTGCGAAGCGCACGCAGGCCGACGCACGCGGATTCGTCGAAAGCGACGGCCGCATCGCCATCGAAGCCGCGCACTACGGCCGCGCCGTGACGCATGGCGACATCGAATGGGCCACCATTCCGAGCCTTGGCCGCACGCTCTCGAGCGTCACCTCGTTTCCGCCCACCGCGCCGGCAACCGCCACCGACGACACGGGCGCATGGCTCGAATACCCGATCCACCTCGTGCGCGACGGCGCGTTCGACGTGCACGTGGTGATGTCGCCGACGCTGGACATCCAGCATCGCGGCGGGCTTCGCTACGCGGTGTCTATCGATGGCGAATCGCCGAAGATCGTCGCCGTGAAGTCCGATCCCACGCCCGGTCATGCCGATTTCAACGCCTGGACACGCGCCGTGAGCGACAGTGTGTACGTCGGCACCTCGCGGCATCGCGCGACGGCGGGCAACCACACGCTGCGCGTCTGGCGCGTGGACCCGGCCGTGGTGCTGCAACGCGTGGAGATCGCGCGCGAGGGGGCGCGGACGAGCTACCTCGGCGCACCGGAGAGTCCGAAGCTGTAAGCGTCCATCCCCGCCATCCGCGGAACGAACAAGACCCATGCCCCGAGCATCCTCACGATGACCAAGCCCCTGCACCTCCACGAAGATCGCCTCTTCCCCGCCGAGCCCGCGATGCGCGACGTCGCGCGCCGCCTTTATCGCGAAGTGGCGACGCTCCCGATCGTGAGCCCGCACGGCCACACCGATCCCTCGTGGTTCTCGACCAACGCACCGTTCGCCAACGCGACCGAACTGCTGCTGGTGCCGGACCACTACGTGTTCCGCATGCTCTACAGCCAGGGCGTGTCCTTGGACGAACTCGGCATCCCGCATGCGGACGGCACGCGTGCGAACGTCGATCCGCGCGCGGCGTGGCGCGTGTTCGCGCGAAACTTCCACCTGTTCCGTGGCACGCCGTCGTCGATGTGGCTGAACCATGTCTTCCATGAGGTGTTCGGACTTCGCCATCGCCTGGGCGAATCGACGGCGGACGAGTACTACGGCCGCATCACCGAAGCGCTGCAGACGCCACAGTTCACGCCCCGTGCGCTGTTCGAGCGCTTCAACATCGAGGTCATCGCGACCACCGAATCGCCGCTGGAAGCGCTCGAACACCACCAGAAGATCCGCGACAGCGGCTGGAAGGGCCGCGTCATCACCGCGTACCGGCCCGACCCGGTAGTCGATCCCGAACACGAGCAGTTCCCGGCGGCGCTGCAGCGTTTCGGCGAAATCACCGGCGAAAACGTGTACACCTGGGAAGGCTACCTGCGCGCGCATCGTCAGCGTCGCGACTTCTTCAAGGCCATGGGCGCGACGTCGACCGACCACGGCCATCCGTCCGCGGCGACGGCGAACCTGCCGCCGGACGAGGCGCGCAAGCTGTTCGACATCGTCGTGCGCGGCGCGGCCACGCCGGCGCAGGCGGAGCTGTTCCGCGCGCAGATCCTCACCGAAATGGCGGCGATGAGCCTGGACGACGGTCTGGTGATGCAGATCCACCCGGGCTGCTTCCGCAACCACAACGTCGGCCTGTTCGATCGCTACGGCCGCGACAAGGGCGCCGACATTCCGCTGCGCACCGAATACGTGCATGCGCTCAAGCCGCTGCTCGACCGCTTCGGCAACGATCCGCGCCTCAACGTCATCCTCTTCACGCTCGACGAAAGCACCTACAGCCGCGAACTCGCGCCGCTGGCCGGCCACTATCCGACGCTGTTCCTCGGTCCGGCGTGGTGGTTCCACGACGCGCCCGAAGGCATGTGGCGTTTCCGCGAGCAGACCCTTGCCAGCGGCGGCTTCTACAACACCATCGGCTTCAACGACGACACGCGCGCGTTCCTCTCGATCCCGGCGCGGCACGATGTCGCGCGACGAATCGATTGCGCGTTCCTCGCCAAGCTCGTCGCGGAACATCGCATGGACGAGGACGAGGCGGTGGAGGTCGCGATCGATCTGGCGTATCGCCTGCCGAAGAAGGCCTACCGGCTGTAGGCGATGGGAGTTGCGATGCGGTCCACGTGGAAGCATGCACACGGCGCGATGCAGGCGCTCGTCGTCGCGACGCTGCTGTTTTCCGGCACGGCATGGGCCGCGGAGCGAGCATCGCCGCGTGAGCGCCAGCTGCTCGACACCGGCTGGCATTTCCACAAGGGCGATCCGGCCGGCGTCACCGGACTCGATTACGACGTTCGCCCTCCTGTCGCGCAGAGTGCCGACGGAAAGGACGCCGACGCGCGCCCTGATGCGGCGGCGAAGGTGCAGGCCCACGGCGAGCGCGTGCTCAAGCCGTGGATCCTGCCGACCGCGAATGCGCTGATTCGCGATCCGGTGAAGCGCCACGCACGTCCGGCAGGAAATCCCGGCGGCGACGTGGCGTTCGTGCAGCGCGATTTCGACGACAGCGCATGGACGAGCGTGACGCTGCCGCACGACTGGGGCATCGCCCGTCCGTTCCTGAGGGATGGTCCTTACGGCGGCATGGGGCGCCTGCAGACGTGGGGGCCGGCGTGGTATCGCCGCACGCTCGACATTCCCGCGAGCGATGCGGGCCGCAAGGTCTTCCTCGATGTCGATGGGGCTATGTCCTACGCGACGGTCTGGCTCAACGGCCAGCTCGTCGGTGGATGGCCTTACGGTTACAACGGCTGGCGCGTGGATCTGACGCCGTACGTCGTGCCCGGCGGCGTCAACCAGCTGGCGATACGGCTCGACAATCCGCCCGAATCGGCGCGCTGGTATCCGGGCGCGGGGCTGTATCGCAACGTGTGGCTGGTGAAGACCGACGCGGTGCACGTCGCGCACTGGGGCACGCGGGTGACGACGCCGCAGGTGTCGAAGGATGTCGCGACCATCACGCTGGATGTTTCCATCGACAACGATTCCGCGCGAGCAGCCGACGTAACCGCAAGCACTGAAGTGTTCGAACTCGATCCGGACGGGGCGAAGCGTGGCGCATCAGTCGCGCGCATCGATGGCGGACGCGCGCGGGTGCCGGCGAAGTCCGGCAGGACGATCAGTGCATCGACCACGCTTGCGAATCCGAAGCTGTGGGGCCCGCGCCCGACGCAGGAACCCAACCGATACATTGCCGTCACCACGGTCTTCAGCGACGGCCGCGTCGTCGACCGCATCGAAACTCCGTTCGGCATCCGCACGGTCCGCTTCGACGCGAGCGAAGGCCTGTCCGTCAACGGCGAGCGCATCGCCATCCAGGGCGTGAACAACCACCACGACCTCGGCGCGCTGGGCGCCGCGTTCAACGTGCGCGCGGCGGAGCGCCAACTGGAGATCCTGCGCGACATGGGCGCCAACGCCATCCGCATGGCGCACAACCCGCCCGCGCCGGAACTGCTCGAACTCACCGATCGCATGGGCCTGCTCGTCGTCGATGAGATCTTCGATTCGTGGGAACGGAAGAAGACGCCGCTCGACTTCCACCTCGTCTTCCCCGACTGGCACGAGCCCGACCTGCGCGCGATGCTGCGCCGTGACCGCAACCATCCGTCGATCGTGTTGTGGGGCGTGGGCAACGAAGTCGGCGAGCAGTACACGGGCGAGGAAGGCGCGGCGGTCGCGCGCAGGCTGCACGCCATCGTGCGCGAGGAAGACCCGACGCGCCCGACGATCAACGCGATGAACTGGGCCAAGCCCGACATGCCGCTGCCGCGCGAACTCGACGTGATCGGCCTGAATTACCAGGGCGAAGGCATCCGGCAGGAACCCGAGTTCGAAGGCACCGAACGCATCCGCACGCCGCCGCAGTACGACGCGTTCCATGCGGCGTTTCCCGACAAGGCCATCGTCAGTACGGAAACCGCATCGGCGCTCAGCAGCCGCGGCGTGTACCTGTTCCCGGTGACGTCGAAGACCAGCGCGCCGGCGCGCGATGGAAGCGGCGGCGATTCGAAGATCCGGCAGGTGAGCGCGTACGAACTGCATGCAGTGGATTTCGGTTCCAGCGCCGACAAGGTGTTCGCCAGTCTCGACCGGCATCCGTTTGTCGCGGGCGAGTTCGTGTGGACGGGTTTCGATTACCTCGGCGAACCAACGCCGTACTACGACTCGCGCAGTTCGTATTCGGGCATCGTCGATCTCGCCGGCTTCCCGAAGGATCGCTACTACCTGTACCAGGCGCGCTGGCGTCCTGACGTACCGATGGTGCACGTGTTGCCGCATTGGACGTGGCCCGGTCGCGAGGGTCGGATAACGCCGGTGCATGTTTTCACGTCGGGCGACGAGGCCGAACTGTTCGTCAACGGTGTCTCGCAGGGACGTCGCAAGAAGGCATCGTTCGAATACCGGCTTCGCTGGGACGACGTCGTGTACCAGCCGGGCGAAATCCGCGTGCAGGTTTACAAGGATGGGAAGCCGTGGGCGAGTGCATCGACGCGCACCGCCGGCGCCGCCGCTTCCAACGAGGCGAAGGCGGATCGCACCGCGATCGCCAACGACGGTCGCGACCTCTCGTTCGTCACCGTTCGCGTGCTCGACCGCAATGGCATTCCGGTGCCCGAGGCGGACAACCGCATCCGTTTCACCATCGAAGGCCCCGGCGAGATCGTCGCCACGGACAACGGCGACCCGACGGATATGCAGGCGTTCCGGTCGCACGATCGCCGCGCGTTCAGCGGGCTCGTGCTCGCGATCGTGCGCGCCATTCCCGGCAGGACCGGCACGATCACATTGCGCGCGGACGGCGACAATCTGAAGGGCGCGAGCGTCACTATCGACAGCCGCGTACAGGAGCAACCATGACTACACCCAGTATCACAGCTCGACGAAAGACCCTGCGCGCAGCGATGCTGGCCGGCGCCCTCGCCTTCGCTCCCGCGGGATTCGCGAAGGAGCCCGTGACGACGCTCAAGGCCGCATACGCCGACGATTTCCGCCTCGGCGTGGCGGTGAACGACGACATCGTGTCCGGCCGGGATGCGGCGTCGCAGGCGCTGACGATCAAACATTTCAACGCCATCACCGCCGAGAACGTGATGAAGGCGGAAGTGGTGAATCCGAAGCCAGGCGTATACGACTTCAGCGCGGCCGATGCGTTCGTCGACTTCGGACGCAAGCACGGCATGTACGTGATCGGGCACACGCTGGTGTGGCATAACCAGACGCCGGAGTGGTTCTTCCTCGATGCGAACGGCAACCCGAACACGCGCGAGGCGCAGATCGAACGCATGCGCGCGTACATCGAGAAGGTGGCCGGTCGCTACAAGGGCCGCGTCGATGCGTGGGATGTCGTCAACGAGGTCATCGACGAGCATGGCGGTTATCGCGACACGACATGGGTGCGCAGCGTCGGCGACGGCGACGATCTGGTGAGGCACGCCTTCGAGTTCGCGCACCGCTACGCACCGGATGCGCAGCTGTACTACAACGATTTCAACACGTGGCGTCCCGAGAAGCGCGACGGCATCGTGCGCATGGTGAAGAAGCTCCAGGCGCAGGGCGTGCGCATCGACGGCATCGGCATGCAGGGCCATTGGGGCCTGAACTATCCGTCGCTCGCGGACATCGAAGCGGCCATCGACGCCTACGCCGCACTCGGCCTGAAGGTGATGATCACCGAGCTGGACGTGGACGTGCTGCCGCTCACGCGCGAGGGACAGGTGATCGGCACCGTGATGGCGCACCCGCAGTTCCAGCTGCCGGAGTTCAAGCGCTATCTCGATCCGTATCGCGATGGATTGCCGCCGCACGTGCAGCAGCAACTGAGCGACCGCTACGCCGAGCTGTTCGCGCTGTTCCACCGCAAGCGCGACGTGATCGACCGCGTGAGCCTGTGGGGCGTGCACGACGGGATGTCGTGGAAGAACGACTATCCGGTGCCGGGCCGCATCAACTATCCGCTGCTGTTCGACCGCGCGCGCCAGCCAAAGCCGGCGCTGGACGCGGTGTTGCGTGTACCCTGCGGGGACGCCTGCGCCGTGCGGTCGCATTGAACATCCAAAGGGGACTCGCCATGCCGAAAGGAAGTCGGATTGTTGCCGCACTGATGTCGTGCTTCCTTCTCGCGTCCTGCGCATCGCAGCGCGAGGCCGAATCGCACGGCGAGTCGATCGGACGCATCACCGCGCTCGATCCTTCGTTCGAGGCGATCGTCTCCACCAACGCGCGTATCGAGAAGATCGCCGAAGGCTTCACCTGGAGCGAAGGGCCGGCGTGGATCGCGAAGGGCGACTTCCTGCTGTTCAACGACGTACCCGCGAACACGATGCATCGCTGGTCGGCACGCGATGGCGCTTCGGTGTTCCTCCAGCCTTCCGGCTATGCGGGCACGGATCTGGAAGGCCTGCGCGAAGCGGGCGCCAACGGGCTTGAAGCCGAACCGGGCGGCACGGTGCTCCTGGCCGATTCGGGTTCGCGGCTGATCGCGCGCTTCGATCCGGTCACCAAACATCGCACGACGCTGGCCGCGACCTACAACGGCAAGCGTTTCAACAGCCCCAACGACATCGCGCGCCGCAGCGATGGCGTGGTGTTCTTCACCGATCCGCCATACGGACTGAAGGGCATCGACGAATCGCCGTTGAAGGAACAGCCCGTCAATGGCGTGTACCGGCTCGACAACGACGGTTCGGTGCATCTGATCGAAGGCGCGCTGAAGTTTCCCAACGGCATCGCGCTGTCGCCGGACGAACGCACGCTGTATGTCGCCAATTCCGATCCGGATCATCCGGTCTGGATGGCGTACACGCTGGACGAACGTGGCGACGTGCGCGACCGGCGCGTGTTCGGCGATGCGTCGGACATGATCGCCGCCGGCGCGTCGGGCGCACCGGACGGCCTGACCGTTTCGCGTGATGGCCATCTCTTCGCCAGCGCGCCAGGCGGCCTGCTGGTGATGGATGCGAGCGGGAAGCGGCTGGGCCTGATCGAAACCGGCTCGCGCGTGTCGAACGCGACGTTCGGCGATGACGGGCGCACGTTGTACCTGACGTCGCACACGTTCGTGGCGCGGGTGCGCGTGAATGCGGTGGGCGTCGGGTTCGAGCCATAGCCGAGCGTTGTAGCCCGGGTAGCGAATGCGCACCCGGGACTTGCATGTCAGAGGGCGATCACCCCGGGTGCGCTGCGCTTGCCCGGGCTACAAGAGCGGTTACCGCCTCCGGTGAACCATCGCCCAGCGCCGCATACGCACGCTCGAGCGCCGACACGAAACGTTCGTCCTCCGACAACGGCGCGAACACCGCATCCAGCGTGAGGAACGACGCGACGTCATGCACGGCATTGCCCGTCGTCGCACGCCCGACTTCCGACAGCAGCGCATCCATCGGATCGTTCAGCGCCGCGCCATTGCGTACCTGGCGCCGCACGAACTGCAGCCAGCCCGCGACCGGAATGCACAGCAGGTCGATCGGACGTCCAGCTTCAAGGGCATCGGAGATCGTGCCAAGCAGGCGCACCGGAATCTTCTGCGAACCGTCCCAGGCAATCTGCGAAAGCCGATGCTGGATCGCCGGATTGCGGAAACGTTCGAGGATCGCATGGACATACCGCGAAGCGTCGAAACCGCGCGGCGCGGCGACGTTCGGCACGATGGCCTCGCGCATCAACCGTCCGACGAAGCCGGCGAGCACCGGCGTCGCCATCGCCTGCGCGACGGTTTCGATGCCCATCAGCGAGCCCAGGTACGCCAGCGCCGAATGTGGCGCGTTGAGCAGGCGCAGCTTGGCGCGGTCGTAGCCGGCGATGTCGTCGCTCATCGTCACGCCCACGCGCTCGAACGGCGGCCGGCCGTTGCAGAACGCATCCTCCACCACCCACTGCGTGTAGGCCTCGCGCTGCACCGGCCAGGCGTCCGTGCAGCCGAGTTCATCGGAAACATGCGCGACCAGCGCGTCGTCGGTGGCAGGCGTGATGCTGTCCACCATCGAACGCGGGAACGCGCCGTTCTCGGCGATCCAGCACGCGAGGTCGTGATCGATGCGCTGCGCGAACGCCACCACCGCGCGACGCAGCTTGCCACCGTTGTCGGGCAGGTTGTCGCAACTGAGCACGGTGAACGGCGCGAGCCTCTGCGCCTTTCGACGACGCAGGCCTTCGACGAGATAGCCGATGGCGCTGACCGGCGTCGTCGGATAGATCACGTCGTGCGCGATATCCGGATGCGCGAAGTCGAGCTCGCCCGCCGACAGGCAATAGCCCTTTTCGGTGATCGTCAGCGTGACGAGGCGAACGTCCGCATCGGCCAACCGCGCAAGGACGCGCTCGCCCTGCTCGCGTGCGGCGATGATTTCGCGCAGCGAGCCGATGACGCGCAGACGTGGCTGTTCGCCCAGCAGCGCGAGCGTATAGAGCCCGTCCTGCGGCTCCAGCGCATCGCGCACGTCGCGGCTGTTGAGCGAGACGCCGCAGATCGCCCAGGCCGGTTCGTCCGCTAGAACATCGTCGATGTAGACCGCCTGGTGCGCGCGGTGGAACGCGCCCACGCCGATATGGACGATGCCGATGCCGGTGGCGTTGCGGTCGTAGGCGGGGCGCTGGATGTGTTCGGGAAGCGTGGCGATCGTGTCGGGCGTGAGTCGGCGTTCGGTCATGTCTTGCTTGCTGCGGCGTTCGATGTTGGGAATACGTCGATGTCGCCATCCCCGCGTTCGCGGGGATGGCAGCGACACGGACTCACTCTGTCACGGTGACGCGCGTCTTCGCACGGATGTCCGCACTCGACGCGCCGATCTGCACTTCATACGCACCCGGATCCACCGAGTACGCCTCGCGCGTCTCGTCCCACGTGCGCAGATCCTTCTGCGGCGTGATCGTGAAGCTCACCTCTCGCGACTCGCCCGGCTGCAGGTGAACGCGCTGGAAGCCGCGCAGTTCCTTGCCGGCGCGTTCGCGCTTCGGGTCGAGCGGATGCAGGTACAGCTGCACCACTTCGTCGCCCGCACGTTTGCCGGTGTTCTTCACCTGCACCGTCGCCGTCACCGGCTGCGTGGCGTTCGCCTTCGCGCGGTCGAGCTTCAGGCCCGAATACGCGAACGTCGTGTACGAAAGCCCGTGACCGAACGCGTACAGCGGTTCGCCGCCGAAATAGCGATACGTGCGATTGCGCATCGAGTAATCGTCGAACGCCGGCAGCTTCTCGTCTTCCTTGTAGAACGTCACCGGCAGGCGACCGGCGGGACTCGCGTCGCCGAACAGGACGTCGGCCACCGCATTGCCGCCGCGCTGGCCCGGATACCACGCCATGACGATCGCCGGCAGGTTCTGCTTCGCCCAGTCCACCGCGATCGCCGAACCCGCGGTCAGCACCATCACGACCGGCTTGCCGGTGGCGTGCAGCGCCTCAAGCAGCTTGCGCTGCGTATCGGGCAGGCGGATGTCGGTGCGGTCGCCGCCGGCGAAGCCCGGATAGTTGACCGTCATCTCCTCGCCTTCGACATCGCCGGTAAGTCCGCCGACGAAGATCACCACGTCCGAATCGCGCGCGGCCTGCACCGCTTCCTCGAACGGCGGCTTCGCGCCCGGCATGCGCCACGCCAGGCGGACGCCTGCATCGCGTTCGCGCTCGTAGTACTCGAGCCGCACCTTGTACGCGCGACCGCCTTCGAGCTGCACGTCCGCATGCTCGGCATGCAGGCGGTCGGTGTTCTGCCAATGGTCGATCACCAGCTTGTCGTCGACGTACAGTCGCACGCCATCGTTGCCGGCCGCTTCGAGCTGGTAGGTGCCGCTCACCGGTGGCAGCAGCTGGCCGCTCCAGCGGATGCTGAAGTCGTCGGCGGGAATGTCCTGGCCGCCCTGCGCTTCGCCGCGCGCCAGCAGGTTGTCGGTCGGCGAACCGCGATCCCAGCGGAAGCCGATCTGCGGATCGACACGTACCAGCGTCGGCTTGCCCTTGAGGTCGCGATTGCGGAAGTACTCGCCGCGCAGGCCGCGTTCGGTCGAACCTGCGTCGGGGCGCAGATACTGCGGTTCGATCAGCGGATTCGCCGCCGGATCGTCGCGGCCTTCGACCAGATCCACGCCGCGCGCGTGCACGATCTTCGCGTTCGGCGCGGCCTCGCGGATGCCCTGAAGGATCGTCACCGGCGCCGCGGGCGTGCCGTAGTAATTGCCGAGCAGCGCCATCGTGTCGTCCGCGGTGGGGCCAACGACGGCGATGCGCCTGATGTCGCGCGACAGCGGCAGCACGCCGTCGTTCTTCAGCAGCACGATCGATTCCTGCGCGACCTTGCGCGAAAGCGCGTCGTGCTCGGGCGACTGGTTCGCCGAGTACGGAATGCCTGCCCAACGCACCTGCGCCGGCGGATCGAACATGCCAAGGCGCATGCGCGCGGTGAACAGCTTCGTCAGCGCCGCATCGACTTCGTTCTCGGAAATCAGGCCCTTTCGCACCGCGACCGGCAACGACGGCATGTAGGTGTCGCCGCAATCGAGCTGCGTGCCGTTCTTCACCGCGAGCGCCGCCGCTTCCTCCGGCGTCGCGACGATCTTGTGGTGCTTCCAGATATCGACGATGGCCCAGCAATCGGACACCACGTAACCCTTGAAACCCCACTCGCCGCGCAGCACGTCCTGCAGCAGGAACTTGCTCGCGCTCGCCGATTCGCCATACACGCGGTTGTACGCGCCCATCACCGCATCGACATCGCCCTCCTTCACCAGCGCTTCGAACGCGGGAAGATAGGTCTCGCGAAGATCGCGCTCCGTCGGCTTCGCATCGAAGGTATGGCGGTCCGCTTCCGGTCCGCTGTGCACCGCGAAGTGCTTGGCGGTCGCATCGAGCTTGCGGTACTTCGGATCGTCGCCCTGCAGGCCCTTCACGAACGTCACGCCCATGCGCGAGGTGAGGTACGGATCCTCGCCATAGGTTTCCTGTCCACGGCCCCAGCGCGGATCGCGGAAGATGTTGATGTTGGGCGACCAGAACGTGAGGCCCTGGTAGCGACCGCGCTGGTCGTGGCGTTCGTACTCGTGATGCTTCGCGCGCGCCTCGTCGCTGATCGCATCGCTGATCTGTGCCATCAATGGCACGTCGAAGGTCGCCGCCATGCCGATGGCCTGCGGGAACACCGTCGCCCCGCCCGCACGCGCGACGCCGTGCAGCGCCTCGTTCCACCAGTCGTACGCGGGCACGCCGAGGCGGTCGATCGCCGGCGCGGCGTTCTGCATCTGCGCGGCCTTCTCGTCCAGCGTCATGCGCGAGACCAGATCGGCGGCGCGCTGTTCGAAACTGCGCGTGGTGTCGAGCCAGGGCCGTTCGTCCGCCTTTGCATCGGCCGCGCAGGCGCCGAACGAAGGCGCGCACAGCGCGAGCAGCAGCGCGAGCGCGAGGCGCCTGCGCGAAGAAGAACCCGCCTTCGACCGCTGGCCCTCGAGGTTCATGCGTTCCATTCCGATCGCTCCTCAGTTGTCCTGCACGATTCGCGCATACGGCCCCACCGTCGCGCCGATGAAGCCGCCGGCGACATCGGTGCTCAGGACCGTTCCGTCCACGTCCTGCTTCAACCACGTCCAGCCGTTGCCGGCGTCGTACGCGAAGGCGTAGTCGCCGCCGTTCGCTTCAATCTTCAGCCTCAGTTCCTTCGTCTTCGCCGGCAGCATCGTCGTTGCGAGCGTGTCGTCCGCATCCTTCTGCCGCTTGCGCAACGACAGCACCACGCCATCGCCGACGCGGCGCGCGGTGAAGGCGAACCAGTGCTTCTCGTTCTGGAACGCGGCGAGACCGGCTTCGGTGTTCGTGTCTGCCGAAACCAGAAGTTCCGTGCTCGCTTCGAACGCGAGGTGCTGCTGGCGGCGCGCAAGGAACGACGGATTGCCCAGCGTATCCAGCCCGGCCCGCAGCGGATGGATCGCGAGCATCCCGCGATGCGAACGCACGTCGGCCCATTGCGACTTCGGCACGCGCGCGAACATCCACGTCGTGTCGAGCTTCGGTTTGTCGAAGTCGTCGCGCCAGGTGAAGTTGCCGCTCAGCGGCGCCTGCGTCGCGCCGCGCTTCATGAACGACGGTCCGTCGGCGACCTGCGGGATGCGCGTGCCGTGCGGCAGGATGGTCGGCCAGCCGTCCTTCCATTCCACGGGCAGCAGGAAGGTCTCGCGGCCGGTGTTGTAGTGCTTGCCGTCGTAAGCGCGGCTGGCGAGGAACACGGCCCACCACGAACCATCGGTGGCTTCCACCAGGTCGGCATGGCCGGCGTTGGTGATCGCGTCCGCGCGGTCTTCGGGAAGATCGCGCTGCGTGAGGATCGGGTTGTGTTCGTACGGCGCGTACGGGCCCCAGATGTCGCGACTGCGCGCGACCACCTGCGAATGCTGCGGCCCCGTGCCGCCCTCGGCGCACACGAGGTAATACCAGCCGTCGCGCTTGTAGAGGTGCGGACCTTCGATCCAGATCGGCTTCTGCGCGAGGTCCATGCCGCCGTTGAGCAGCACCTTTCGCGGACCGATCGGCTTGAATGTCGCGCCGTCCAGTTGCTGCATCCAGATCGCGCGATGGCCTTCGTACAGCGGCGTGCCTTCGGGCGCGTCGTTGTTGACGATGTACAACTTGTCGCCGTCGAAGAACAGTGAGGGATCGATGCCGCCGATCGTCGGCAGCCAGACCGGATCCGACCACGGGCCCGCCGGATCTTTCGCGGTCGCGATGAAGTTCCCGCCTGCGTCCACCGACGTGTTGACCACATAGAACGTGCCGCCGTGGTACTCGATGGTCGGCGCGAACACGCCGCGCGACATGCCCAGGCCGTCGAAATCGAGCTGCGTTGGACGGTCGATGACGTGGCCGACCTGCGCCCAGTGCACGAGGTCGCGGCTTTCGAACACCGGGATGCCGGGGAAATACGCGAACGTCGAGTTCACCAGGTAGTAGCGATCGCGCGCGCGTACGATGCTCGGGTCCGGGTAGAAGCCGGCGAGGATGGGATTGCGGTACTGGCTCGGCTTCAGCGGCGCGTCGAACGGCGCGTCGTGGCCTTTGTATTCGAACCAGTCGAACAGCACCGGTTCGGCGGCCAGCACCGGGAGTGTCGCGAGGGCGAGCAGCAGCGCCGCGACCGACTTCGCCATGCGTGCGCGCCCTTGTAGCCCGGGTAAGGCCAAGGGCCGCACCCGGGGTAGCGCCTCCGGAAACGTTGCCCCCGGGTGCGCTTCGCTTACCCGGGCTACGGAGGCACGTGAAGATGATGGCGCGCGCGCATTCATCTTCTTACCAATCCCACATCGCGCCGTCTTCCAGGCGCGCGATCGGCAGCTGCTTGGGCGCATACGGGAACTTCGCCGCGAGCTTCTCGTCGATGTCCACGCCATGGCCGGGCGTGTCGCCCACATGCAGGCGGCCGCCGCGGAAGACGTAATCGTGAGGGAACACCTCGTTGGTTTCGTCCGAATGGAACATCCACTCCTGGATGCCGAAGTTCGGCACCCACGTGTCGAAGTGCAGTGCCGCGCCCATGCACACTGGCGAAAGATCGGTCGCGCCGTGGAAGCCGGTGCGCACCGCGTGCAGCGCGGCGAAGTCGGCGATACGGCGGACGTGCGTGATGCCGCCGCCGTGCACGATGGTGGTGCGGATGTAGTCGATCAGCTGGTTCTCGATGAGGTGCTTGCAGTCCCAGATCGAGTTGAACACCTCGCCCACCGCGAGCGCGGTGACCGAATGCTTGCGGATGAGTTCGAAACCCTTCTGGTTTTCGGCCGGCGTGGCGTCCTCCAGCCAGAACAGGCGGAACGGTTCGAGGTCGCGCGCAAGACGCGCGGCCTCGATGGGCGTGAGGCGGTGATGCACGTCGTGCAGCAGTTCGACATCCGGGCCGTGATCCGCGCGCAGACGCTCGAACAGCTTCGGCGCGACGTTGAGGTACCTTGGCGTGTTCCACACGGTCTCGGCCGGCAGCTCGCTTTCGGCCGGCTCGTAGGGCTTGCCGCCGACGGAAATGCCGTAGGCCTTCTTCACGCCCGGGACGCCGCACTGCGCGCGCACGGCGAGGAAGCCCTTCTCCATGTACTTGGCGACCTCGTCGGTTGCTTCCTCGATGTCGCGACCGTTGGCGTGGCCGTACACCAGCGCGCCCTCGCGCGAACGGCCACCCAGCAGCTGGTACAGCGGCATGCCGGACATCTTGCCGAGGATGTCCCACAGCGCGACGTCGACCGCGGCGACGGCGGTCATCGTGACCGGGCCGCGACGCCAGTACGCACCGCGATGCAGGAACTGCCACATGTCCTCGATACGGCCGGCGTCGCGGCCGATGAGGTTCGGCACGACGTGATCCTGCAGGTACGACGCGACGGCGAGCTCACGGCCGTTGAGCGTCGCATCGCCCAGACCGGTGATGCCCGAACGCGTGGTGATCTTCAGCGTGACGAAATTGCGGCCCGGGCAGGTCACGATGACCTTCGCGTCGACGATCTCGCGATCGCGCGCGGAGCCCTGGCGGTTCTCGTTGGTTGGGGTGCTCGTGGTTGCGGTGTTCATCGTGCGTGATCGTCGGTGGAGGCGGTGGGGAGGGTGAGTTCGAAAGGACCAGCGGGCAGGTTCGCGCCGTCGAAGAGCGTGCAGGTCGGGCCGTCGGCCCAGCAGTAGCGCACGCGCGTGGCTTCGTGCGCGTTCGGCGCGCGCAGCGTGACGGTGTTGCTCCACGCCTTTGCGTCGGCGAATCGGCAGCTTTCCTGCGTCGCGCCGCACAGTTCGAAACCGATGGGGCCGTTGGCGCCGACGCCGACAAGATCGCCGGTGTTGTCGCCGAACGTCACCACGACGGCGTCATCCACACGGCGCGCCGAACGCGGCACCGGGCCGGACGGCGGCAGCTTCTCGCCGTACACGACGTGGCGCGCGACGCGCGCGAGGCGACGGCCGAGTTCCTGCTTGTTCGACGGATGGATGTCGTAGTGGTCGCCGATGTCGATCGCGACGGCCAGTCCGGTGTTCGCATCGTCGTTGGCGACGATGCGCTGCGATTCGCGCAGCTCCGCCCAGCCGCTTTGCGCCGGCTGCGACTTCGGCATGCCGTAGTTCGCCAGCTGCACGATCAGCATCGGCGTCTTCGCGCCGAAGCGCGAACGCCAGTCCTCGCGCAGCGTGCGCAGCAGGTCGCGATAACGCGCCGCTTCGCCGGTGTTCGACTCGCCCTGGTACCAGAGCATGCCGCGCACGTTGTACGGGCCGAGCGGCGCGATCATGCCGTTGTACAGCGTGGAAAGGCCGGCAGCGGTCTGCCACGGCGCGCGTGGCGGCGCGTCGTTGCCGGGCACCATGCGGTACTTCCACGGATTCGACAGCGGCGCGCTGGAGCCGTCCCTGAAACGGAGCAGGTTCGCCGATGCCGGGCCGGACAGTCCGCCTTCGCGATACGTGTCGAGCACGTTCACGACGACGACGTTCTCGCCTTCCTTCAGCAGGCCCTTCGGCAACGCGTACGCGCGGCCGCTGCCGGCGCCGTACGTGCTGCCGACGGCAATGCCGTTCACCCACGTCATGTCGACTTCGTCGGCCGGCGCGAGCGCGAGCGTCGCGTCCTGCGCGGCCTGCTTAGCGGTGAGCTTCACCGTCGTGCGATACCAGACCATGCCGTCGAACGCGGCCAGTTCCGGCACGCCCCAGCGCTCCCACGGGCCGAGGTCGCGCGGGGCGACGCGCCAGTCCTTGCCGGGCGAATACGTCCTGCTCCACGGCTCGTCGCCGGGCTGCGCATCGCGACGCGCGTTCCACCAGCGCGCCCACACGTCGCCCCAGCGCGCGATCGCGCCCACCTCATCAGTGGCGTACTGATCGAGCACGTCGAGTTCGTCGTTGTAGAGTTTCGTCGCGCGCAGCGCGTCGCCGCTGGTCCACGCCTGGATGCGCGAACCGCCCCACGCGGCGTTGATCAGGCCCATCGGCACATCGACGGTCTTCTGCAGCTCGCGCGCGAAGTAGTAACACGCGGCAGAGAAATCGCGGATCGTGTCGGGCGTGGTCGTCGTCCACTTCGCAGGCGTGGCGAACGTCGCCTGCGGCGTGACCGCGCCGTTCTGCGGCACGGTGAACAGGCGGATGCGGTCGCTGTTGGCGCCGGAGATCTCCGAGCGCGCATCGAGCGAACGCCACACCTGCAGTTCCATGTTCGACTGGCCCGAACACAACCAAACGTCGCCGACCATCACGTCGGCGACGTTCTGCGTCGTCGAGCCCGCAGTCGCGGTGAGCGTGTACGGGCCGCCGGCCTTCATCGCCGGCAGCGTGGCGCTCCAGTTGCCGTCGGCATCGGCGCGCGCGGTTGCACGCTTGCCGGCGAAGCCGAGCTTCACCTGCTCGCCGGCAGTGGCGCGGCCGAACACGCGGATCGGCTGCTCGCGCTGCAGCACGGCGTGGTCCTGGAACATCGTGTGCAGCAGCGTGCCGCCTTCTGCGGCGCTGACAGCGAATGCACTGGCGAACGCGACGGCGCCAAGCAGCGCGCGCGCGAGGTTTCCAACGTAAGGCTTGCTCATCGACATGGTTCAGCCATTCCCCGGAGCGAACGGAAATTCGAGCGATTCGTAGTAATCCAGCGGATGCGCGGGCGGCGCGTAGCCTTCCGGCAGCGGACGCTGCGAGAACGTCTGGAAGTACGCGATGCTGGCGTCGCGCCACCACTGCGCTTCCTTTTCCTGGATCGAAAGGAAGGTCGCGACCTGCGCATGGCGCTCCGGATCGATCTTCCCGGCCAGCCCGTCCCACGTCCTGCGCATGCCACGCACGGTGTCCACGCCGCGCGAGTAATGCACGACGAGTTCGTCCCACAGCGTGCGGCCGGATTTGGTCGTGTAATCCCACGGCAGGTGGTGGAACCACAGCAGGAATTCCTCCGGCGTCTTCGCGGCATCGTCGAACTGCACGGCGACGGGCCTGGCGTACTGCGATACCGCATCGCTGCCGCGCGTGGTGCGGTCGAAACCGATGCCTTCCTTCGAGGCGCGGTGGTAGTACACGCTGGTCCAGTCCGCGCGCGGGCCGCCTTCGACCCACGGACCCGGACCGTAATGATGGCTGCGCCCCATCAGGTGGTGCAGGCCAAGCGGCGTCATGTAGTCCACGACCGCTTCGCGCGAACCCATCATCATCGCGACGATGGGCTGCACGACCGCGTCGTCGTTGGAGAACGTCATGCGCGTCCATTCCTGCGCGATGTCGCGCGAGGACAGTTCCGGATTCCACGCGAGGCGACCGAACACATACCAGTTCGCCTGGTCGAAGTGCGAGCCGCTCCAGTTGCGGTCGCTGCCGATGTTGGCGACGCCGGCCATGCCGGTCAGGCCGCTCTTGTAGAGCGTGCCGCGATGCAGCTCGCCATCGACGACCTTCGCCACCGTCGAGCCCTTGCCGCGCGCATAAGTATCGGCGCGCAGCGTTTCCTCGAACAGCGGGCCCAGGTACGCCAGGTGCGTGGCGAAACCGAGGTACTCCTTGGTGATCTGGAATTCCATCATCAGCGGCGTCTTCGGCATCGCGCCGAACAGCGGATGGAACGGCTCGCGCGGCTGGAAGTCGATGGCGCCGTTCTTCACCTGCACCATCACGTTGCGGCGGAACTTGCCGTCGAGCGGAACGAACTCGTTGTATGCCTGCTTGGCGCGATCGTCCGGCGTTTCGTGCGAATACACGAACGCGCGCCAGATGACGATGCCGCCGTGCGGCTTCACCGCATCGGCCATCATGTTGGCGCCGTCGGCGTGCGTGCGGCCGTAATCCTGCGGGCCAGGCTGGCCTTCGGAATTGGCCTTCACCAGAAAGCCGCCGAAATCGGGAATGGCCTGGTAGATCTCGTCGGCCTTCGCCTTCCACCACGCGCGTACTTGCGGATCGAGCGGGTCGGCGGTCTTCAGGCCACCGATCTCGACCGGCGCGCTGAAACGCGCGCTCAGGAACACGCGGATGCCGTAAGGGCGGAACACGTTTGCCAGCGCGGCGGCCTTCTCGATGTACATCGGCGTGAGCTGTTGTGCGCTCGCGTTGACGTTGTTGAGCACCGTGGCGTTGATGCCGATGGACGCGTTGGCGCGCGCGTAATCGGTGTAGCGCGGGCTCACGTAGTCGGGAAGCTTGTGCCAGTCCCAGATCGATTCGCCCGCGTAGCCGCGCTCGACGTGGCGGTTGAGGTTGTCCCAATGGTTGAGCATGCGCAGCGACGTGCGCGGGACTTCGGTGATGTCGAGCGACGCCAGCGGCTGGCGCGTCTGCAGCAGTCGCAGGAAATGGAAGGCGCCATGCATTGCGCCGGCATCGGTGTTGGCGGCGATTGCTATCGCGTGGCGGCCATCGACCTGCACGTTGCGGATGCGATAACCCTCCTGCCCCAGGTCCTTCGTCGCGAGCTTCAGGGCGGCGATCTGCTTCGAGGACGACGGCGTGCCGACGATCAACGCGCCTTCGACGCTGGCCGCGTCGGCCAGCGGCGGCGCGGCGCCGAGCAGGCCGCCCAGGCCGCGCACCAGCTCATCGCGCGTGGCCTGCTGCGCGGGCGTGGCGGCCGGGGCGACGAGTTGCGCGACGCGGGCGCGGTACGGGGCCGCCTCGGCGTCGGGGATGGGGCGGTAGCGCAGCCACAGGTCGTAGCCGTCTTCGGCGAAGGCCGGGCGCGGGAGCAGGCTTGCAAGGAGCAGCAGCGTGAAGGCCAGGACGCCGGCGACCATCGCCCGGGTGCTGGTTTGGAAGGCGTGTACGCTGTCGCCGGGCGTGCGGGATGCCCGTACCATGTGCAAAGCTCTCATGCGCAATCCTGGTTGAACGAAAGACGGGGCGTCCGCACGTTGCGGCATCCGCGACCGCAGGCCGACAGAAGGAACGAACGTTGGAGAAGCCGAGGAAATCCCTGCGACGCAAGGGCGCCGCCGTGACCATCGATGAAGTGGCCGTGCTGGCGAGCGTTTCGCCGATGACCGTCTCGCGCGTGGTCAACGGACAGGGCAAGGTCCGCGACAGCACGCGCGAACGCGTGATGCGCGCGGTGAAGGAACTGGGCTACACGCCCAACCTGGCCGCCAGTTCGCTCGCTGCCGCGCAGCACACGCGCGTGGCGATGATCTACACCAACCCCAGCTCCGCGTACCTGCGCGAGCTGCTGGTCGGCGCGCTGCGCGGCGCGGCGCGTACCGCGGCGCAGCTGATGATCGAAAGCTGGGACACCTACAACGCCGACGCGCAACGCGCCGCCGCGCGCGAGATGAGCAAGTCCGTGGCGGGCGTGATCCTCCCGCCGCCGCTGTGCGAATCCAAGGCGGTGGTGTCCGAGTTCCTGTCGGCCGGCGTGCCCGTGGTCGCCATCGCGTCGGGCCGCTTCAGCCAGGAAATCTCCTGCGTGCGCATCGACGATTTCCGCGCGAGCCAGGAAATCACCTCGCACCTGATCTCGCTGGGCCACACGCGCATCGGCTACATCAAGGGGCATCCGAACCAGACCGCGAGTGCGCGGCGCTTCGAAGGCTTCCAGGCCGCGTTCGCGCAGGCCGGGCTGGAGATCGACAGCGGCCTGGTCCAGCAGGGTTACTTCACCTACCGCTCGGGCCTCGAGGCGGCCGAGAAACTGCTGGCGAACAAGAAGCCGCCGACGGCGATCTTCGCCAGCAACGACGACATGGCGGCCGCGGTCGTGTCCGTCGCACACCGGCGCGGGCTCGACGTGCCCAACGATCTGTCGGTGGTCGGATTCGACGATACGTCCGCCGCGACGACGGTGTGGCCGGAGCTCACGACCATCCACCAGCCCATCGCCTCGATGGCCGACTCGGCCATCGATATCCTGCTGCGCGGCATCCGTCGCAAGGATCGCAGCACACGCGTGGTGGTCGACCACGTCGTCGCGCACCAGCTGTGCAGGCGCGATTCGGTTGCGCCGCCGAAGGGACGTTGAGAGCAGGGACGATAGGCCGCGCGCCCGAGTAATCCGATTGGAAATTATCCGATTGGAACCACCCGGGCGCGCCATGCGTCAGCCTTCCATCTGCTCCAGTTCCTTGCCCTTGGTCTCGTAGACGTACTTCAGGACAAAGAACACCGACACGATCGCGGCCACGGTGTAGATGCCGTAGGCGCCCGCCAGGCCGATGCCGGCCAGCAGGATCGGGAAGGTCACGGTGATGGCGAAGTTGCTGGTCCACTGCGCGGCGCCGGCAACGGCCAGGCCCGAACCGCGGATCTGGTTCGGGAACATCTCGCCCAGCATGACCCACATCACCGGGCCCCACGAGGCGTTGAAGAAGATCACGTAGACGTTCGCCGCGATCAGCGCCAGCGTGCCCATCGAATCGGACAGCACCAGCTTGCCGTTCGCATCCAGCGATGCGCTGGCGAAGGCGACGGTCATCGCGGCGAGCGACACGGCCATGCCGACCGAACCGATCCACAGCAGCGGCTTGCGGCCGATGCGGTCGATCAGCAGCACGGTCACCAGGCACGCACCGATGCTCAGCGCGCCGGACAGCACGTTGATCAGCAGCGCGTCGCTTTCGGAGAAACCGACCGCCTGCCACAGCACCGCGCCGTAATAGAACACGACGTTGATGCCGACCAGCTGCTGGAATGTCGCCAGGCCAATGCCGATCCAGACGATCTTGCGGATCTTGCCGGTGCTCTTGTTGATCAGGTCCGACAGCTGCGGGCGATGGTGGTCGGACGACAGCGAAGCGTCGATCTCCTTCAGCTTGTTCTGTGCTTCAGTGGCGCCGTACAGCTTGGTCAGCACCGCGAGCGCATCGTCCTTGCGCTTCTTCACCACGAGATAGCGCGGGCTTTCCGGAATGATCAGCAGCAGCACCAGGAACAGCGCCGACGGGAACGCCATCATCCAGAACATCCAGCGCCACGCCTCGTGGCCCAGCCACAGCGCCTGCGTGGATGCGCCGGCGGTCTTGGCCAGCAGGAAGTTGCTCAGGAACGCGCTGAACAGGCCGCCGATGATGGCGATCTGCTGCACCGTCGCAAGCCGTCCGCGATAGCGCGCGGACGCCACTTCGGCGATGTACGCCGGCGACATCACGCTGGCCGCGCCCACGGCGAAACCGCCGATCACGCGCGCGATGACGAACATCGTCGAGCTCGTCGCGGCACCCGCGCCGATGGCGGAAATCAGGAACAGCACGGCGGAGATGATCAGCACCGAACGCCGGCCCCAGCGGTCGGCGAGGCGGCCGGCGAAGAACGCGCCGATCGCGCAGCCCAGCAGCATCGAGGCGACCTCAAAACCCAGGCCCGCCTTGGTGGACTGGAACGCCTGCTGCAAGCCATCGACGGTGCCGTTGATCACGCCACTGTCGAAGCCGAACAGAAAGCCGCCAATGGTGGCGACGCAACTTACAAGAACGATGAAGCGGGTGTTTTCCGCGCTTGCGGAAGTGGAGCCTTCGAGCGTGGCGCTGTTCATTCGCGTGTCTCGTTTGAAGGAGTCGGATTCGGATTCGGGAAGGTGGAACCACCGTACGTCCAGGTTCGACCGGCACCAGCGCGAGCTTCCCCCACGCGCCGCACCCACCGACCTTCAGTTGTCATCCCCGCAACGGCGGGGATCCCGCTTGCCCACGCCAACGCCGGCGACGGCGTTGACGCATCGGACGCCCGGTTCCCGCATTCACGGGAACGACCGCTGTTTTAACCCTTACCCGGGACGAAAGACAGCTCCCCGGGGTCCCGAATCCGCAACCGGTCTTCAGCGCATCAGGTACTGGTTGAGCAGGTTTTCATAACGCTCCTGCTTGCCGCTGATCTGCTTGGGCTCGCCGTTCTTGACGGCCAGCTCGCGCAGGTCGGCCAGGCCGAGCTTGCCGCGTTCGAAATCCTGGCCGGCGCCGCCGTCGAAGCTGGCGTAACGCTCCTTGCGCCAGGTTTCCCACGGCGAATCGTTGAGCAGCGCGTGCGCCACTTCCAGGCCGCGCGCGAACGCGTCCATGCCGCCGACATGGGCGATGAACAGGTCTTCCATGTCGGTCGATTCGCGACGCGCCTTCGCATCGAAGTTCAGGCCGCCCACCAGGCCGCCCTGGCGCAGCACGACCATCATCGCGCCGACGGTGTCGTACAGGTCGGTCGGGAACTGGTCGGTGTCCCAGCCGTTCTGCGCGTTGCCGCGGTTGGCGTCGATCGAACCCAGCAGGTCGTGGTCGGACGCGACCTGCAGGTCGTGTTCGAACGTGTGGCCCGACAGCGTGGCGTGGTTGGCTTCGATGTTGAGCTTGAAGTCGTTGTGCAGGCCGTGCTGGCGCAGGAAGCCGGCGACGGTGGCGCTGTCGAAGTCGTACTGGTGCTTCATCGGCTCCATCGGCTTGGGCTCGATGAGGTAGTACCCCTTGAAGCCGATGCTGCGGCCGTAGTCGCGCGCCATCGTCAGGAAGCGGGCGAAGTGTTCGACCTCGCGCTTCATGTTGGTGTTCACCAGGCTCGCGTAGCCTTCGCGGCCGCCCCAGAACACGTAGTGCTCGCCGCCCAGTTCGACGGTGGCGTCCAGCGCGGCCTTCACCTGCACCGCGGCGCGCGCGACGACGTTGAAGTCCGGGTTGGTCGACGCACCGTTCATGTAGCGCGGGTGCGAGAACAGGTTCGCCGTGCCCCACAGCAGCTTCACGCCGGTGTCCTTCTGGCGCTGCTTGGCCAGGGCGACCATGTGCTTGAGGTTCTTCTCGTACTCGCCGATGTCCTCGGCGTCCGGCGCCAGGTCCACGTCGTGGAAGCAGTAGTACGGAACGCCCAGCTTGGTGATGAATTCGAACGCGGCGTCGACCTTGTTCTCGGCCGTCTGCATCGCGGTGGCGCCTTCCCACGGGAACCTGCGCGTGCCCGGGCCGAACGGATCGTGGCCGGCGTTGGTGAAGGTGTGCCAGTAGCACACGGCGAACTTGAGGTGCTCTTCCATGGTCTTGCCGCCGATCTTCTTCTTGGCGTCATAGACCTTGAAGGCCAGCGGGTTGTCGGAATCGCGTCCCTCGAACGGGATGCGGCCAATGCCGGGGAAATATTCCTTGGCGCCGATGAAATGGTTGCTCATGTTCGTGGGAGTCGCTTTGGTCGGTGGATGGGTGCGCGGCGTCGTGGACGTCAGCGCGCGGGGTTCGGATGCGGCGCGTACAGCGTCTGCGCCGTGTCGAGGAACTGAAGGAATCGCCTGTAGTGCGTGGCGTAGGCGGCCACCGCATCCGCATTGGGTTTTGCAGTGGTTGCGGCATCCACGCTCACGTGGTCGCGTGCGATGCCGGCGATCGCGGTGTCGCGGCCGCTGGCGCGCTCGAACGCCCACAGCGCCTGCAACGCGCCGCCGAACGCCGCACCTTCGGCCTGTTCGGGCACCTGCACGGGCAGGTCGAAGACGTCGGCGACCATCTGGCGCCACGTGGCGCTGTGGCTGCCGCCGCCGGTGAGGCGGATCGAATCGAAGGTCATGCCGGCCGCACGCAGCGCATCGAAACCGTTGCGCAGCGCGTAGGTCGCGCCTTCCATCGCGGCGCGATACACGTTGCCGCGCGTGAGGTTGGCCATGTCCATGCCATGCAGGCTGGCGCGCGCATCGGGCAGGTTCGGCGTGCGCTCGCCGTTGAAGAACGGCAGCATCACCAGGCCGTCGGCGCCGGGCGTCGTGCCTTCCAGCACGGATTCGCCATCGCGGCTGGAAAAACCGAACAGCTTCGCCACGTTCTCGGTGGCGACGGTGCAGTTCATCGTGCAGATCAGCGGCAGCCAGCCGCCGGTGGACGAGCAGAAAGCGGCCCAGCCAGCGTTCTCGTCAACCACGGGGCGATCCGCGCACGCGAACAGCGTGCCCGACGTGCCCAGGCTCATTGTCAGCACGCCCGGCGCGACGTTGCCCGTGCCGATGGCGGCCATCATGTTGTCGCCGCCGCCCGCCGCGACGATCACGTCGCGCGGCAGGCCGAGTTCGTCGGCGATGCCCGCCGCGATCGCGAAGCTCGCATCGGCTTCGACCAGCGGCGGGAGGAAATCGGCCAGGTTCGTGTCGGCATCGGTGGCGGCGAGCATCTCGCGCGACCACGTCCGCGTGCGCACGTCGAGCCAGCCGGTCCCGGACGCGTCGCCGTATTCCATCCAGCGCTGGCCGGTGAGCCAGAAGTTCACGTAGTCGTGCGGCAGCAGGATCGTCGCGAGCTTCGCGTAGACCTCGGGGCGATGCTTGCGCGTCCACGGCAGCTTGGAGGCGGTGTAGCCGGCGAGGATCGGATTGCCGGCCAGCGTCACGCAGTTCGGCGCACCGCCGGCGGCGGACATGATCTCGTCGCACTCGCCGCTGGTGCTGGTGTCGCACCACAGCTTGGCCGGCGCCAGGACGTTGCCGTCGGCATCCAGCGGAACGAAACCGTGCTGCTGACCGGAGACGCCGATCGCGGCGACGGCGGCGCGCTGCGCGGGATCGAGCTTGGCGAAACAGGCGCGGATGGCGTCGATCCACCACTGCGCGTGCTGCTCGCGGCTGCCGTCGTTACCGGCGATCAGTTCCAGCGGCTGGCCGTGCGTGGCGACGATGCGGCGCGAGGCGGCGTCGTAGGCGACGAGCTTGACGCTCTGGGTGCCCACATCGAGGCCGATGAACAGCGGTGCTGCTGCGCTCATGCGCGTCCGGCTCCAGAAAAGTTAGCGCTAACAATTTTGCGGCAGGAGACATCCGCACTGGAAAAGACGACCAGCTGTGACATGGGGTGGAAGCAGGGATCCCGTAGGTGGTACGCACTCTACCAGCGATGAGAAAAAAGCCTTGCTGCAGTGCGCAATGCTTTATCCGACAAGGACTTGGCCTTGCTGCGGCGCGGCGTTCGGGGGCGGCAGGACGGCCCGTCGGGCCTGAACGGGCGCCGCCCTCGCCTGGGAGACGGGCGCGCATCGGGCCGGAAGCGGCCCGTCTCAGGGTCGGTAGCGCTACCAGTGGCGCTTCACAGACCGCGGAAGACGCACGCGATCCACAGCAGCACGAACGCGAGCGCCACCAGCACGAAGGCGAAATTACCCGGCAGCGTCAAAAAGCCCAGCGCCGACGCGATACCGGCGCCGCCGGCCAGCGTGGCGATGAAGAACATCGGAAAACTCGGAGGCGTCAGGCCCATCGGTTCGTTCCTTTCGAGAGATTCAGCGCGGAGGAAGGACGGTGCGCGGGTCGATGAGCTGGCCGCCGCGGCGCAGTTCGAAATGCAGCATGTCGCGGCTCGCGCCGACATGGCCCATCTCGGCGATCGCCGTGCCCTTCGCCACGGTCTGACCTTCGCGCACAAGACGCTTGCGGTTGTGCGAGTAACTCGACACCCAACCACCGGCATGTTCGATCACGATCAGTTGTTCGTAGCCAGGTGAGCCTTCGCCGGAATACAGCACCTTCCCTTCGGCCGCCGCGCGCACGGAGTTCCCGGCGGTGCCAGCGATGTCGAGCGCATACACGAGCGCATCGCTACGCGCGGGCAGGTTCACCAGCGATCCGTTCGCAGGCCACTGCCATTGCGAATTCGCCGGAGCGGCTTGAGGAGGATGGGTTGCGATGGGGGGAGTCGCCGCCGTCGCCGCTATCGTCGTCACCTTCGCCGTCGTTGTTTTTGGCGTCGTCGCCTTGGCAGTCGCAGCCGCGGGCTTCGCCGACGTTGCGGTCGGTGCGGCTTTCGTCGGCACGGGCTTGGTTGCAGTCGCACCGGGCTTCGCGGCAGCCGGCTTCGGTGCCGGCGCGGGTGCGGATTCGGGCAACACGTCCACGAACACCGACGGCGTTGCGGTCGCGGCAGGCGCGGCAGCGGTCGCCGGCTTTGCCGATGCCCTCGCTGGCAAACGCAGCCGGTCGCCCGGATGGATGGTAAACGGCTCGACGATGCCGTTGGCCTGCGCGAGGTCGACCACGTTCACGCCATTGCGCGAGGCGATGCCATACAGCGAATCGCCGGCCAGCACGACGATGCTCCCGTCGCCCGCGATCGGCGCGGTGCTCGGCCACACCTTCACCGTGGCCGGCGTGCAGGCGCACAGGCACAGGGACATCACGAGGATTGTTGAACGACGCACGACGACCTGTCCGGGAGAGTGCCCATGCCGTTGCGATCGCGGCGCCCATGAGCGGGGCGGCGAGGTTAGCCCGCAGGCCGCGGTTGCGGTACGCGCAAAGTTCTCGTTGCACCGGGACCTCGCGAAACGCGCCTGCGCGCTTCGTGCACACCGATACAAATCGCCCGGTACCCGGACACAACGCCGATACGCCCCGACGATGCAATGGCGCCACCCCAACGAAGGAGCCTTCCGATGACGACCTCCCGCCTGCTCGCCAGCGCCCTGCTCGCCGCTCTCGCCGCACTTCCCGCCATGGCGGGTGCGCAGGCGCCGGGGATCCATCGCACCGATCTGCAACGCGAGGACCTGTCCGTGCCCGGCCGCGAAGTCGTGCAGGTGCTGGTCGCGTTCGAACCCGGCGTCGTCGCCGGCAACCATCACCACAACGGCGAGGAAATCGTCTACGTCACGCAGGGCGCGCTCGAATACCGCCTGGAAGGCCGCGCGCCGGTGACGTTGAAGCAGGGCGACGCGTTGTTCATTCCGTATGGCGTGAACCATGAAGTCGTCAACGTCGGCGCCGGCCGCAGCGCGGAGCTGGCGACCTACATCGTCGAGAAGGGCAAGCCGCTTCTCGTGCCGGCGCCTGCCGCGCCCCTGGCGAAGGTATCGCCGGCCGCGTTCGACGCCGCCGAAGACACGATGCGGCTGGACCTGAAGTTCGCCGACCGGATTCCCCTCAAGCCGACGATGTTCGATTCGGCGAGCGTCTGGGAACCGTGAGCTTCACCGCGCCGAAGCGGCCCCGGCGGTGGCATCGAACCACGTTGCGTACGGCGTGTTCTTCACCAGTTTGCGGTTGAGATCCGGCGCGCCGTCGTCCCACCACACGTCGCCGCGCTCACCGAGCGCGACCTTCGCCGCGTCTACTTCGCCACGCGCCCGCGCGAGTCGTTCATCGTCGCCAACGCGGCGTGCAGCGGCGACCTCGCGGCGCGCGTTCATGAGCCGGCGCGTGAGCGCGTCGCGTTCGCCGGGCGCGAGTGCGGGATTCGCGGCGCGCCACAGGCGGCCTCGCACGACGATGTAGCGGGAATCGGGCGTGAGCAATGTGGGCATAGCGCGTGTCGCGTGGCGGGGCACGACATCGATAGCGGCATGCGCGTCACGTAACGGTGAGCACGCGTGAACGACGGGCTCTTGCGCGCGCAACGCATCCGCATCGTCCTTCTCGCGGAGTATTCACACGCGTGCGGCTACGTTCGGCGTGACGACCGAGGAGTTTTCGTGAAGAAACAGATCTCCGCACTCGAGAGCGCCGTCGTGCTGCATTCGGCGCAGATACTGTCGATGGAATGCCTGCTGCGCGCGATGATCGTCACGCATCCGAACCGCGCGGCGTTGAAGGAGGCGTTCCAGCGCATCGCCGCCGAACTGGAGCAGCGCCTGGCCGATGCCGGCTTCGAGAACGGCCTGCCGGTGGACAGCGCCCGCACGCTGGTCGAACCGTTCCATACGCGCACGGACGACTGGATTTCGTGGGTCGACCTGATCGCGGCGGAATAGCGCCGTAGCCCGGGTAAGCGCGGCGCACCCGGGACGCGTCACCCTTGCGCGTCAATAGACGTCCTGGAACGTCCACCCCGTCAGCGCGAGAAAACGTTCGCCCATCGCGCGCACCGGGCCCTCGTCCGGCGACCATTGATGCACGACGCGGTACTTCGTGGTCGCGCCTTCGACGATCCATTCCGAGCCGTCCTTCCCGACCTCGCCGCGCGGCGATGCGAGCGACCAGAGGCCGTCGGCACCGATCGCACGTTCGAACGCATCGGCCTGTGCGCTCGTGAGCTTGATGTCCTTCCTGCGCAGCACCTTGCCCGGCGCGTATCCACCGGCTCCGTCGAGTTCCGTCGCGATCACGCGATCGCCCGCCGCATCGCGCACCACGCGCACGGCGACTGGATGATGGAACGTGCGCAGCCAAAGGAAACGATACGTCCGCGCGCTCGATGATGCCGCGAGCGTAGGCTCGCCCATTGCGACGAGCTGCTTCGAGTACCACTGATTGCGGAATGCGTCGTTACGGTCATCATCCGGCGTCAGCGAATTCGGCGGAAACCGCATGTCCGCGTCCGCAGCCAGCCCGACCAGCCCGGCGCCGCCGATGGCCAGGCAGACGCCGACGATCGTGGATGCGATGACGGTGTTCATGACCTCACCCCTCGAATGCAAGCGCGAGCGCCGTATCGTCGCCAACGAGCGCGCCGCGCATCCGCTCCTCGGTGAGCGGCCTCACTACCCACTTCAGGCGCGCCGGCGAATGCAGGCGTTCCACATGGCACATCGCGACGAAGTACGAAGGACCCGGCGCGACGCAATACCGGTAAAGGTCCCGCGGGCCCGTGTAGTCGCCGTTTTCGTGCGTAACCACTTTGACGACGCGCACCGCATTCCCGCTGACGCGCCCCTCGGGCGTTTCGAACGTCAGCGCTTCGAAACTCCGTTGAAGTTCGGCATCGAACGTGCGGCCCGCACGCACGGCGGCGAAGGCGAACGCCACCACGAAGCACACTATGAGCAGGAACGTCATGGCGTCGCTCATCGTTTCGCACCGTTCACGACACACCCACCGGCGCACGCGGCGCGAACACGATGATCGCTGCACCGATGAGGCAGACGACGCTGCCGATCAGATCCCAGCGATCCGGCTTCACGCCTTCCACCTGCCACAGCCACATCAACGATGCGGCGATGTACACGCCGCCGTAGGCCGCGTAGGCGCGACCGGCCGCGCTGCTTTCCACGAGCGTAAGTAACCACGCGAACGTCGCCAGCGACAGCATCGCCAGCGGAACCAGCCACGCGGTTTTTCCAAGACGCAACCACGCCCAGAAACCGAAGCATCCGGCGATTTCGGCGAATGCGGCGGCGATGTAGACGGCGGTGGTTCTGATCATGTGACTTGCCCCGTCAGCGCACGAACTCCGCCACCACCGGCGGCGACACCAGGCGCTTGATGATCCAGCCGAACAACGCGCTGAACGCCAGCACGAAGATCACCGACACCACGGCGATCGCGGCGAAGAACGCGCCCATGTCGGGCGCGCCCGGCTCGGCGGCGAACTGTGCGCGCATGTAGGAGAACATCGAGAACTGCAGCACCAGCCCGGCGAAGTTCCACGCAATGCCGAACGCCATCAACGCGATGAAGAGCAGTCGCGCCCAGTTGCGTCGTATCAGCAGGCCGATGGAAGCGACCAGCGTCAGCGCGTTCAACGCCAGCATGAACACGAAGAACGCCACCATGTGTTTCATCATGAAGGTCACGAACGCCGGCGATCCCGGTGGCGTGGGCGCCTGCAGCGCCTGTGTCATCTCCGGCGTGCTGAGCATGGTGTAGAGCATCACGCTCTGCAGGATGCCGATGAGCGTGCCGAATCCGGACAGCGTGATGAAGATCCACGCCACGACCGAAACGAAGGTGGACTTCGGATTCTGGTGCATCCCCGCCCCTCCCCTGGGCTGTGTGCGCCCACCCTAGCGGGGCGGGTGAGGCGGTTCAAGCTCGGCCGTCCGGCGACTCCCGTATCGTCATGCGGACGCGGTCCCGGGGCGCATGCGGCATGCGTGGTGCGGGCCCCGGGGCTGCGTGGTGGATCGTTGGATCAGGCGAGCAGGTGCGTCGGGATGGCGCGGTACTTCATGTCGCGCAGCGCGAGTTCCAGGTCATCGCACAGGCGCTGGAAGACGAACACCAGTTCGCCGGGCGACAGGCCCAGTTCGTCGATGTCGTGCTGGACGCACGCGGCGGCGAGCCGCGCGTGTAGAAGCAGTTGATCGCGGGTACGCACGACGTGGTCGCGCGCGGCATCGCCGAAGGCATAGCAGTAAGTCCGGCGCTTCGCCGGACGTTGGGTCTTTCGCATGAGTCGCTCCTTTGACAACGGGAAAGCCTTGCGGGGAATCCGCAAGGATGTCGGGAGGTCAAAAACCGCACACACACGGCGGGCAGATTTTCCCTGTTGGGTTTTGTATGGCTGCCCCCTCCCGACGCGGAACGAACTGCGTCGAGCTTTGTGCTCTCGTGGAATATGGGCACAAAGATCCCACCAGATTTACGTAGGTGGGGACCGGTGTGTGATCGGAGTTTTTGAGCTCCGGGGACGAGTGTTCGCTTGCGCGTAAAACGCATCAACGCGAAGAAGTCGCGAACGGTAGCTGCGTCGCACTTTCAGCGCATCACCGCTTCGTAGCCCGGGTAAGCGAAGCGCACCCGGGGACCCGTACCGTGGCAGCGTGCGAAAGCCCCCGGGTGCGCTTCGCTTACCCGGGCTACGACTGCCGCATCGAAGCGTGCGTTACGGACCGGGGTCGTAGCCGTGATCCGCCTGGATCCATTCGCGCGCGCTTTCGTCCGGATCGATGCGCCATGCGATGTCCGACTCGGTCACGAGGCAGCCTTCGCCTGCCGGCGTTGCGACCACTTTGAGCGAATTGTTCGGCGAGGCTGAAGTCAGCAACGTTCCCTCGCCCATCGCCTGCGCGGACACGCCGCGTTCGCGGACGTAGGTCTCGATCACGTCCTTGCACGGCTGCTTCCAATTGCGCGATTCGGTCCAGTACAGCGAGCAGTAGCCGCTGGCATCGGGCCCGGCCATCCATTGCAGGTGCGACTGCTCGCCGTTGGGGTAGGTGGTTACGTACATCCCCATCGACGGCCGGCGCTTCTCGTCGCCAATGGGGTAGAACGCAACGCCCTCGCCTTCGCGATCGCCGAGTGCATGGATCAGCAGGTCTTCGAGGTTGTAACGGCAGGACGTGGCGCCCTTCGCGACCACCTCATTGATGATGGCCGGATTCGGACGCTCGTCGGGATACGACTTGAGTTCGTTATCCGCGAAGCCAACAAGCGCCGGAAGCGCGGCAAGGACAGCGACCGTTATGACATTGAGCTTCATGCACTCCCCAGGGCATCAAGTCCGAGTGCGCAGATTACTTCAGAAAAGGGGCGCCACGCCGGAGGCGCTTGCGCCGCTCTTGTAGCCCGGGTAAGGCCGAAGGCCGCACCCGGGGGAACGTTTGACGGCCCTCACGCGAAAAGCCCCGGGTGCGCTTCGCTTACCCGGGCTACGGCGCTGTGGGCTCGTCGGGGGTGGTCGCCCAGTCCGGCGTGAGGACGCCATCGCGTACGTAACGATGGAACGATGAGAACGGCCAATCGACGGCCTTCGATGCCCAGCCGTGTTTCACCGGGTTGAAGTGCACGTAATCGATGTGTCCGCGAAGGTCCGTGTCATCGCGGATCGTGTGTTCCCAGAACCTGGATTGCCACGGCGAGGCGCCCGGCAAGTTTCGCGAGAAGCCTTTCTTGATTTCCTGCCACAGGCGGGAGTAGTCGTCGGCGCCGTCACGCATCCGGATGACGGCATGCAGGTGGTCAGGCAACACCACGGCCGCGATCACCTCATGCGCGATGCGAGCGTGCGCCTTGCGCCACGACGATCGCAGCAGGTCCACATGGCGAACGAGCAGGTCGCTGCGCCGATCGCGCAGCGTCACCGTAAAAAAGTACGTGCCGCCGCCAACGCGATTACGCCGATACCGCACCATCCGTGACGCCCGGTCAATTCACAGGCGATCACCGTAGCCCGGGTAAGGCCAACGGCCGCACCCGGGAATGCCGCGTCATGGTGTCAGGGAATGCCGAAAAGCCCGGGGTGCGCTTCGCTTACCCGGGCTACGGTGGCTCAGCAAGGCTAGGCCAGCTGTGCGGCGACTTCTCCGCGCTCTGCACCTCTGAGAAGATTCAGCAGATAGTCCACCATTCCCAGAATTCGGACCACGCGCTCGATGCGAAGCTCTCCGATCAACCGGTGCTGGACCGGATTTCTGACATAACCAAAGAAGCCGCGGAAAAGGAGCTGCGCAGCTTGCTGTTCGCTCGCAACGTTGCTGAGAACTAGCAACGGCGCATCCTTCGAGAAGATTAGACTAATCAAATCCACCGCTGTTGATCCGTCATCAACTCCGGCAAGGGTACGTAGTCTGTGTTCGAGTACCCGGGCGGCTTCCGCTATCACGGTGTCATACCGATCATGCTGCTCATCGCTATTGAAATTCTGCAGAAGGTCGAGACAGCGACTTCTGAGTTCTTCGTCCAGTATTTCGATGCTTCCAATGACGACTGGGCGAGGACGGTGTACGCGCGTGAGGGGAACATCTTGTGATGACGCGGCGACATCCGGTGCAAGATCGAGGGTCTGCGCCGCGATCAGGGGAAGCGGAGCGGCGTTTTTAAAAACGCCTGCATTAGCGAGGATCTCTTCGTACTTGGTGATCTGCCTATCGAGCGCATCCAATGTGCTCGAACTAACATTAGGTTTCGCCGACAGCGCGTTTCGCTTCGCCTTGACCATTCCCAGATACAGAAGTCCGACCGACTTTAGGTAACGCGCTGTCCCATGATCGAAGGACAATGAAACGTCCCAACGACTATCTTCCTCGCCAAGCTGCTTTTCTAGCCACTCTCGCGTCACTTGCGCTTTCCTCACGGGCGCGGCAACGCGAAGTTCCCGGCGTGTCTCATCCGTAATGAAGTCTTTGAGAATCGGATCATCGTCGACGGCGGACTGCTCGTTCTTGAGCAACTCTTCATAAAAGGTCAGAGCGCGAATGAAGAATCGCACCGATTCCGTCTCGAACATCACCCAGTTGTAGAAGTGATCATCCCTAAGCGAGCCGCCAGACATATTCGATCCCCAGCAGACGGAGCAGTTCAAAAAAGGAAGGGCCAGACACCATTACTGGCCCCGGCCCTTTTCCGCGCTCGATCAAATTTACCTTACCCGCACTTGCTATACCCACAATTCAAGCAAGTAGCACACCCATCCATGATCACCACAGCCTTCGTGCTGCACTTATGGCACATCGTGGCAGACGGCGGGAACGCAGCCCCCTCACCCGTAACTTCCACATCCTCCGACCGCGGCTCGTCCGAAACACGCGGCTCCGGGAACAAATCGCCGGCCGAGGTTCCGCTTACTTCACCGTTTTTTTTTGAGAGCTGCGCGTAAGCCGCGCGCTTCTCGGCGATCAGCGCACGCTGCGCGTCGCTCATTTCCGGGTCGTGGATGAGACCGATCGACTTGAGGTGGTCCTCGACGATCGCGCCGAGTTCGGCCACCAGCGAGGGCATGTAGACGCCGCCGGGCTTCCAGTAGCCGCCGCGCGGGTCGAACACGGCCTTCATTTCGTCCACCAGGAAGGTGACGTCGCCGCCCTTGCGGAACACGGCGGACATGATGCGGGTGAGCGCGACGATCCACTGGAAGTGGTCCATGTTCTTCGAGTTGATGAAGATCTCGAAGGGACGGCGCAGTTCGTGTTCGGTGCCGGCGTTGAGCACGATGTCGTTGATGGTCACGTACAACGCATGCTCGAACAGCGGCGATTTGATCTTGTAGGTGGAGCCCACCAGGATTTCCGGGCGCTCGATGCGCTCGTGCATCTGGATGACATCGGCCGTGGGCAGCTCGGCGACCGGCGCGGCGACGGACTTGTTGGTCGCGGCTGCCTTGTCTTCCGGGGTGACGACGCTGTAGCCCTTGATTTTCTTGTCGATCTTGACGGCCATGTGACCCGCTCCTGGTGCGGTGTTGCTTGATCTAGTTTTGAATTAATGCGGTCGCCGCACCGCGTGGGTGCGGCGACCAATCGGGGCTTGCAGACTACCTGGCAGCTTTCTTCGCGACCTTCTTGGCGGGTCGCTTGACTGCCTTCTTGGCGGCGGCCTTGCGGGCCGGCGCCTTTTTCGCCGTCGTTGCGGCGGATTTCTTCACTGCCTTGCGAACCGCCGCCTTGCGGGTGGCGGTGCGCTTGGTCGCGGCCTTCTTGGCCGCCTTCTTCGCGGTCTTTTTGGCGGCGGTCTTGCCGCGCGTGGCGGCCACCGCCTTCTTGGCCTTGGTCGTCTTCTTGGCGACCTTGCGCTTGGCGGCTGTCACGTCGGCCTTGGCCGTGCCCTTGGCCTTGGCGACGGCGGTCTTGCCCGCCTTGCGTGCGGCCTTCACCTTCTTGGCGGCCTTCTTGCGCGCGGCGGTCGCTTCGCGGCGCACGTTGGCGGCTTCCTTCTTCGCATTGGCCGAAGCCTGTGCGAGCTTCTTCTTCGCGCTGCCGACGGCCTTCTTCGCCGCCTTGGTCGCCTTGCGAACGTTCTTGCGCGCGGTTTCCACGGCTTCATCGGCGCGCTGCATGACCGCGCTGCTGAAGGTGGTCACGGTTTCTTTCACGTTGTCGGCGGCCTGCGACAGGGTCGCCGTCACTCCGTTGCCATTGCTCATGTATGCCCTCCTGACGGGCGTCTCATTCGTAAGGCGTTGCGGTAACCGGGGCCTTGCTAAAACGCGGTGCTGCGAAGCGACTCTAAACCTGTAACGGGCCGGAAGATGAATGCGCTTCCGGCTTATTTTCTGCGTGGAAGATCGAAGTCGCTGGGTCCCCGCTTTCGCGGGGATGACAGCGGTGGCTTAGAACTTGCCGTAGTAGCCTTCCTTGAGCGCATCGAACAGGTTGGCGGCGGTGTGCATTTCGCCGTCGTATTCGATCTGCTCGTTGCCCTTCACTTCCAGCACGCTGCCGTCTTCCAGTTCGAAGCGGTAGGTGGTGTTCTCAAGGTCGGCTTCCTTCACCAGCACGCCCTGGAAGGCGGCCGGGTTGAAGCGGAAGGTGGTGCAGCCCTTGAGGCCCTGCTGGTGCGCGTAGCGGTAGATGTCCTTGAACTGCTCGTACGGGTAATCCGTCGGCACGTTCGCGGTCTTGGAGATCGAGCTGTCCACCCACTTCTGCGCCGCTGCCTGCACGTCGACATGTTCCTTCGGCGTGATGTCGTCGGCGGCGATGAAGTAATCCGGCAGCTGCGCGTCGGCTTCCTCGGAAAACGGCATCGCGCGGGCGTTGATCAACTCGCGATAGGCGAGCAGTTCGAACGAATAGACGTCGACCTTTTCCTTTGACTTCTTGCCTTCGCGAATCACGTTGCGGCTGTAGTGGTGCGCGAACGACGGCTCGATGCCGTTGGAGGCGTTGTTGGCCAGCGACAGCGAAATCGTGCCGGTCGGCGCGATGGAGCTGTGATGCGTGAAGCGCGCGCCGGTGTCGGCCAGTTCGTCGACCAGTTCCGGCGCGACCGTGGCGATGCGCTGCATGTAGCGGCTGTACTTGGCGTGCAGCACGCGGCCCGGGATTTCCTGGCCGACCTTCCAGCCGTCCTTCTTCATTTCCG
>Ga0209025_1000801_pt1 | contig 51045 bp, 42 predicted proteins | sample AraplaMF_Col_mLB_FD_184256 | JGI IMG/M metagenome (GOLD analysis project Ga0209025, IMG submission 184256) | Arabidopsis root microbial communities from the University of North Carolina, USA - plate scrape MF_Col_mLB (SPAdes) (version 2) | ecosystem: Host-associated > Plants > Roots > Endosphere... | reverse complement strand
AAACGAATTAAGGCAAAACTAAAAGGCATGAGCCCGGTACAATACCGAGTTCATGCCCACCAGGCTGCCTAAATATTTTATGTCTAACTTTACGGGGTCACTTCATAAAAAGTGAGCGTTTTTTTATGATGTTATTTTTGAATTTTTCGTTCAATATAATCAACAATTATATACATCAATCCGGCAGAAACACTTATTATTAATACACTCATTAATACAAGCGTAAAATTAAACACTTGAAATCCGTACACGATTAAATAGCCAAGACCATTCTTTGAAACTAAAAATTCACCGACAATCACTCCTACCCAAGCCAACCCGACATTTACTTTTAATGTTGAAATGACCGTTGGTATACTAGCAGGAAAGATGACATTTTTAAATATTTGAGATTTTGTAGCTCCAAAGCTCTTAATGACTTTAATATAATTTTCATCAACTTGTTGAAATGCCTGGTAAATCACAAGTGCTGTTATTACAAAACTTATAATAATACCCATCGCAACAATAGAAGTATAAGTTGGTCCGAAGATAACGATCATAATTGGACCGAGTGCAACTTTAGGCATTGCATTAAAAATGACTAAAAATGGGTCCAGTACTTTAGATGCAAATGGATACCACCAGGGAACGATGGCTAAAAGAATGCCAAGAAGAGTTCCTAATATAAAGCCAACAAGTGTTTCTCCAATTGTTATGATAGCTTCATGATAGACTGAACCGTCTAGCAACTTAGAGATAAACAAATCAACTATTTTTGAAGGTGAACTAAATAAAAGAGGATCAATTATTTGTTTAGTGCTTAAAAGCTGCCAAATGATGAAAAAAAGTGCGATGAGTATTATTTGGGAGAAAAATATCCAAAACTTTTTCCTACGATTCTTTTTTGCAATAAAAGCATGATAAGTTTGTAATTCATCCTTTACATTATTCACGCTTCTCCAACTCCTTCCAAATCGAAGAAACAAATGAAGGGAAGAGAGGCTGCTTTCTTGTTTCGAATGGAGAACAATTTTGTAGCACTTCTGGTAATGTGAATACTTTTGAGATTTTAGTAGGAACATTTGTTAGCGTAATGACTCGATCACACATTGCAACAGCTTCTTCAATATCATGCGTTACTAATAGAGCGGTAGTGTTTAACTTCTTAAATAAATTAAATACTAATTCTTCAAGTTTTACTTTGTTTTGGTAGTCGAGTGCGGAAAAGGGTTCATCTAATAAGACGATAGAGGGACTTGTAGAAAGAGTACGAACTAGAGCAACACGTTGACGCATCCCACCTGATAGTTCTCTTGGATAAGCATTTGCATATTCTTTTAAACCGACTTCACTTAATAACTCTAATGCTCTATTCATATTGTCATTTGTATCTTTACCAAGTATTTTTAGGCCAAGAAAGACATTTTCTTTAATCGTTTTCCATGGAAACAAATAATCATGTTGTAACATATAGCCAATTTCCCCGGTATTAATATCATATGGTTGACCCTTAAATTGAACAGTTCCATCATATGGTGTTAATAAAGATGAAATAATCGACAAGAGTGTGCTTTTCCCACAGCCACTAGGGCCTAAAATAGAAACGAATTCTCCTTTTTCCACATCAAAAGACAAACTATCTAATATTTTAATCGCTTTTTCCTTTGATAAAAATACGTGAGAGATTTCATTAACTGTTAGATAACTCATAATTTATCCCTACTACTTCGTAGATTTTAATGCGAATTTCGTATCAACTAATTTAGAATGTGGAACTTCTTTTGATAATTCGCCGGAATTTTTCATGATTTCTTGGAGATTGTTCCATTCATCTTCTTCTAAAATAGGATTTGTTGAATAAGAATGTTGGGATTTATAACGATCAATTACTTTTACGGAAATATCGAAAGGAGTGTCCTTAAAAAATGGAGCTACGCTTTTCGCGATTTCTTCTGCTGAATGAGAATCTACCCATTGCTGCGCTTCATAAAGTGCATCTGAAAATTTTTGTACTGTTTTTCCATTCTTTTTAAGATAACTTTCTTTTGCCATAAAAGCAGTATAAGGAACCTTTCCAGATTCTAAGCCAAATGAAGCTACGATTTTACCTTTACCTTCTTTTTCAAATATACTTGCTGTTGGCTCGAATAGTTGAACATAATCTCCAGTTCCAGCCGCATATGCATTTGCAATGTTTGCAAAATCTATATTCTGAATCAGTTTTAAATCTTTATGAGGATCGATACCATGATTACCTAGAACATACTCGCCAACCATTTGTGGCATGCCACCTTTTCTTTGGCCTAAAAATGTTTTCTTTTTCAATTGATCCCAGTTAAATGCTCCAGTCTGATTTCGAGCAACTAAAAAAGTTCCATCAGTTTGAGTTAATTGAGCAAAGCTTTTTACAGGGTCTTTCGGTTGTTGGGAATAGACATAAAGAGTAGTTTCTGGACCAACCAATCCTATATCTGTGCCGTTTGATAATATGGCCGTCATTGTTTTATCTCCACCCCAAGTGGTCGTTAACTGAACATCAAGACCGTGCTTCTCAAAAATACCTTCACTTAAAGCGACGTATTGAGGGGCATAGAAAAGTGAACGAGTTACTTCTGCTACTCTTACTTTTATCTTCTCATCCTTAGATTGATTTTTCGAACATGCCCCTAATAATGAAGCTACTAATAAAAACAAAACTAATAACCATTTAATTTTCATTTAATCCCTCCTAGCTAAAAACTATACATTAGCCTATGCACTTGGAGAAAATGGGTGAATATGGAAAAATAGATAAAAAAAGAGCAGCCCATTTGAGCTGCTCTTTTAGATCAATTATTTTAAAGGTCCACCAATGTTTGCTAATTGAGAGTCGAAGCCTTCGAATTTTTTAAAGTTTTCCTTGAATTTAGTTACTAATTCAAGAGCTTTGTTTTCGTATGCTACTTTGTCTTCCCAAGTAGTTGAAGGGACTAGTACATTATCAGGAACTCCTGGTACATGTTGTGGAATTGCTAAACCGAAAAACTCATCTTGAGTTGTTTCAACGTAATTTAAATCTCCTTCAAGTGCAGCGTGAACCATTGCTCTAGTGTAAGAAAGATTCATACGTTTACCTACTCCATATTCTCCACCAGTCCAACCAGTGTTTACAAGGAATACATTTACATTATGTTTTTCGATTTTATCACCAAGCATTTTTGCATATTCTACAGCAGGAAGTGGTAAGAATGGTGAACCGAAACAAGTTGAGAATGTTACTTGTGGTGATGTAACACCGCGTTCAGTACCAGCCAATTTACTAGTAAATCCACTTAAGAAGTGATACATTGCTTGTTCTTTTGTTAATTTACTGATTGGAGGTAATACCCCAAATGCATCAGCAGTTAAAAAGATTATTGTATGTGGATGTCCTGCCACACTTGGTTCAACGATATTTTGAATCGCTTGAATAGGGTAGGCAGCACGAGTATTTTCTGTTAAAGTAGTATCATCATAATCAGCTAGACGGCCATCAGGATTAACAACTACATTTTCTAAAACCGTACCAAATTTAATAGCCGAGAAAATTTGTGGCTCTTTTTCATAGGTTAAGTTGATACATTTCGCATAGCAACCACCTTCAATATTGAATACGCCATTATCAGACCAACCATGTTCGTCATCACCAATTAATTTACGGTCAGCATCTGCTGATAAAGTTGTTTTACCAGTTCCTGATAATCCAAAAAATAATGCTACATCACCTTCATTACCAACATTTGCAGAACAATGCATTGGTAAAACATTTTTCTGTGGTAAAAGGAAGTTCATAATAGAGAAGATAGATTTTTTCATTTCTCCAGCATATTCAGTACCACCAATTAAGATAATTCGCTTCTCAAATGATATAATAACAAATGCCTCTGAATTCGTTCCATCAACAACTGGATCCGCTTTAAATGTTGGTGCAGAAACAATCGTAAATTCAGATTCGTGAGTAAGTAGTTCAGCTTCAGTTGGACGAATGAATAATTGATGAGCAAAAAGGTTGTGCCAAGCAAATTCATTAATGACTTGAATTGGTAAACGATACTGAGTATCTGCACCCGCAAATCCTTTAAATACAAATAATTCATTTCTATCTCTTAAGTAAGTAAGTACTTTGCTATATAATTTTTCGAACACGTCAGCTGAGATTGGTGTATTAACTGTTCCCCAATCAATTAAGTTTTCAACAGATGGCTCATTTACAATAAATTTATCTTTAGGAGAACGTCCAGTATATTTACCAGTTGAAACGCTAACTGCTCCCGTTGAAGTTAAAATACCTTCTTGTCTTGTTAGAACTTTTTCAACTAATTCTGAAACGCTTAGTTGGTTATACACGTTATTACTTGATAGTAATTCGTTTAATTCAAAATTTACATCAGCTGTCTTCATATACTAATACCATCCTTTAAATATAATTTGTCTGCCATGTCGGTATCTCGTTAAATAGTATAACACATTTATTTTAATAGTGTATACTATTAGTTGGGAAAATGTGTAATGAATTAAATAAAAAAATAAAAATGATTAAAATTATATACTTAAAGTACGAAATTAGTCCAAAGGAAAGATACTATTAGTCATTTCCTATTTATATTAAATGAATGTGGTAATTGATGTAATATGTTAACTATGTAAATAAGTAGTGAAAATTGTTGACAAAAAAGTGTATTTTTAATATGATACTTTTCATACGGATACTCTCTTATCCCGAGTAGGTGGAGGGATACAGGCCCTACGAAGCCCAGCAACCTCACATTAAGTGAAAGGTGCTGAACCTGATGCAAGGCGGTTTTTTTTGTCTTGGACGATAAGAGCGAAAGGCAAATAATAAAACCTTTCCTCAAGCAATATGGATAAGAGGAAGGCTTTTTTTTTGCTCAAAACTTAAATACAGATGGCAATTTCGTAATTTACACTGAGTTATCTTTATCTTAAATGGGGAACATAGGTTATAGGAAGGTACTTTTTCTATATCTTATGTTGAGAAAAAAGAGATCCGTCAATTCAATTTAGGAGGGGACTCAATGTCACAACGTCGTTTATTTACTTCAGAATCAGTTACAGAAGGACATCCAGATAAAATCTGTGACCAAATTTCAGATTCAATTCTTGATGCAATTTTAGCTAATGATCCAAATGCTCGTGTAGCAGCGGAAACTTCAGTTACAACAGGATTAGTTCTTGTTGCAGGTGAAATCACAACATCTACTTATGTAGATATTCCAAAAATCGTTCGCGAAACAATCCGTGAAATCGGTTATGACCGTGCAAAATACGGATTTGATGCAGATACATGTGCAGTGTTAACTTCTATTGATGAGCAATCTGCTGATATCGCTTTAGGTGTTGACCAAGCATTAGAAGCTCGTGAAGGTAGCATGTCAGATGAAGAAATCGAAGCAATCGGAGCAGGAGACCAAGGTTTAATGTTCGGTTTTGCAGTAAATGAAACACCTGAATTAATGCCACTTCCAATTTCTTTATCTCATAAAATCGCTCGTCGATTAACAGAGGTAAGAAAAAATGAAACTGTTTCTTACTTACGTCCGGATGGAAAAACTCAAGTAACAGTTGAATATGATGAAAATAACAAACCAGTTCGTATTGATGCAATTGTTGTTTCGACTCAACATGGTCCAGAAGCAACTCAAGAGCAAATCGAAAATGATATTAAAGAACTTGTAATTAAACCAGTTGTACCAGCTGAATTAATTGATGAAAATACAAAATTCTTTATCAACCCAACAGGCCGTTTCGTAATCGGTGGACCTCAAGGGGATGCAGGTTTAACAGGTCGTAAAATTATCGTTGATACTTACGGTGGATATGCTCGTCACGGTGGTGGAGCATTCTCTGGTAAGGATGCAACTAAAGTTGACCGTTCTGCTGCTTATGCTGCACGTTACGTTGCGAAAAACATCGTAGCTGCTGGCTTAGCTGATAAAGCTGAAGTACAATTAGCATATGCTATTGGTGTTGCTAAACCAGTATCTATTGCTATTGATACTTTTGGTACAGGTAAAGTTTCAGAGGAAAAATTAGTTGAAGTAATTCGCAACAATTTTGACTTACGTCCAGCAGGAATTATTAAAATGCTAGACCTTCGTCGTCCAATTTACAAACAAACTGCAGCTTATGGTCACTTTGGTCGTACAGATATCGACCTTCCTTGGGAGCGTACTGATAAAGCAGAAGTTTTAAAAACTGACGCTGGTCTATAAGAAGAAGAAAAAGACTGTATACAGCGATTGCTGTTACAGTCTTTTTTATTTTATTTACTTAATTCCTTAATTAAATTTTGAAATGTATAATAAGCTGGCTTAGGCGTGTAATCGTCTTTCATTAGACCAAATTGATGAAATAAATCATCTTTTGAACTATCAGCATCTCTTAGACCAAAAAATTCATAATGTGTTATTACAAGTTCCTTTTGAAGTGAATGGACCGTACGAATAACTGACTCGAGTACCTTTGATTGTTGTTCATATGTTCTTTCAACCTCAAGAAAAGGATTTTTTCCAGTTGGCCAACCATTTTCTGTAACTCGAATTGGAATTGAATTAGGGATCCCGTTTGTAGTCAATGTCTCACGAAATTTGCGTAAAATGTTTTCAACTGTAATAGCGACTTCTTTTAACTCAAGTGGTTCTTCGAATACATCAACATAAAAATTATGACCAATATAATCGAGAGAATTGATTAACTCATCTCCACCGAATTCAAAAAGCTTTTCCCAAAATTGAGGAATTGTTTTTTGACCTTCAGGTACAGAACCAAATCCAATACTAATGCTTATATTGCTTTTAATCTTTTCATTTTTTGCAGTCAATATACCTTGAACTAGCGCTTCAAGTACATAAGGCTTTGAACCATCCATAAAGGTTAAGTTAGGTTCATTCGTAATTTGAATAGAATCAAGATACTTTCCGTATTGTTGAATTACTTTACGAACAAACTGAATCCAATAATCAAGTGACAATTCAGGATCTTGAAGACAACCGATTGTTAAGTCTCCTAATAAGCCAGCATGATAATAGCGATCAATTGCAGCAAAAACTTTTTCTTCTGATTCTGGTCCCATATATACAGCGTAAGTTCTTGGTAATAGTTTTTTTGCATGCCCTTTAAGTTCTTCAATGGCAATTGCAATCTTTTCATAATCATCTTTAGGTCCAACAGCTAATCCAACAGGGGTACCTGCGACCCCAAGTGGATAGATTCCAAACGTCAATCCAGTTGAAATCATCATTCATACACTCCTTTTGTTAGTAAACTATTGTTTACTAGTTTGTTTAATGTTCCTTTAATTTGTGTTATAATATATGATATCTCCATTTAAGATGATAAACTTTTATTTACTAAATGTCAATTTAGGAAGTTTTTATAGAAGGGAATAGAAGAAGTGGCTACGAAACCAGAGCAAATAGGAGAAAGTTTTATTAAGCTTTTACCTTTAATTTTCAACAAGCTTAACAAACCTGGGCAAAAGAATACACCAGGACAAAAACAGTCTGAGTTAACGCACCTGCAGTTTCATATACTTGAGGAATTATTTCATACCGTAGAAGGTGTTTCATTAACTGAACTAGCTCAAAATATTAATATATCCAAGCAGCAAATGACACCATTAATTATGAAATTAGAAGAGAAAAAATATGTCACCAAAGTTCAGAATGGGAAAGATAAACGAAGTGTAAAAATTGTGTTATCAGAAAAAGGGAAACAAACTGTAATGAAGCGATGGGAGGATTTTCATCAACTATTTTGCGAAAAGATAGGCCAGCTTAACGAGGATGATTTGCTTGATTTAGATTATTCAATAAACAAAGTCATCCGCATTATTGGGAAATTGGAATAATCAAAAGGCATCAAATTGATAGAATATCTGATTAAAATGAAGAAGAAATAGATATAGGTTATCAACACACTTAGTCAAATAATTCTTTTTTAAATACATGTTGTGTTTTTGTATTGATGAAACCGATTCTTGAGTAAAATTTAATTGCATCTGTACGTACTGAATTGGTTCGAACTCGAATTTCATGAAACTCCTTTTCGCTTGACCATTTTTCACAATAATGGATAAGTGTTTTACCGATACTTAACCCTCTATATTCAATATCAACTATTAGACCGGATATCTCAATATATGGGGGAGATTCAATCAAATAACGACTTTGTGCATGTATCCATCCTACCAATTGATCTGATTTAACAGCGACAAATACAATATTTTCATTATTAGTTAGTATGATGTTTAAGTTTTTGATTAATTGGTCTTTCTCGATATGATAACCTAATTGATTCGTAAGTCTTATAAGTTCAGGTATATCAGTAATTAATGCAGTGCGATAGTAAATTTCCATACTATTCTCCATTCATAAAAGAATTTTAAATAATAAATTCGATTTCATTTTTAATAATCCTTTAGAAAAACAGAAGTTAGAATAGTTAAATTTTTTAGCTTAATTGAATTATTAGTGGGATTTCCGATCCAGGATGTTCGATTTCAGCGGGGAGTACCTTGAGCCTCCTAGGCCAACACGATGTGGGTCATGTATACGCTGCAGGACGTCGTGGTATTAGCATGCCTACCTTTTTGACCACTGCGGAATCTCACCTGTCCCGCTACTCCCACAGGAGTCTCGCACCTGCCGCTAACTTCAATAACTGTAATAAAACCTAATGAAAACAACAAAAACACCATTCAAAAATGGTGTTTTGTTGTTTATGTTATAAATAACGCTCATTAATAATTTTAAGATGGTGTAGTTCATGGCCAGCTATGATAAAAGCAATCGCCCGAGCTGTTGTTGGCGTATTATAAACTGTTCCTAAATTTTGAAAAGTATGCTCTGATAGGATAGAGAGTTGAGATAGAGTTGATAGACGGACAGATGAAAATTCAGAAATGATTTGATCTAATTCTAGGTGATTGAAATCTGCATTTAGATTATAGGCGTTTTCGTCAAAAGAAGGTAAAGGAGTTTTGTCTCCTCTAGCAATAACTAGAAGTCGGTAACTCATTACTCTTTCTGTGTCACACAAATGCCCAAGTACTTCTTTAAGATTCCATTTTCCTTCAGCATATCGATATTCTGATTGCTCTTTTGAAAGTGACTTAAAAAAGTTAGTCGTTTTTTCATGTTGTTGTTTTAAAATATCAATTAAATCTCCGTCTGGAACAAGTTCAATATACCCTTTAAAATGTGGATTAAATTCATTTGGTAGTGGTCTCGAAATCATTAAATCTCCTCCTCAGATTACTTTTAATAAAATCAAATCAATTAATCACAGTATAACTTATGGTAAAATTATGTAAATAGAAGAATGAAATACTAATATTTAGGAAGAGGGATTCTTAATGATTAAGGGGATTAATCATTTGCTTTTTTCAGTTTCAGATTTAGAACATTCAGTTCGATTTTATCAAGAAGTATTCGATGCTAAGTTATTAGTTAAGGGTAACACAACTGCGTACTTTGATTTAAATGGAATATGGTTAGCACTAAATGTAGAAAGTAAAATTTCTAGAAATGAAATAAGCCAATCATATACACATATGGCATTTTCTATCGATGAGAGTGAATTTGAAAATATGGTTAATAAATTAGTGAAACTAAACGTAAACATTTTAAACAGTCGAGATAGAGATATAAGAGATAAGAAATCAATTTATTTTACTGATCCAGATGGTCATAAATTTGAGTTCCATACAGGTACACTTATGGATCGTATTAAGTATTATAAGGAATCAAAGGAACATATGAAGTTTTACATTTAAGTTGAGAATTGGATAGATTGATAAATTTATTGCTGATAATTACTTTTTATCATCATTTTTACACATTATTTAGATGTTAGAATGAAAAAATAATGATGAACAAATAGTAACATATTGATAGGAACTCAATAATTTCTAAGGGCTTAATTGACGGAACGAAAGGAGATTAAATGATGAAAACGAATATTAAATGGAATGGGAAATTGGCTTTTTCTGGTATAGCACCATCTGGTCATGAAATAAAAATGGATACAGCGGAGTCTTTAGGCGGAGAGAATAGTGCACCAACACCTGTTGAATTATTATTAAATGCTGTGGCAGGGTGTACAGCGATCGATATTGTTTTAATTCTTGAAAAAATGCGATTAACCTTAACCTCTTTTGAAGTTGAAATAGATGGAGAACGTGCAAAGGAGCATCCTAAGCGATTCACTGATATACATTTACACTATATTTTAGGGGGAGAATTAGATACTGAAAAAGTTAAAAAAGCTATAAAATTATCTAAGGATAAATACTGTTCAGTAGCTCATTCTTTAAACTCAACTATTACTGCTAGTTTTACGATTAATGGAACAAAGAGTGATGAAATTCTCTAAGATATAGAGTCAGTTAACTTACGAATTAGAAGCAAAAAGGGCTGTCTCATAAGTCGAATTTTTTATGACTTTGAGACGCCATTTTACATTTTAGAAGCTTTTATAAATCAATATTTCTGTATGCTATTTAACTTTGTTGCTATTAAAAAAGGAAAAGATTTTAAATTATGAATATGACCCTAGTGGGAATTATTTTCTTTCGGAAAGTACGTTTAAACTTTTTAAGTTGATGTTAAACAGTATAAATAAGTTGATCATAAAATAAATATTATTCATTTTGCGGGGTATTTAATATTAGATTATAAGAAAAACACATAAAAGCAAGAAAATGATTGGAACGGAAGGTGCTCGACTCCTGTGGGAGTAGTGGGACAGGTGAGACCCCACAGGCGTGAATGCGCCGAGGAGGCTCAGCGCCCGCCCCACGGAAAGCGAGCATCCTGGAGTGGAAATCGACGAATTACATCACCAAAATAAAAACTAGTAGGTATGCAATTTTATAACGGATCTAAGTACAAATAAAAATGTTAACTTAAAATTATTCAAGTTCTAATTTCACTGTTATTTTGATTTAAATGATAAGTCAATAAAAAATGGCAACTAATGAGCATGTTTATTAGTTGCCATTTCGTATGTTATTTTATAGTTTCAATTCACGAGAAGAGAAAACGCTACTGAGAGACAGGAGTTCTTTTTGTTTTTTTATTCAGCACTATCTAATTGCTTCCTTACATAGGTAGGTAACATAAAACATCCTACATGCAAGTCTGTATTATAATATTTTGTTTCAATTCCTAATTGATTCCATTCATCGGCTTTAATATCTTTTATAGGATCATACTTTTTTGAAGCGAAGCCGAATAACCAATGACCAGATGGATAAGTTGGCATATGGAATTGATAAACTCTTGAAATTGGGAATGTTTCTTTTATTTTTGAATGTGCACGTTTCATCTCATGTGCGTAACTAGCATAATATGGACTTTCGTGTTGATTGATTAGTATTCCTTCGTCACTTAGAACCCTCTTACAGTTGTTATAAAAAGCGACTGTAAAAAGTCCCTCACCAGGACCGATAGGATCAGTAGAATCAACTAAAATGAGATCATAATAGGCTTCATCTGCTTCTTGGACAAATTTTAATCCATCCTCAAAGTAAAGAGTTAAACGTTCATCTTGATCTAATTTTGAAGCGGTTAAAGGTAAGTATTGTTGACATAGCCTAACAACTCGCTCATCAATTTCAACCATGTCCACCACTTCTACAGATGGATAGCGTAAAACCTCCCGAGCCGTACCACCGTCACCACCACCAATAATGAGTACCTTTTTAATATTTGGATTCACTGCCATTGAGACATGAGTGATCATATCGTGGTAAATAAACTCATCTTTTTCAGTTACCATCATATATCCATCAAGTGTGAAAAATGTTCCAAATGTTTCGCTTCGAAAGAAATCGATTTGTTGAAATTCGCTTTTTTCGGAATGCATATGTTCTTGTACTTTAATCGAAAATTTTGTATCGTCTTGATGATTTTCCGTATACCATAAATCCATTAAGTTTTCCTCCAAACTTCTATCGACAACCTTTATTTTATAGGGGTCATCATCATCATTTATTGTAATCGTACCTTCATCTTTTAAATATAAGTAATGTTGAATAAGTTCAGTTGAAATTAGTTCACCTGGGATACAAAGTGGAATTCCTGGAGGATAGATCATAATTGATTCTCCACTAATTAAACCACTGGCATCATGAATTGAAATGATTCGTTTTGGATGGTAGTATGCTTCTCTTGGAGTCATGACCATTTTGGGATTTTTTAGCGCAACACTAATATCCGTATCAAGTTTTGGTAATGTACCATAGAAACGATCACTTATATCATTTAGCGCATCAATGAGCTTTTGAATTGTTTCTTCATTATCTCCTAGTGAGATGATCGCTAAAATAACATTTGGTTCAGCTAACTCAATTTGGATTTTATATTGGTCCGCTAACATGTCATACACTTTAAAACCGGACATGCCTAAATCAGATACTTTAACGACCAGTTTTAGTTCATCGTAATCGAAAACACCTACACCATTTCGATACGCGTCTTGAACGATACATTGTAAACCATCTATTTGATTAATTTCTTGTTTTGCTTTTCTCGTAAGCTTAAGAAGCTTATCAAAACGTTCGTGACCTTCTAATACTAATTTTTTCCTCGCTACATCAATTGAACACATTAAAAGATATGAGGCTGAAGTTGTTTGAAATAGATTAATGGTTGAGCGAACTCTATTTTTGGTAATAATTCCATCGTTATGCAATAGTACTGATGCTTGAGTTAATGCACCGCCAGTTTTATGTAGACTAAGTGTAACAAGGTCAGCTCCTAGTAAAGCTGCATTAGTTGGTAAATCTGGATGAAATGAAAAATGTGCTCCATGGGCTTGGTCGACTAAAACAGGAATCTGACGAGAATGGGCAATCTCGATAATTTCTTTTAAATCTGATGTTGCTCCGAAATAAGTAGGATTGATGATTAAGATTGCTTTTACATCAGAATTCAAGTCTAACGCATGTAGAACCGACTTTACTGAAACGCCATTTGCTATACCATATTCATAATCAATTTCTGGTTCGATAAATACTGGTTTAGCTCCTGCCAAAATTAATGCGTTAATTGCAGACTTATGGACATTTCTTGGTAAAAGTATTTTATCTCCATGTTCAAGAGCGCTCATCACCATATATTGGACGCCTGATGTAGATCCGTTTACTAACATGTATGCATGGTCCGAATGAAAAGCATCAGCTAGTAGTATCTCAGCTTCTTGAATTATTCCCGTTGGGTGTGATAGATTATCAACACGCTTTGACGAATTTACATCCATTTTAAGAGCCATCTCACTCCAAAGTTCTCTTAATTCCTCAAGTGAATTTCCTCTTTTATGCCCGGGAACATCAAAGCTTGTAATATCTTCCTTTGCATAGCGGACTAATTCCGTTAAAAGCGGTGTTTTATTATGATCCATTAAATATCCTCCACATCAGGACCATTCCAAAGGTTTTTTCCATAAAAGATTTCATCCATTTCATATTTTACTTTTTCTTCTATTCCCTGAATTTCATCTTGATCCAATATATCTTTCGTGTAGCCAAAAAGATAATTATCTAAATCGAATTGTTTTAATTTACATTTCGTGTGAAAGATATTTTCTTGAAAAACATTTACATCAATCATTTGATACATATCCTTTATTTTTTGAGGTATGTAGTTTTGGATTGAATTAATATCATGATCAATAAATAATTTATAGCCACTGACATCACGTGTAAAACCACGCACACGATAATCAATTGTCATAATATCAGCTTCAAATTGATGAATTAAATAATTTAAAGCTTTTAGTGGAGAAATTTCACCACATGTTGAAACATCTATATCAGCTCTAAACGTACTAATTCCGTCATCTGGATGATACTCTGGATATGTATGAACTGTGATATGACTTTTATCTAGTGCAGCTACGACTAACTCAGGTAATGGCCCTGGTGATTCCGAATAAGTCTCAGAAGAAGGATTATCAACTGGACCTTCAGATACTAGTATAGTTACACTTGCACCTTGAGGATCATAATCTTGTTTTGCAATGTTTAAGATATGAGCACCAATTATATGCGTTACTTCTGTTAAAATTTTAGTTAAACGATCAGCACTGTATTGCTCATCGATATATTGAATATAGGCTTCGCGCTCTTCCTTTGTTTTTGTAAAACAAATATCATACATATTAAAACTTAATGATTTCGTTAAATTATTAAAACCATGAAGTTGAAAATGGTTGCTTGATGAGATATTCATCTATGAGGCCTCCTAGTAATTCCTAGTTTTATGTTCAAACGAAAAGTAAAAGCAATTTATTCTTCTTAAGTCTGGAGTCATCCATTTGAATAAGTAGATTGCGAATTTATGGAAAGAAATGATTGATGAAGAAGAAGTTGCAGTAACTAGACATTAATATCTATTGTTAGTTTTTGAATAATTCATTATTCACATAAGTTATCTAAAGCTATTATGTAGCTATTACCTTTTAATTATTAATTTATAGGCTGTGGGAGAAAAATTCTTGATATTTACTAAAATCAGCTCACTTTCCGAGGATGAAACACCGTCTTTTGTCGCTTGTACCTCATTGTGGTGTTGGGGCGTCGAAGCCTTGTTTTTCAGCAAGATTCTCACTGATTATATTTAAAATGCTTTTTGGAATAAATATAGTAACGGATTATATTTACTTAAAATTCAGAAAATAAAAAGCCTGAAAATCTCAGGCTTTCTTTGAAAAAAGAATAGGTGGGAAAGGTGTAACAATTTGCTCAAACTCCATTACTAATTTGTGAAAGATACTATTCCAATCTTGAGTCAAGGCATAGTCCCGCGCTTTTATTGACATACGATATAGCATCTCAGTTTGATGAAGACAATCTTCAATAGCTTGGCAGAATGTGAATGAATTTTTAGGTTCACATAGAATGCCTGTTGAATAATCTCTAATAATGTTTTTTACACCACCAGCATCTGCACCAATCACTGGTGTACCACAAGCCATTGCTTCAAGTACTACGTTCCCAAATGTTTCTGTATCCGAGGGGAATACCATTAAATCGCTCAAACTATAAACTTCCGCTAATTCATTCCTTTGCAAATAGCCTGTGTAAACGATTTGATTTGTTCCTGTTTTTTTAATCATATCTTCTTTTTTTGGACCATCGCCAACTATGAGCCATGTAAGGTTATTGCCGAATCGTTGTTTCGTGTAACTAATGATTTTACATAAAGTATCCAAATCCTTCTCAGGCGCAATTCTTCCGACAAAACAAACAGTGTATTTAGATGTAATTTGATATTTTCTTTTTAATTCATCATTTGAAAGTGAGGGTTTAAATATTGAACAATCTACACCATGAGTCCATATTGATAAGTTGTTAAATCCTTTTGTATTGAGATGATTCAATGTATCTTTAGATGGAACAAAGATCTTTTGAGTTGGTCTATGAAACCAATCTAAATATTTCCATAAAAAATTTTCTAAAAATGATAAATTATAATACTCTAAATAATGATCAAAATTCGTATGATAGGATGCAACTAGAGGGATTTTTAATTTTTTTGCAAAATGAAGTCCGCATAAACCAATTGTAAAGGGTGTTGCAATATGGATAATATCTGGATTAAACTCCTTCAATTTCTTTTTCATTTTAGTCAGGCTTGGTAGTGAAATCTTGCATTCTGGATAAATTTTAAAAGGAATAGCTTTAAATCTTGTTACACTTTCGCTTGTAATTACCCCGAAGTCATCAGGTGCAAATACATGAAATGAATGACCATTTTCATTTAAGTAGTTTGTAAATCGATTTAAAGTTTTAGCTACACCATTTACTTGTGGAATATAAGTATCAGTAAAAATAGCAATTCTCATTTTTCTCCTCCTCACAAGTTATAAATAAAAAATTGTGATAGTAAGGTTGTAAATGTACCTAGTAAAATCCCACAAAATACATCTGTTGGATAATGTAGTCCAAGATAAATTCGTGAAAATGCAACGCAACATATTATAGGGAATAAAATAAATGCAGTAAACGGTATATAAATCATGATAGGTAGAGCAATTGATACGATTGCTGTTGTATGGCCAGATGGAAAAGAATGATCAGTTAAAGGCTTTTTGGGAGCAAATGAGCCTTCTAACTTTAAATAAGGTCTCTTGCGTGGATAGAATTTTTTAAGAAAATGGACAGGAATGTGACTAATGGCAAGTGTGCAAGAGCTTAAAATAGCTGCTTGATGTAATTCATTTTGAGCATAAAATAATAATAACAAAGCAAATGTAATTGTAGATGTAGCTCCCCCAAGATGGGTAATCGTACGAAAAAAAAGATTCAAGTAACGCTGTTGGAATAATGAATTTACGCGGTAAAACAACTTACATTCGAACGTGTAGATCTTTTGAAGAAATGCGCTCATTTTTCATCCCTCATTATAAGAATTTTTATAACTTCATTATAAAAAAGGATTATGGATTTAATGAGAATCTTTTGTAAATGAAAAATGGAGAAATGTAAATTTATATTAAAAAAAGAGACTTTCTATAAAAGTCTCTCAGTGTGTAAAATGTCCAATAAATATATAAAAGTCTCTTTAAATTTGAGAAAGATTATTTTCTTCCGCTTTTTTATAATATTGTCCTTTTTCTATATACTCTCTTCGAATACGATTCATATCCGCAATATCTTCTTCCGTTAATTCTCTAATAACTTTAGCAGGTCTACCGAATGCTAATGTGTTCGGAGGAATGACCTTACCACCGGGAACTAAACTACCAGCGCCAATCATTGCGCCTTCACCAATCTCAGCTCCATCTAAAACAATCGATCCCATGCCAACAAGAGCGTTTTTTCTAATTGTACAACTATGTAAAATAACACTATGCCCAACGGTTACACCATCTTCTAGAATAAGAGGATATCTTGGACTTTGATGAAGGACGCACAAATCTTGAACATTTACATCATTTCCTATAATTGTATCATTTACATCCCCACGAATTACTGCCCCAAAGAAAATACTACTATTGGCTCCAATTGTGACAGAACCGGTAACAGTTGCATTTGAAGCGATAAAAGCGGACGTTTCAATTTTGGGTTGCTTCCCTTTGTATGGTAATATCATACTGTACCTCCATAAAATAAATACTTTATTTTGAGTATAACTTATTTAATCGATTTGTAATTAATGAAAATGGGGAGGAGTGAAAAAATGTCATTGCCTAAAAATCCGATTCAATTAATGCCAAAGGTTTATAAATCAGTGTTTCCTATTGTACATGAGGAATTAAACTATTGGAAAAATTTCGCAACAACAATTCCTGATCCAGAACTTAGGAAACAAGCATTAATGAGCATCGATACAAAAACGTTTCATTGTGAAGGTGGTGCAATTTTAGCATTACTTTCTGAAAAAAATTTGAGACCAATTATAGAGTTTATAGTTGCTTACCAAACAATTAGTGATTACTTAGATAATCTATGTGATCGTAGCACCTCTCTTGATCCAAAAGATTTCGAGGCGTTACATGAGGCGATGATTGATGCAGTTAAATGCCAAAAATCCGATCAATTATATTACCGTTTTAGAGATGAGCAGGATGACGGAGGATATTTAAGAGCGTTAGTAGCAAAGTGCCACAATAGCTTAAAACAGTCGCTATACTATGATGATATAAAAGATTACTTAGTACAACTAGCAGATTATTATTGTAAATTACAAATACATAAGCATGTTAAAATGGATGAAAGAGTATCAAGACTAACAAACTGGTTCAAAGAGTATCAGCCGGAACTTCCAGACTTAGAATGGTACGAATTCTCTGCATGTGCTGGTTCAACACTAGGAATTTTTTGTTTAGTATCTTACTCTTTTAATGAAAGAATCTCTGAAGAATTATTTCAAAAAGTATATAAAAGTTACTTTCCATATGTCCAAGGATTACATATTTTACTTGATTATGTGATTGATCAAAAAGAGGATGAAGAGGGCGGAGATTTAAATTTCTGTAGCTATTATCCTTCAAAAGACATCATGTTAAATCGAATTGAATATTTTTCCACTAAGAGTGACCAAGCTTTAAAGAATTTGAAAGATTATCGTTTTCATCGAATGATTTACCAGGGATTATTAGGAATCTATTTAGCTGATAAAAAAATGGCAGGTCCGAATGAAATGAAAAAGATTAGAAGAGGTATTGTACGTAATGGTGGTTTAACATCATTCTTTTTCTATGGAAATGCTAAATTATATTTTAAAATTAAAGAACTGAAATCAAGTAAAAAAGTGAAGCAATCGATATGATGCTTCACTTTTTTTATAGCTCTTTTCAAAATGAGTGATGTATTGTAAAAAAGTTTTAGTTAAAGTAACCAGTCGATAAAGAAGATGATCAGAGCAGAAGTTGTAAGAACACCTATGGGCCGTGCGAGACAGATGAGACCTTGCAAGTGATTGGGCAAGGTAGACTCTCCGTGCATTCTACGGAAAGTGAATATCTTGGCACAGAATACAACTATCCTCTAGCTTTAAAAGAACTGTTTTTTCTTTATGCTGAAATGTCTACATTTCTTCGTTCTTCTGTAAAAAAGAATTTCATAAGTGGTGGTGTAGCAATTGTTGTGACCAATACGACTACAACTATTATAGAAAATAATTCGTGACTCAATAATTGACTAGCTAAACCTGTTGAAGCGATTATAAGAGCAACTTCGCCTCTTGAAACCATAGCAGAACCTATACCGAGAGAGCTTTTCATATTAAACCCAGCAAACTTCGCTCCTAAAGCACCACCAATTAATTTAGTTAGTATCGCAATCACACTTAATACAAGAATGGTTGGTAAAGATTTACTTATACCTGTAAATTGAACGGAGACTCCTATTAATGTGAAAAATACAGGAACGAAAATAGAGTAGGCAATTGTTTCAACTTTTTCAAATACTTCCTTTTTAAACTCCGTAACGGATATAGATACACCTGCAAAATAAGCACCTATTATCGCGGCTACACCAGTTTTGTCTGCAAAAGCAGCGAAAAGGAAACAAATGATTAATGCAGCTGAAATTAGTGTTTCTGAAACATTTAGTTTTATAAATCTTTTTAGTACCCATGGAACAATTTTCCAACCAATTAAAATCGATAGAGCAAAAAATACAATTTTATTGATTAATACAACTGATAGATTAATGTCACCTCCATTAAAACTCATTAGGAAAGCAAGAGCGATTATGACAAGCACATCGTCAATCACTGCCGCTCCTAAAATTGTTGCGCCTTCTTTCGTTTTAAGTTGGCCCATCTCTTTTAATGCAGCTACTGAAATACTTACGCTTGTTGCCGAAAGTATGAGACCAATAAAAATGGATTCAAAGGCTGAAAGTTGAACGGAAATTCCATAAAGATACCCAATACATAAAGGAAATAGAATACCTAGTACACCAACAAGAGTAGAAGCCTTTCGGGTTCGTTTAAGTTCAGTTAGATCGGTCTCTAAACCAGCAATAAACATTAGCAAGATTACACCAATCTCGCTCATCTCGTGTAAAGTTTCTGTTTCAGTAATAATTCCAAGAACAGAGGGACCTAACAATATTCCAATGAGAAGTTTACCTAATACTGCTGGTTGACCTAGTTTTGTACTCCAATCTCCTACAATTTTAGACGCAATTAAAATGATTGCTAATTGTACATACAACATAAAAATATTCACTCCTAACTTTTTTGAACACAAAAAGAGCCTGTGACAATAAGATAAGTACATACTTATCCCTATTGTGACAGGCTCCTCCAATAATTTGCATTCAATTAGTTTTAACTATTAACAGTATAAACTAAAAATGAATCATTACACAAGATAGATGTGGTTTGTGAAGTGATCGCTTACTTGTATGGAAGTAGATATTTAGTTTAATAGAATTAATAAAATTAAAAATATAAAATAAGAAAAATGAAGTCCTACAAAAATAACAAAGCTTTTTATTTTTCGATGAATAATCATAAATCTAAGTACGAAAAAATGTACAAACATTAAAATCATACTTCCAAAAAAACCATAGAAGTAACCATATATAACCCAAAGTGTCATTTGGTTAACTTGAGAAGATTCGGTCTTTATTCCTTTGACTAAAGAAAATAGAAAAAAGAGAGACCAGTAATTGATAAATGCAACCAATCCGAGTAGTAATAATATCCAATTTGAATTCCGTAATAAGTACATAAATAATTTACGAAATGATTTGTTTAAATTAGAAATCAACTCTTCACTCCCTTGAGTTGTTGGATACCAATTACGGTTGCTTTACTATATTAATTAAGTTTAATTTCATTATCATTAAATTTGTAAGTACTTTACATCATATTCACTAAATTTAAGATATACGCCGTGTTTATCATAAATTAGTAACATTTAATAAAAGAGGTAGAATTGCGGAAATTTAAAAATAGAGGGGATAAAATACCATTAATCGAATCAGCTTTATGATTAGATGAATATGAAAAAGGTCGAACTCATTAATAAGAGAGTTCGACCTTTTTGTTCATTAACAATTAGTCTGTTAGCGACACATTATTTTCTATCACATGTTCTTGCGATGAAGAGGAATTAAATAGTTTTGAAGCGAAAATCGGATAAATAACAGGAACAATAAAGAATGTTACTAAAATAAATCCAACTAATGTTGAAAGTGCAGTTTGAACAAATAAATAACTACTACTAAATAATAATCCCGCGAAAATGACACTGCCTACAATACCAACTGCAAACATGCTTGCAATATTACCAGCTAGTAAAGAATCTTTTTCTTCTGCATCTATAGAAGAATTTGAATAAAGATGAGCCAATAATGTACATGTCATTGCAAAGACTAAGTAAATTGCAAAGATTGGAACTAGGAATTTTATTCCTAATTGATCATGATGACGTATAAATACTTGTTCTGCAAAAGCATTGCCAGCAAAATAGGTAACCGTTACTGCACCTACAGAAATAATTGAGTAGAAGATATTTCTATATGCGAGTGTAAATAATACGATTGCAGCAATTAGAAAGTATGTTAAAAGCCATTTTAAATCATCAGTAATAATAGGTTTTAAACTATATACTGTTGAAGGATCTTCAGCTAAAGCTAAATTTACAGACTCTAAACCTTGATCTTTTAATGATTTAAGAGCGGTTTTTCTAGCTTGATCAACTAGCTTTGTACCTTCAGTAGAGATAGGTGTTTTTTCAAACGTAACATCAATTGTTGTTACATTGAAATCTTTAGACATATAGTTGTCAAAGATTTTTTGAAAATCAGGTTCGCTTAATGCTTCTTCAGGTAAATACCAACCAGTTAAGCTTGGATTAAAGCTTGTTGTTAGTCCACCTAGATAACCTTGAGCAGTATTTAATCCGTCATAAATTTGTGTTAATCCGCCTACAGTTTGACCTAAACCATCCTTTAATTCACCGACTTTATCAACAAAAAGTCCAATTCCGTCACCTAATTGAGATTGACCGTCCTTCAGCTGACCTAGTCCATTCGTTACTTGTGGTACATTTTTTAGTACAAGTGATTCGCCATCTGCAGCTCTTTCAATACCATTTTGTAATTCACCCATACCAGCATATAATTTTTCTAATCCTGCTACTAATTTTGTTTGACCATCTACAACTTGAGTCATACCCGCATTTGCTTTTTCAAGTCCTGCAAGTAGTAAGCCAGCACCTTTTTCAGCTTCACCTACTTTACCAATAAACTCAGTTAAGCTGTCATCTAAAAGTTTAAGTGTTCCTTGTAGTTGTTGGTAGAAAGTATCAGAAGTAATTTCTGGATATTTTTTACCTAATCCAGATGCTAATTGTTCAGATCCTTGAATACCACCTTGAATTTTGGCAAGATTCATTTTAATATCGCCAACACCATTAGCAAGTGTTTTAAAGTTTTTTTCGATTTCTTTGTAACCAGCTAATAATTGTTTACTACCAGTTAATAATTGTTTTGTACTATCTTTAGCAGTGCCTAAGCCATCGTGTAATTGACCTGCCCCAACTGAGCCTTTACGTAATCCATTTTCGATTTGTGATAAACCGTCTTCTAATTTACCCACACCAGTTTGAAGCTTTGTTGTACCAGTAACTAACTGATCAATTCCATCTGTAGCTTCTTTTAATTTTGGAGAAGAGGACTCTAATTCATCTTTAGCTCCTTGAAGACCTTCTCGTATTTGATTTACTCCGTCGTTTCCTTTACCAATTCCATCTTTTAAAGTAGCCGCTTGGGTAACAAGCAATAATGGATCTAATTCACTACTAAATGGTCTAGATGCACTTCGTACAGATTCAACGCCATCCATTTGAGAAAGACTGCGTGATAACGCTTCTATAGAAGTCATACCAATTGCAGTATTCCAAGGTACAGTATTTTCAAGGACAAGTCTCAGTGGAGTTGATTTGCCTTCACTAAATTCACTAGCTACTAATCTAGAACCTTTCGCTGCACCTTCATTTGGAAGTCCATCGACAGTACTGTAAGCTACTTTATGCTGATACATAGCAATTATCGGTGCAATGACTAAAAGTGTCACTAAAGTGAAGATACCACTTCGTCTTACTACTAAACTATTCCATTTTTGCCAACCTACGAAACTAGCATTTTTCGTATTAGGAATAAGTAATATTTTACCGAAAACTGAAAAAAGACTTGGTAAGAATGTAATTGAAGCGAAATAAGATACAAAACCTAAAACGATTAAGACACTTAAGGATTTCGTTATTTGGAAAGTAGTATTTAAAAGTCCAAAACTTAATACTGTGAAAACCGCATGTGAAACGAGTAAACTATATTGTTTTTTTGATAAAGCAAAAATGAGTGAGTGTTCATTCGATTTTTGGGCTGACAAAATTCCTGCATAGCGGTAATACAAACTAAAGGTTGCTGTTACGCTAAGTAAGAAAGCAAATAGCCCAAGAGCTAATGGTGCAATATTTGTAATTGGTAGTTTATCACTATCTACTAAAAAGCTATAAATTGAAGCGCTTACTAAGTAGTTGATTAAAGTTAATACTAGAGCTGAAAGAACAACGACTGGCTTTCGTGTAACAGCAAGTGAAGCAACTAAAGCAAGAACTCCAGCAATAATGATTCCTTTTTTAAGTCCATCTTCATTTTGTTTATTGGCTTGTTCATCGATAAAGATTTTACCAGTAACAATTCTTTCTAATCCTTTAACAGCTGTAAGTGAGTTTAATTCATTATAAAGTGATGTTAAATTTTTACCTTTAATGTTGAGCGTACCAGATAATAAAATTGTTTTACCATCTTTAGATTCAAGGGTATTCTTTAATCTAGGTTCGTCGATTGAGTTCGAAACTGATACAAGACCAATTGAATCTTTGTTATCTTCAAGTTTTGATGCTACATTTTTTACTGCCTCTTTATCCGATTCAGATAATTTTTGGTCATTGTAAAAAGTGATTGCAAAACTCTTATTGTTTTTTGGATCCATGCCATGTTGAGTTTGAATTTTTTCTGCTTTCATTACTTGAGTACTACTTGGTAGTTCTAAAGTTCCTTTTTCTTCAACTAATGAGGAAAGAGAAGGAGACAGTAGGCTAAGTGTTACTGCAAGTACTAACCAGATTGCAACAACTAAATATTTCTGCTTTACGAAAAATGACATTGATACACCTCCATAATGATAAGTAAATACAATGACTTGTACAGTAATCGAAAATATAATTGAAAATTCAGAATTCAAACCTAATAAATAGGTCTAAAAACCTGTACAAAATAATCGTATGTATATCATTTTAATCTAGTCTTAATTTAAAAATTAGACAAAAAATTAGACAAAATTTTTAATAAATAATGTAAAATATTTCATTTAATTGTTAATTTAATTGATTTTTTGTATCTCGAAATAATGTTAAATTAGAATTCATTTTTAACTTGTGTAACAGATAACTAAAACAATTAGACTAGATATAGAAAACGTTTACATATTTATAAAACTATTATCATACTATTTTATTTTAAAGTAATAATCTAAAAGATACTCAAAGTGTCGATAAATGTCGAAATAAACTTATGTTATGTAAATTAATTAAAAAAGCATATCCTCAATAAAAAATATTGAAGATATGCTGCAGAATTAGTTTTTAGTTTTAGCTGGTTCAATTTTAGTAATAATATCCTGATGAACTCTTTTCATTTCATTAAAAAATTGTTCATGTTTAATATTATTATTGCTTAAAAAATCTTTAAATGATTTTGATTTCTCTTTTTGAGCGATTACGTTTTCTAATGGTTTATTTGAAAGCTTAGCAACCACAGCTATAAAGATTAATTTTTTCATTTCCATTTGATGCTTTTCAACTACTTTATTAACATTTGCTTCTGGTTGGTTTAGATAGTTTGATAAATATTGGATAACCTCTTTTTTATGTTTCTTAAATAACTGATTATTTTCTTTGTTGTGATGGTGATGATGGTGGCGATGTTGTTTATTAGCATCACCTTCATTATTACTTTGTTTTGGGTGCACATAGTAACTTGCAGAGCTGATTGATTGTGCACTAACAGAAACTGCACTAAAAGTCATTAGACCAACAATTGCTCCAGCAAAAATTGTTTTTTTCATGATGAAAACTCCTTTACTTATTGATTTTATTATCATTACCAATAATTCAAGAAAAATTTACCAAATATCAAAAAAGTTATTTTTTAATAAATTTTTAATTTTAAAATGGTTTTGTTCAGTCAACTTGATCGAAACGAGGTTATTTGGAGTGGAACATTATTTCTTTTTAGATTGCTATAAGTTATACAAAAGAGCTAAAAATAAAAAAACTGTCCAACAGAAAATGTTGGACAGTTTGGTATTTAACTAATTTAACCTCTTTTTTCGATTGCAACAATAAAAGGGGGATTATTTGCTTGATTTAAGAATCGATAAGTTAAAACATGGGCCAAGTCTTGTGGAATTTTTTGAACAAAGTTCATTAATGCATCTTTTTCAACATCTCCACCATCATGACCATGATAAATTACCACTACTATGATTCCCTCAGGAGCCATAATTTCAAGAATTTGTTCAATTGCTGAAATGGTTGAAGCCGGAACAGTAACGATCGATTTATCACTACCAGGTAAATAGCCTAAGTTGAAAATTGCAGCTTTCACTTTTCCATGCAAATGATTAGGTAAAACTTCTTTTACGTCAGAATGACTTTTTTGAACAATTGTGACTTGTTTAGCTAACTTTTCAATGTTAAGTCGCTCGATCGTATTTTGAATGGCTAAATCTTGAATGTCGAAACCATACACACGGCCGGTTTCACCAACTAATTTTGCTAATAAGACAGTATCATGTCCATTGCCAATTGTTGCATCAATTGCAATGTCACCTTCTTGAAGGGCTAATTGAAGAAGTTTTCTAGCAAAAGGTAAGATTCGTTCTAAAATCATGTTAATTGCACTCTATTTTTAGCGAATTTACCTTGCCAACTATTACGACGCTCAAATTCACGATCAATTGCATTTAAAACTTCCCATTTTTTAAGACTCCACATTGGACCGATTAATAAATCCGGAGGACCGTCTCCGGTAATTCGATGAACAATTACATCACTTGGAATAATTTCTAGTTGATCAACGACTAAGTTAATATAATCATCGAAATTCATGAATTCAACTAGTCCTTTTTCATACTGCTTCATCATAGCCGTTCCTTTTAAAAGATGCAGTAAGTGGATTTTGATGCCTTGTATATCAAGCTTTGCTACTTCTAATGCAGTTTCCATCATCATTTCAGGTGTTTCCAAAGGTAATCCATTAATTATATGTGAACAAATACGTATATTGTGTTTTCTAAGTTTTTCTACACCTTCAACATATGTTTTATAATCATGAGCTCGATTAATAATATTTGCTGTTTTTTCATGAACAGTTTGGAGACCAAGTTCTACCCATAAATAAGTTCGTTTATTTAAATCAGCAAGATATTCAACCACATCATCTGGTAAACAATCAGGTCGGGTTGCGATAGAAAGTCCGACTACACCTTCTTGTTCTAATATTGGTTCAAATTTTTGTTTAAGTACCTCTACTGGTGCATGAGTATTCGTATAGGCTTGGAAATAACCTAAGTATTTTCCGTTTTGCCATTTCTCATGCATTTTATCTTTAATTTTATGGAATTGAGTCACAACATCTTCTGCTCGATCTCCTGCAAAATCCCCTGAGCCAGATGCACTACAAAAAGTACAACCACCAAACGCCACTGTACCATCTCTATTTGGACAATCGAAGCCAGCATCAATCGAAACTTTAAATACTTTTTCACCGAATTCCTGTCTTAAATGATAGTTCCAAGAATGGTATCTTTTATGATCTATTGTATATGGAAAAGGATTGTTATTTGTCATTCCTCATCCCTCCCTTGTTTTAAGTCACTATTCTCGATTTTATCATGCTATGTATAGAAAACCAAATGGAAAAACATCTCTCTAATGTAAACAAATAATAGTACTTTGTTAGAACGCTTTGGAAATACTATCCTTGAAGGTAGCCTACATATTGGGTACTTCATTTTTGACTTAGTAAAGTCTAAAAGGAGGAATTTTCTTGGGTTTGACAGATCGCGCATTCGGACAAGAACAAGTTCAGCAAGCTAAAAACGCATATGACTATGCCGTTGAACAGTTAGAAATTGGAATGAGACAAGAGCATGCTAATGGAATTGAGTATTCAGATGCGCAACAACAACTAGAGCTAGCAATAATGGAATTGGAAAAAGCAGAAAGAATTGCAAACGTAGAAAATCGAGATGAATTTAATCGATTACGTAGACAATTAACAGAATTACAACATCAAATGATCACAACTCCACATTAAAAGGAGAACGCATATGCATGAAAATGTAGAAGAATATATGTATTTAGGGAGGAATATTGACGTGGTTAAGAAGAAATCAAAACAAAATAATCCTGAGCAAAGAACAAAAAATGCAACAAATACAGAATTTGCTGGCGAACTATCAGCAGTTGATAAAGTTAAAGCTAGCAATTCTAAAAAAGGTCAACCTCAGAGATCAAAACAATAATGAAAAGGAGCCTACAAAAAGTAGGCTTTTTTTGTTTTGGATTTTTTCTATAAGTTTTTTTAAAAATTTTCACTCTGTTAATGTTTTCTGCTTCCAAAATTTCTTCCTTGAAACAATCAACGTTCTCCTCTACAATTAATAAGTTATATAGATAAAAAGGGACAGCTTAGAGGGGAGTACGGGGGATGCCAAAAAAGCTCTGGTTTTTGTTAATAGGAATGATATTAAACGTAACTGGCAATTCATTTTTGTGGCCGTTTAATACGATATATATTCATCAATACTTAGGGAAGTCCTTGTCTGTTGCAGGGCTTATTTTAATGTTTAATTCATTAGCTGGGGTTTTTGGGAATATGCTTGGTGGTTGGCTATTTGACCGACTGGGAGGATATAAATCAATTTTGACAGGTATTGTTATTACGTTTTTCTCGATTTTAGGTCTTGTTATTAATCATTCATGGTCATTTTATAGTTGTTTTTTCATTACTTTAGGTTTTGGTGTGGGAATCGTATTTCCATCAATGTATGCGATGGTGGGTGCTGCATGGCCAGAGGGTGGACGTAAAGCGTTTAATGCAATTTATGTTGCTCAAAATTTAGGCGTTGCAGTTGGTACAGCACTTGGCGGCATGGTTGCTAATGCAAATATAAATAATATCTTTACAGCTAATTTGTTATTATATATTGTCTTTTTCTTTGTAGCAGTTTTTGGATTTAGAAATATGGAAGTTCCGAAAGAAATAAGTGAAACAAAAAATGTAGAAAAAGCTGAGAAGCCTAAGTTTTCTTTTACGCCGTCAATGAAGGCGTTATTGATTGTTTGTTGTGCCTATATTTTATGTTGGTTAGTTTATGTACAATGGCAAACAACAATTGCTTCTGAAATGCAAAGCCTTCACATTGGTTTGAAAAATTATAGTTTGCTTTGGACAGTGAATGGTGCGCTGATCGTATTAGCACAACCGATTGTTTCAACAATCATTCGTAAATTTGTGTTAAGTATGAGAAAACAAATGCTATTTGGAATAGGCTTTTTTATTGCTTCGACAGTGCTAGTAAGTACAGCAGAACAATTTTCGATGTTTATGGTAGGAATGATCATTTTAACAATTGGTGAAATGTTTGTGTGGCCAGCTGTACCAACAATTGCTAATATGCTTGCGCCGAAAGAACGTATCGGTATGTACCAAGGTATTGTAAATAGTGCGGCAACAGTAGGTAGGATGCTTGGTCCTGTTCTTGGTGGGGCAATTGTTGATATGTTTAGTATGAAGGTATTGTTTATTATTTTAGTTTTCTTCTTAATCATTAGTATGATATTTTCTGTACTTTACGAAAGACTCGCTAAAAAAGTGGAAAATATTCAGAATGAAACATTCGCTTCATAAAAATAGGCGATGTATAATTGACCTTTTTCTTTGGTTATAATAAAATGGTATAAATTAAATCTAAATGATCGGCTATGATTGGGAATAGTAGTGAGTGTGAAGAGGTTTAGAGAGTTGACGGTTGGTGAAAGTCAATCCCTTCTATTCATGAACTCGCCCATAAGCCACATTTGTGAACGGTGTTTGCCAAGTAATAAATGTCGTGTTCCACGTTACGGAAACAAGTGAATGTATTTTTACATTAATTTGGGTGGTACCGCGGGAAATCCTCTCGTCCCTTTTTGGGACGGGAGGATTTTTTTTTTATTAAAACGGTAACCACAAGTCGAGCCATTTAAAATTATAATAGGAGGCAATAAATATGAGTTTTAATCATCGTAATATTGAACAAAAATGGCAAAATTATTGGCAAGATAATAAAACATTTAAAACGATTGATGAATTGTCTAAACCAAAATTTTATGCACTTGATATGTTTCCATATCCATCTGGAGCTGGACTTCATGTAGGCCATCCAGAAGGATATACGGCAACTGATATATTATCAAGAATGAAAAGAATGCAAGGTTATAATGTACTTCACCCAATGGGGTGGGATGCATTCGGATTACCTGCAGAGCAATATGCATTAGACACAGGTAATGACCCAGCAGAATTCACAGAAAAAAATATAAATACTTTCCGTAATCAAATCCAAGCGTTAGGCTTCTCTTATGATTGGGACCGTGAAGTAAATACAACTGACCCTAATTACTATAAATGGACACAATGGATTTTCCTAAGAATGGTTGAAAAAGGATTAGCTTATGTAGACGAAGTACCAGTTAACTGGTGTCCAGCTCTAGGTACAGTATTAGCAAATGAAGAAGTAATTGATGGAAAGAGTGAGCGTGGAGGCCATCCGGTTGAACGTCGCCCTATGAAGCAATGGATTTTAAAAATCACTGCTTATGCTGACAGATTATTAGAGGATTTAGAAGAATTGGATTGGCCAGAAAGCTTAAAAGAAATGCAACGCAACTGGATTGGTCGATCTGAAGGCGCAGAAGTTTATTTTACAGTGGATGGTTACAATGAGAAAGTAACTGTTTTTACAACTCGTCCAGATACGCTATTTGGTGCAAGTTACTTAGTCGTAGCTCCTGAGCATGATCTTGTAAGTAAAATTACGACTGCTGATCATAAAGAAGCAGTTGAAGCTTACATCGACTCGATTAAATCAAAAAGTGATTTAGAGCGTACAGATTTAGCAAAAGACAAAACAGGTGTATTTACTGGAGCATACGCTGTTAATCCAGTAAATAAAGAGAAACTTCCAATTTGGATTGCTGATTATGTGTTAGCTAGTTATGGTACAGGTGCAATCATGGCAGTACCAGGGCATGATGAACGCGACCATGAATTTGCAGTTAAATTTAATTTACCAATCGTAGAAGTAGTTGAAGGTGGAGATGTTCAAAAAGAAGCTTACACTGGCGATGGTAAACACGTTAACTCAGATTTCTTAAATGATTTAACGAAAGAAGATGCTATTGAAAAAATGCTAGAATGGTTGGACTCTACAAAATCTGGTGAGAAAAAGGTTACCTATCGTTTAAGAGACTGGTTATTCTCACGTCAAAGATATTGGGGTGAGCCAATTCCAGTAATTTTCTGGGAAGACGGTACAATGACAGTTGTTCCTGATGAAGAACTACCACTTATCCTTCCTATTACAGATGATATTCGTCCGAGTGGAACAGGTGAATCTCCATTAGCAAACGTAGAAGATTGGGTTAATGTTGTAGATCCTGTAACTGGTAAAAAAGGAAGACGTGAAACGAATACAATGCCACAATGGGGTGGAAGTTGTTGGTATTATTTACGTTATATTGATCCAACAAACACAGAGGCAATTGCGGATCCAGAGAAATTAAAGCACTGGTTACCAGTTGATGTATATATCGGTGGAGCAGAGCATGCAGTACTTCACTTACTATACGCTCGTTTCTGGCATAAATTCCTTTATGATTTAGGTGTTGTACCAACGAAAGAGCCATTCCAAAAATTATTTAACCAAGGTATGATCTTAGGTGAAAATAATGAGAAAATGTCTAAATCAAAAGGGAATGTCGTAAATCCAGATGATATCGTAGCAAGTCATGGAGCAGATACATTACGTTTATACGAAATGTTCATGGGTCCTTTAGATGCTTCAATTGCTTGGTCAGAAAATGGGTTAGATGGTTCTAGACGTTTCTTAGATCGAGTATGGCGTCTATTTGTAGGTGATAATGAAGCTATTTCAAGTAAGGTTGTTGAAGGCATTACTGAAAGTAGTCTAGAAAAAACATATCATCAAACAGTGAAAAAAGTTACTGAAGACTTTGAAGGTCTTCGCTTTAACACAGCAATATCACAAATGATGGTATTCATTAATGAGGCCTATAAAGCCGACCAATTACCTAAAGACATGGTTGAAGGTTTTGTTAAACTTCTTGCACCAGTTGCTCCACATATCGGAGAAGAAATTTGGAGTAAACTTGGTCACAGTGATTCAATTGCATATGCTACATGGCCTGCTTACGATGAAGCAAAACTTGTAGAAGACGAAATTGAAATCGTTGTTCAAATTAATGGGAAAGTAAGAGCTAAATTACTTGTTGCAAAAGATGCTTCTCGTGAACAAATGGAACAAATTGCATTATCAGATGAATCTGTAAAAGAGCAAGTAGAAGGAAAAACAGTACGTAAAATTATTGCAGTACCTGGAAAATTAGTAAACATAGTTGCTAACTAGTGTCAATTCTTAGGTGATTGATTAGAAAGTGGTGTTTATAGGTTCAACGCACTTCCTAGTTACTAAAGCCCATGGTATTACTAACTTCACACTATATATAAAATAATAAGATTTGGATAATATCCAAAACTACCATAAAAAATAAGACTTTTGCTAATAAGCAAAGTCTTATTTTTTTATGGTATAGTAAGTGACTTAAATTATTTGTACAATGGTGATTCTGTAGGTAGGATGACTTATATTTTATACGCGTCAGTTATGGGTGCCGAAGTAACTAATGATGATGTGATTGACATTATGTATGCAGTAAATATAAAAATAAATGGGGTAAAACAATTACTCAGCAGATTTTAATTTTGATGGTGTGGTAGATTCGATTCACATGAAATTTGTTCAAAAAAATATTTTATTCAAAGTCCAGATGTTTAAAAAGCTGCAAAAGAGAAAACAAAAATTAAAGGAATTACTATAGAAAATATTTAAGATGTGCTAAATATCCATTAATTTTATCTAGATATCGAATTCAGCGAGAAACCTCTATTTTTAAGAGGTTTCTTCTTTTAAATTAGAAATTAAAACAAATCAAATCCACTGTTAAAGGATTCAAAAAATGTAATTTGATCATTGACCTATTATTACAGAATTTGATTTGCAATCGTTCATTTTACTTAATGGTACAAGAGATTTCGTTCCTATGATGCCAATTAAAACTAACTATATTCAAATAACAAAAACGATTATAATTTAACATCCTTAAATGATTTCATTATTCTTCATGCGTCAAAAGAAGCAGTATCATCCTATCTACCTATATAATCCGCGATGCATCTATTAATTAAATCATATCCATCTAAAATCCTGTATTGTAAACATTTCAGAATACTCATAATATTAAGTCGTTGAGCGCTCAACTATCTTAAATAAATGGGATGGAGAGGTTCATTTAGTTTTTACTTCGACTATTTTAATAGGGAGGTTGAAAATATGAAAAATTTATCATAGTTAAAACTTACACTATTATTATACAAGTATTATTTTCTTTGAGGAACATCAAGCTGTCGTTCTTTTTAAAGAACAAAACAATCTAATCAAAGTGGGCATATCCACGACTAATATTTGCATATTACTTCATTCATAGCCACAGTTTATTTAGAAAAACAAATTAGTAAAAAAGCTAGTAAGTTGTTAGAAAGATAAATGTAGGAGATTTTCAATAAATAACTAATGAGAGTTATTAGAAGATATAACAGATAAGTCTACAATTAATTAAAAGGGGTTTAATTATGATTAAAAAACTTTTACCAATAACAGCTTTGACCACACTAGCATTAACACATACACTTTTTCCTTTTGTTTCAACTGCTGAGAATACAACAGTAAAGCATACAAATTCTAACGAATACATTGAGTCAATAAGTCTTTCAAAAACTTTTGGTTCACCTAGTTTTATGTCTGGTAAACTATCGGATCCTTCAAAGGACTCGGCAGAAAAAATTGTTTTTAGTTTTTTAAATAATTCGAAGCATACGTATAAACTTAAAAAAGATGCAACAGAATCATTTAAAGTCATAAAACAAGAAAAAGAGAATTTGGGAGATCAGGTAGTTCGTTTTCAACAAGAATATAATGGGATTAAAATTTTTGGTTACCAACAAATTGCTCATATAAAAGACGGGATTCTTCAATCTTTTTCAGGTTCCGTTGCTCCCGAAGCGATTGTAGAAGAGGGTATTAATAATGTTAACCAGATTACTAATGTTAACCAGATTACTAAAGATGAAGCTATAAATATAGCAAAACAAGATTTAAAAATAAATGCAAAATTCACACAAACACCGACCTCTGAGCTCAATATATATATGAAAGAAGATAAAGCAAATTTAGTTTATCTTGTGAAATTAAAATTCTTAGAGCCAGAGCCTGGTAATTGGTACTATTTTATTGATGCAAAAACAGGGAAAGTCTTTGAAAAATTTAATACGATCGCACATGAGGATGGGCAAGATAATGGAACTCAAACAACTGTAGAAGGTAAAGGAGTTCTAGGAGATACAAAAAGTATTTTAACAAATAAAGTAGAAAATAATTATTATTTGCAAGATTATACAAGGGGATTAGGAATACAGACATTTGATGCCCAATCGAAAGAAAACCTACCAGGTAATTTATGGGCTGACTCTGATGGTAGCTTAAACGAAACATATGATGGGGCTGCCGTTGATGCACATTACTATGCAGGGAAAGTATATGATTTCTATAAGAAGACTTTTAATCGAAACAGTTTTGATAACCATGGTGCTCCGATAAACTCAACTGTACATTACGGTAGTAACTATAACAATGCATTCTGGGATGGAACACAGATGGTATATGGTGATGGAGATGGAGATATATTTATTCCATTATCAGGCAGTTTAGATGTCATTGGTCATGAAATTACGCATGCAGTAACCGAACATACTGCTGGTCTTATATATGCAGGTGAATCAGGAGCTATTAACGAGTCTATTTCAGATATATTTGGTACATTAATAGAATTCGATAATGATAAAAATGCTGATTGGAAGATTGGTGAAGATGTTTATACACCTAAGATCTCAGGAGATGCTCTACGCACTATGTCTGACCCAACGATAGAGGGAAATCCTGATCACTTCACTAAAAAGAAGAGAGGTATAATTGATAATGGTTATGTACATGTAAATAGCGGAATTATCAATAAAGCTGCTTTTTTAATTAGTGAAGGTGGTACACATTACGATGTAAATGTTAAGGGAATTGGAAAAGATAAGCTAGGCAAAATTTTCTACAGAGCACTTACAAATTATTTAACTCCTTTATCTGATTTTATGCAATTACGTGTTTCTGTGATCCAATCAACAATGGATTTATATGGGAAAAATGCTTCTGAACTTAAAACGGTTGAAAATGCATTTACCGCTGTTGGAATCAGTCAAAAGCCAAATGAAAAGGAAATCCAAAATGTAAAATTAAACACACCTACTAGCTTTGAATTCAAAAAAGCAGGAGAAATCAAGTGGTTTAAGGTAGATCCTCATTCTGCATTTGGACCTAATTCACATATCAATTTCACTGTAAAAGGTGACGCTTATTCTTATATAACTATATATAGAGATAAAGAAAGCGCAGAGGCTGGGAAGTCTTATTATCTTTACAGAGAAGCCTTTAATGAACAACTTTTCCCACTTTCCAATGATACACCTATTTATGTAATGGTTGAAAGCACAGGAGTTGGATTATTTACATTTGATAGTGAACCAGTGTATCATCTACCGTTCGATAACCCTGATGGTTGTATAGCCGAAGTAAGTGCTAAGCAAAATCCTTCTGTCTTTAGCTTATTGGGAAGGTTAAGAGATATTCGTGACAATATGTTACAACAAACTGAAAAAGGAAAAAGCCTATCTTCATTATATTATAGTATCTCTAAGGAAGTTGTAGATGACGCTATTTTAAATTCTAATTTCCGAAATTCAGTAGCAAATGATCTTAAAGAACTAGCGGGAGTTATTAAAGAGCTTCAAAAAATCAGTGATGGTGAAAATAGTGTATATAAACTAACAAATCATGATGTAGAAGTTATAAAACATTTGAAAAAAACTGTTGAGAATAAGGCTTCTAAAGAATCCATTGAACAGCTTAATGAATATTGGAATAGTTTACAATTAGAGGAAGGAAGTATCCTTTCAGAATCCATCAATGATTTTGGATTAACAACAAATTCGTCGAATAAAGTTATTGTTAAAGTGAAAAATGGTATCACTTTTGATCAACTTAAGGAAGTTGTTCAAAAGACGGTTACTAACCTAGGTTTAACAGAGACACCCGAAATTAAAAGTTTGGCAAATAATGTTGTATCAATCGAGAATACGTTTACTTTAGAAGTAAAAGGCTATACAAAGGAACTAGTTAACCAATTGAAGAAACAAAATGTATTTGAGTTTGTTGAAGAAAGTAAACCAATGCATGCACTTAGTGAGGATATTCAATACAAAACCCAATGGTCACTTGAAAATACTGGACAAGGAACTGGAATTGATCGACCAATTGGTGGAATAGCTGGAGCGGATATTAATTTTAAAGATATGGAGAAATTCCTACACGGGAAAAATCTGCCTGATACTATCATTGCAGTCATTGACACAGGTGTAGCATATGACTTTGATGATTTTAAAGGAGTCGTGTTAACAAATCATGATTATGATTTTGTTAATAATGATGATGATGCGATGGACGAAATTGGACATGGTACACAAGTAGCAGCTATCATCGCTGCTAAAGCCGACAACAAAAAATCAATAACAGGAATTAATCAACAAACAAAAATTTTACCAATTAAAGTATTAAATACAATGGGTAAAGGAACATGGGAAAATCTTGCTTTAGGAATTCGTTATGCGACCGATCGAGGAGCGAAAGTTATTAATTTAAGTCTTGGTGGATCGAATACTAGTACATTGGTAGAAGACGCGTTAAAGTATGCAGTGAATAAAGGTGTAACGATTGTAGCAGCTTCTGGTAATGACTCTGAATCACAGTTAAGCTACCCTGCTAGTTCGAAATATGTTATTTCAGTAGGTTCTACAGATAATAGTGATGCCCTTAGTACTAATTCAAATACAGGTGAAGGTCTTGATATGGTCGCACCAGGTGAACATATTCCAAGTATTTATTCTAATGGTGATGTTTATTACTCAAGCGGTACGTCTATGGCAGCACCACATGTGGCGGCAGTTGCAGGTCTCTTATATTCATTAAGACCAAATATTAATATTTCAGATGTGAAACAAGCATTACATCAATCAGCTCATGACTTAGGTGACGCAGGTTATGACCAAAAATTTGGTTGGGGTCGTTTAGATGCAGCAGCAGCAGTAAAGCTAATAGCCAAAAAAAAATGAAAACAGAAACACTAAAATAATTTAGATTAGATAAGATTTCATAGGGAAGTATATCTGTAGAGATAGGTGGATTTCACTCCTATCTCTTTTTCTTAAGGAGTTGGAACCAATGAGAAAAATTACTACTCTAATTATGCTTGTATTAATGATAATTTGCAGTTGCACAACTGCAAAAATAGTTGATAAAAAAGATCCTCCTCGAGAAACACATGGGATTGCTTATATCGGAATTGTGTCAACCCTTAAATTAGTAGAAGATGAACAAAGAAAAAACTTTATTTTCACATTAAAAAACCAAAATGAACGTCCTGAAAAACTAGAATTTTCTTCATCACTTGAATACGATTATAAAATTATGAATCAAGAAGGTAAAGTTCTTAAGCAACGATCCAAAAATGTAGTTTCTGTTCCAATGTTAAAAACAATTACTTTAAAACAGGCAGAGGAATTAGTTTACTTTGAAGATTACGATAATATAGTCGAAGGGCTACCCAAGAGTTCATATACCATAGAATTTATATCTACTGCAAGAGGAGAGAAAATCAATGCAGTACTTGATTTTGAAATTAAGTAGTTTGTTTTTTAATATTTAAAATATTTAATAAGGGGTGATGTATCTTTAATAATAAGGGAACTAAAGTTTCAATCAACATGGATGGATTTGAACCTAGTTGGCTAATTTAAAAGCGTTTCTAGAAGGCAGAGATCTTCCATTTGTTTAATTAAATCTAAACATTAAGTTAAGAAGTTCGTATTTTTATATTTGTTGAAGGGAATAAAATTGTATGTAAAGTGCTTAATCATACTCTTTGCATAGGTAAAGAGAAGTTGATAAGATGATGATATGAGTAAGGAGGAATAAGAAGATGAATTCAATTTCAGCAAATGAAGTAAAAGAACGATTAGATGCCGGTGAAACTTTATTTTTAGTTGATGTACGAGAAGATTATGAAGTTGAACATGGTAAGATACCAGAGGCTATACATATTCCTATGGGTCAGATTCCTACTAAATTAGATGTATTTAATAAAGAGATGGAATATATTTTTATTTGTAAAGCAGGCGTGCGAAGTGAAAACGTATGTGAATATTTGACCGACCTAGGCTATAAGGCTATTAATATGGAAGGTGGCATGATGGCCTGGGAAGGTGAATTAAATTAAAAGATTCTGCATCTCAAATTTTTGGGATTTTGTCTACACATTAAAAGAGTAGATCCAACATAATGGTTGGATTTACTCTTTTTTTTTAGTCAACAATGCTTGGCTTAAAAATGGGCTTATGTTTTTTTGATTATTAAGATTATCCTTGAAGTTCTGACATATATTATAGTAGAACCTCATATATTTCTTCATTGAGGCCTTGATTGTTAGAAAGGAGGGGGTTGATTTGCCTAAAACATTGAAAATCGACATTACGGATAAAGTTATTGGAAAGTTTAAGGAAGGTCATATAGAACTATATTCTTCAAAGTATTTAATTGGGAAATTTTTCTTTAAAGAAATAGAGCCTACTTTCCAATTAGCAGATGGGTATGTAGAAGAGGATGGACGATTTTATTTATTAGTTAATTTACAACATGAACAATCGAATGTACGCTGAAGACCTTAACACTTAGGGAAGGTGAATTTGTGTTAAAGACAAAAAAGATGAATGAAGAGCATGAAACGAGATTGGATGCGAGAGAAAAGATGAACAGGTTGATTGAAGAATTTAAAGTAGTGGAATATAAAATGACACTAGCATCAATTGGGGGGAGTAATCCAATCTTGTGCTTTTCTTTATGTAATCATGAAAGGACCAAACGATAAAAAAATAGTCGTTGGTCCTTTGTTTATAAAATATAACTGCGTTTATAAATGTAATGAGTACTCGGCTGCAGATGCACCAGCTAATCGTCCAGTAACAAATGCGGCTGTAATATTGTAACCGCCTGTATAGCCATGGATATCTAATAATTCTCCGCAAAAATAAAGCCCATTCATTAACTTAGAAGACATTTCTTTTGGATGTATCTCCTTAGTCGAAACTCCTCCACCTGTTACGAATGCTTTTTCAATTGAAAGTGTTCCATTCACTTCGAATGTAAAGCTTTTAAAAGACTGGACAAGTTCTCTTATTTTTAATGTACTAATTTCATTGCAAGGGGTGGATTCATCTATTTCACTTTTTGATAGTAAAAACAATAGATATCTTTCAGGCGCTAATCCTTTTAATACATTTTTTACTGCTTTCTTAGGTTCGTTTTTTAGAAGATTGTTTGTTTCTTGAAAAATAGCTTCTTCATTTTGATCTGGGAATAGATCAATTGCCATCGTCACGATTTTTGAATTGAATTTTTGTTGTACTTTATACACAAATTGGCTACATCTAAGTGCTGCTGGACCTGAAATTCCAAAGTGGGTAAAAAGCATATCCATTTTATGTGAAATCACCTTTTTACCTTTTGGATTTAGTACACTTAATTCAACGTCTCTTAACGCGAGTCCTTGTAATGTTTTGCTCTGAATGAAACCTTCACTCGAAGTGATAGGTACTTCCGTTGGGAATAATTCAGTTATTGTATGACCTGCTTTTTTTGCCCAAGCATACCCATCACCAGTTGAACCAGTATGAGGTACGGATTTACCACCAACAGCAAGTACAACACTTTTCGTATTGATAACCGTTTTATCATTTAATAGAATACCTACTACTTTGCCATTTTCATATAATACATCTTTAACAGTTCTATTTATTTGAATATCAACATGATGTTTTTTTAGTTTTTGAATTAATGCTTCCAAAACAGATTTTGAATCGTTTGAAACAGGGAACATTCTTCCGTGATCCTCTTCTTTAAGAGCGACGCCCATTTTCTCGAAAAATTGAATGATATCTTCATTATTATAAATAGAAAACGCACTGTATAAAAAACGTCCGTTTCCAGGAATATGCTTAATTACTTCTTCAACTGGTAAGCGGTTTGTGACATTACAACGACCACCACCTGAGATAAGGAGTTTTTGTCCGAGTTTACTACCTTTCTCGAGTAGAAGGACTTTTGCCTTATTTTCAGCTGCACTTATTGCAGCCATTAAACCAGATGTCCCGCCACCTATTACAATCACGTCATAGTTCATTTTTTCACTACTTTCATTACAATTTCTTTTTTAAAGCATACCATTTTTTCAAATAAGCTCCAACTTCTTACCTATTTTTAATTTTTTCTTTTTATATGAATATGGTAAGATAGATTAGTTAGTTTGATTGATCGAATTAGTAGGAGGCAGTTTATGTCAGATTCAAAATTACTACGTGGTACGTTTATTTTAACTGCTGGAACTTTTCTTATAAAATTTCTAGGAATGATTTATACATTCCCATTTTTCGCTTTAGTCGGTACTCAAGGATCTGCATTATATAATTATGGTTATGTTCCATATACATTATTCATTAGTATAGCTACTGCTGGTGTACCTTTAGCTGTTGCGAAATTCGTTTCAAAGTATAATGCGATCGAAGAATATGAAACAAGTAGAAGATTGTTTCATGCGAGTCAGTTATTGTTAATTTGTACAGGCTTTCTTGCATTTCTAATTTTATTTATTTTAGCACCAGTCATTGCACCATTTATGCTACCGAAAGATACACAAGGAAATAGTGTCGATGATGTAGTGTCTGTTATAAGGATTGTAAGTACAGCATTAATTTTTGTTCCTTCTCAAAGTCTATATAGAGGATTTTTCCAAGGACATCAATCGATGGGACCTACGACGATTTCACAACTATTAGAACAAATCGTTCGTATTGTGTTTACTTTAGTCGGGAGTTATTTAATTCTTAGAGTGTTTGGTGGAACACTTACGCAAGCCATTGGCTTATCTACTTTTGCTGCAACACTAGGAGCAATCGGTGGTTTACTAATCTTGTTTTGGTATTGGAGAAATAGAAAACCTCACTTAGATGAATTATTACCGAAATCTAGGGGGCTAATTAATCCAACGAACATGGAAATGTTTAAGGAATTATTCTCCTATTCAATCCCATATGTTTTTGTAGGATTGGCTATTCCTTTATATCAACTTGTTGATCAATTTACATATAATCGTACAATGGAAGCGAATGGATATAAAGATATAGCAGAAGCGACATACGTAATGTTCTCATTTACAAGTCATAAATTAGTAATGATACCAGTTTCGTTAGCTACAGCCTTTGGTTTAACACTTGTACCTGCGATTACTGAAGCCTTTGTAAGCCAGAATCATAAAAAATTACATAGTCAAATTACCCAAACTTTCCAGGTAGTTTTCTTCTTAACGCTACCGGCAGTAGTTGGGATTTCAGTTTTAGCGGAACCAATGTATAGTGCGTTTTACGAAAAAAGTCATCTTGGTGGTATTATTTTAGGATTCTATGCACCAGTTGCGTTACTTTACTCACTCTTTACAGTAAATGTAGCGATCTTACAAGGTATCGATAAACAAAAGTATGCCATTATTGGATTAATTGGTGGAGTGCTCATTAAGATTATCTTAAATGTACCTTTAATTCATTATTTTCAAACAAAAGGTGCTATACTTGCTACTGCACTAGGTTATACATTTTCAATCGTTTATAATTTCTATTTTATTCGTAAGTATGCAAACTTCTCATTTAATAGAGTTTTAAGACGAATACTATTTATGATCATATTGTCAGCACTAATGGCAGGTGCAGTATTTATCGTCGAACAATTTTTAGGTATATGGTTTACTTACAAAGATGGAAGAATGATTTCGATGTTCCTAGTTTTAATTGGAGCTGCGGTTGGAGCGGTTGTTTATTTAGGGGTTGCATATAAATTAAACTTAATTGAAATTATATTAGGAGCTCGTATTTCGAATCGATTTAAATTTGGTAAAAAAGGATAAAACAGATAAGGTGAACCGTCTTTCAAAAGGTTCACCTTTTTTAATCTAAATGAAAGACAAGGTGTTTAATAATGAGAATTGATAAAATTTTATCCAATATGGGATATGGTAGTAGGAAAGAAGTAAAGGCATTATTGAAACAAGGTGTTGTAAAAGTTGGAGATAATACAATCAAAAGTCCAAAAGAACATGTCGATATTGAAAATCAAGTAGTCACAGTAAATGGTGATGTCGTTGAGTATAAAGAATTCGTTTATTTAATGATGAATAAGCCACCAGGTGTAATTTCTTCAACAGAAGACTCAGAGCATGAGACTGTCATTGGATTATTAGAATATGAAGATATTATTTTTGATCCATTTCCTGTTGGTCGTTTAGATAAAGATACAGAAGGATTATTATTAATTACAAACGATGGACATTTAGCTCATCAATTACTTTCTCCTAAGAAGCATGTGCCAAAAAAATATTATGCAACTATTGATGGAGTAGTAACTGAAGAGGATCGTAAGGCATTTGAACAAGGTGTGACTTTAGAAGATGGTTACTTAACAAAACCAGGATACTTAACGATTCTTAAGTCTGATGAGGAATCAGAAATAGAACTTGTTATTATGGAAGGTAAATTTCATCAAGTAAAAAGAATGTTTGAAGCGGTTGGAAAAACTGTAACTTATTTAAAAAGATTAGAAATGGGTCCTTTAAAACTAGATGAGGATTTAGCATTAGGTGAATATAGAGAATTGACCGATGAAGAATTAGATATGTTAAAGTCAGTTAATGAAGAAAAAGAATAAAAAAATAAAAACCCTTGATTAGACGTCAGACAAGCTAATCAAGGGTTTTTATTTTAAGAAGAAGCTTTTACTTTTTTACCTGTTACGGCCCACTTACCCCTACTTGGACTATAAACTAGATTATTAAACTCTAAAATGTTTAAATCACGTTGGATTGTTCTAGGTGTAATACCAAACTCCTCCACTAGGTCTTTCGTAGATACGGTACCATTTTCACTAATATACATGTAAATGGCTTTGATTCGAGTCAGCATTCGAGAAGTTCCAGAATTCAAAAAACCACTCCTTTACCGCTAGATTGTTCGCATAACAGGTCTTAAGTATATTTTACTAGAATAAACTATATTTTCATTTTACTCTTTTTAAGTAGTTTCATAACGAAATTTATGAAAATAATACAAAAACTTAATGAAAATTTGCGCAAACGTAATCACTTAGCAAGTTTATAGATATAGATTCTACAAAGAATGGCATAATCCTTCTTTTTTCGTATCAATTATTAAGAAATTATGATTAAATTTTAGAAGATGATAAAATATGTATATTAAAGGAGGTTTTTTTATGACACAAATTAATTGGATGGAAGAAGTATTAAAACGTAAAGAAGATTTTTTAAAGCAAACGATTGAGCTATTAAATATTGAAAGTGTTTACGATGAATCAACTATTACAAAAGAAGCACCGATGGGTAAAGGAATAAACGAAGCACTTACATATATGTTAACTCTAGGTGAAAAAGATGGATTTACCCCTAAAAATGTAGATGGCCTAGCAGGTCATTTAGAAATGGGAAGCGGAGAAGAGCTAGTTGGAATTCTATGTCATTTAGATGTAGTACCAGCAGGAGATGGCTGGTCACACGATCCTTTTGATGCCATCATTAAAGACGGAAATATTTACGCTCGTGGTGCAATCGATGATAAAGGTCCTACAATGGCTGCATACTTTGCGATGAAAATTGTAAAAGAATTAGGGCTTCCAATTAACAAACGAGTTCGTATGATTCTTGGAACAGATGAAGAAAGTCAATGGCGTTGTGTAGATCATTATTTTGAAAAAGAGGAAATGCCAACAATGGGCTTTGCTCCAGATGCAGACTTCCCAATTATTTATGCAGAAAAAGGAATTTTAGATATTAAGTTTAATCAAAAATTAACATCCGAAGACGTAGGGAATGAATTTAAATTAATTTCGTTTTCTTCAGGAAGACGAGTAAACATGGTTCCAGATTATGCGAAAGCAGTCATTTCTGGAACGAAATTTGACTTAGAGGCTTTTACTAATCATATTAGTGAATTAGGCTGTAAAGCTTCTGCTAGCGAAGAAAATGGACAGCAAGTTTTAGAAGTAGAAGGTGTTTCTGTACATGGTATGGAGCCTGATAAAGGGAAAAATGCTGGTATCGCATTAGCAAGTTTCTTAAACCAATTCGGATTCAATGAACATGCTGCTAGCTTCTTAAAGTTTATTGTTGAAAACTTTAAAGGTGACTCAAGAGGTAAAAACTTAGGAGTTGCATTTAATGATGATATTACAGGAGATTTAACAATTAACTTAGGAATTATGCAATATGAGGATCAAAAAGGTGGAACATTTGGGTTAACTTTACGTTATCCAGTAACGACTGATATCCAATCAGTCATTACAACTCTTACAGATCGTGGAAATGATTATGGTTTTGAATTTAACGAGATTAAAAATTCAACTCCTCACCATGTGCCAAAGGATCATCCGTTAATTCAAACTTTACAAAAAGTATACGAAGAGCAAACTGGTGAAGAAGCTACTTTATTAACAATTGGTGGAGGAACTTATGCGCGTTCACTAAGTGCTGGAGTTGCTTTCGGACCACTGTTCTTAGGTAAACCTGAAGTAGCTCATCAAAAGGATGAGTATGCTGAAATAGATGATTTATTAAAAGCAACTGCAATTTACGCACAAGCAATTGCAGAATTAGTTAAGTAAAATAATGAAAAGGGGAAGTATCACACCTCCCCTTTTTCTGTATATTTAGGAGTTGAATCAGATTTTGAACACATTAAATCTACGTGAAAAGAGCATTTTATTAATTTTTAAAGGCTATTATTTTTGTTTATTCTTTGCAATTGGATCCCTAGGACCTTTACTATCTTCTTACTTTAAAAATGTGTTGAATTTATCAACTTCTCAAATTGGATTATTGTTATCTTTAACACCAATTATCGCGATTATATCTCAACCTTTATGGGGAATGTTGAGTGATTTTACACAAAACCCTAAGAGGATGCTTCTGATTGCACAAATTTCCACAATAGCAATTGCACTTTTCTATTCAACAATCACTTCATTTGGCATGCTATTATTTGTGGTCATAGCATTATCTATGACACAGAGTGCTTTAATTCCTCTTTCTGATAGCATCGCATTAAATTATGTCCAAAAAATTAGTGGAAACTATGGAGCTATTCGTTTATTTGGTTCAATTGGTTTTGCAATAGCCGTTTTATTTTCTGGCAAATTAGCCGAATTGTATAGCTTGAACATAATATTTTTTATTTTTGCATTTTTTATTTTAGTTGGAATCGTAATAACCTTTTTCTTGCCAAAATCGAATTTAACAAGTAAGAGGGAACCAATTCTAAAAGGACTTCCAATTTTATTATCAAATAAAAAATTCTTACTGTTTTTATTCTTTGCTTTTGTCGTATTTGGACCAATAGCTGGTAATAATACATACTTTGGTTTATATATTCAATCATTAGGTGGAACATTAACGGGTGTAGGGATTGCTTTCTTAATATCCGCAGGAAGTGAAGCGCCATTTTTACAAGTAGCAAAAAAACTGATATATAAATACGGAATTTATAATATTTTAATTGCAACAGCACTTGTATCAGCATTGAGATGGTTCTTTTATTTTACGAATCCACCTCTATTCGTTTTGTTTTTATCTTGTTTAACACAAGGATTAACGGTTGGCCTATTTATCCCTGCTGCATTGCAATTTGTAAGAGATGAAGCACCGGATTCTTTAAAAGCAACAGCTGTTACTGTTTATTCTGGTTTAGGATTAGGGATAGGCGAATGGTTTTGTACATTTACTGGTGGATTTATTTCTGAGGCATTTTCGATTAAAGCGATTTACATTATGTTTGGAACATTAAGCTTAATTGGGGTAGTAATAATGCAAATTCTCAAAAAAGACTTAACTATTCGTGACAAAAAGGAGATTGCATAGTGAGCGAGCATGTATTTCTTGCAATTCCATTACCTTTACAAATTAAAGAAAAATTAGATGCGTATGCAAAAGAATGGAATGGGAAATTACCGTTTAAAAAATGGACTTTTATTGAAGATTTTCACATAACCTTATCATTTTTAGGTCCTGTTACATATACAAAAAGTAAAGAACTTGTGAAACAATTGCGAGAGGAACTTTGTAATGGTAAAAGTTTTACACTTTCAATTAGAGATTTAGGTATTTTTGGATCTAGCGACCAGCCTCGTGTTTGGTGGTTTGGTGTAAATAAAAGTAATGAATTAATCGAGCTACAGAATCGAATAAGAAATATTTGTGAAGAGCAGGGATTTTCATTAGAAAAAAGACCATACCGTCCACATATTACAATCGCAAAGAAATTTAATGATACTTTTCAATCTAATTTTCACGTTCCACTTACATGGGATCAAAAAGAGATAAGTTTTGAAGTAAATGAAATCGTTTTATATAAAATACAACCTGCTAAAAAGCCGAGTTATGAACCGATGGAATTTATCAAATTAATTTAAATGATTATTTAATTAAAGGGGAAGCAAAATGGCTCAGCTAATAAAATTACTAGATTATCCATCGAGATACGAAGTAGATATTTTTCACTACCCAAGTCAATACGTAATATTAAAAAGAGATCAGTGGGAAAAGGTAAAAGGGGCATGGGAAACGAATAATTGGGATTTTACGGAAGAAACTAATCATTCAACTATTCAAATAGAAGATATTGACCCCATTAAATTAAACGATTTGCTCGAGGAAGAGGAAACGTTTTTATCAAAGGTTTGGAGTAAGTTGAGAAGACGTCCAAAAAATGAGCCATCAACAATCGAAGAAGATAAAACACTTGATCAATCAGATGATTTAAAATCTATCCTAGAAATTTTTAAAGTTGCTAATGAGTATTTCTCAGAAGAAGAACTGAAGCAAAAATTCTTAGATGAGATATATGAATTCCAATTAAAGTGGGCATCGTCGATTGGAATGGACGATAATGAGGAAGTTCGCAAAATACGTTATGATGAAACACTGAAACTTTTGTTGCAATCATTCCCAGACAATTTATTAGTTTTATATAAACCTGTTTTGTATATCGGAAAAGCGCCAATTGAATTAGAAATATTGATCATTGGTCCGATTGAAACGTACTGTATCTCGTTCGTTATAGGTGAAGAGAATCATGTGACAATTGCGGACAAAGGGAATTTTTGGTTGCAAAAAATTGTTAAACGAGAAAAGAAAATTGTGAACCCGATGTTTGGGTTAAATCGTATGGGTAAATTAGTTAGTAAAATATATGAAAAGAATAATATTGAAAGTACAGTACACAAAATACTGTTATCTACTAATGGTTATATTGATTATCAGCAGCTTCCAAAAGACGTCCAATTAGTTGATAAACGAAATTATCAGCAATGGCATGAAAGAATTCTTAAAAAATCATCACCGATAAAACTAAGACAGTTAAAAGCTGCACAATCCATTTTAGCTCTTTGTGAATATACAAATCGTATCGATTTGGTTAACGAAGATAAAGATGATGAATAATAATAGAATAGAAACAGTTTGAATTAATAAGTTGGATGGTGAATAGCGTTGTTTCATATTAAAAGAGCTTTTGAAGCTTATATAGATGGATTTCAAGAAATAACAATGATTATTCCCAAATCGAACAAACAAACACAGCACACTTATTTTTACTTAGTTCAAAAAAATGATTTGAAAACTCAACTACAAGTCACTTCGCAGATTGAGTTTGATACCTTTATAAAATACACAACTCATTCTCCAGAAACGCTTCTATTAGGAAAGTCCTATGAGGTAGAAGATGAGTTTGGAAATCGTACTGATTTACAAGTAGGTGGCGTCATTCGTTCTAATGATTTTGATGAAAAGTACGCTTATGAAGGGAATGATTTAGGGGCAACGTATACACCAGAATACACCAAATTTAAAGTTTGGGCTCCTACTGCCTCAAAAGTAAAGCTTAGAATATATGAAAAGTATGAAATCGAAGAAGCATTTACTGAAATCATGATGGATCGCGGTGAAAATGGTACTTGGATTACTATGGTTAATGAAAATTGCGATGGTTTAGTCTATACATTCTTAGTATGTGTGAATTTAATATGGAGGGAAGCTGTCGATCCTTATGCCAAATCCGTCACAATCAATGGTAAACATAGTGTCGTAATCGATTTATCAAAAACAATTAAAGTAAAAAATGCAATTAGTGAACCGCCAAACTCCTATACTGATTGCATTATTTATGAAGCTAGTATCAGAGATTTCACTTCACATCCATTAAGTGGAGTCCAAAAAAAAGGAACGTATAAGGGCTTTCATGAAAAAGGTACTTTAATGAATCAGTTCTCTACAGGAATGGATTATTTGTGTGATTTAGGAGTTACTCATATTGAATTATTACCTATTTTTGATTTTGAGGGTGTAGATGAATACAACCCATTTCAATCATATAATTGGGGATATAATCCATTAAATTTTAATTCCCCAGAAGGTAGCTACAGCATTCGACCCAATAATCCGTCTGAAAGAATAAATGAACTAAAGAAACTTATTTCAGCTTATCATGAACACGGTTTACGAATTATTATGGATGTAGTTTATAATCATGTCTATGAGCTTCAAACAAGTCATTTCGAGCGAATTGTACCTGGTTATTATTTTAGGCAGGATGAGCGAGGACTTCCATCAAATGGAACAGGGGTTGGAAATGATTTTGCATCTGAGCGTTTGATGGCAAGGCGTTTTATCATTCATTCTTTAAAGTATTGGACTGAAGAGTACGATATAGATGGTTTCCGTTTTGATTTGATGGGTATTTTGGATACGGTTACAATGAGTGAAATTGGAATTGAACTTTCCAACTTAAAACCTGAGTTAATACTTTTTGGAGAAGGATGGGATTTAAATACATCATTGCCATCATCCCAAAAAGCCTCCATTACTCAGAGTCATCAGTTAAGTAAAATTGGATACTTCAATGACCAGTTTCGAGACGGTATAAAAGGTAGCACTTTTTCTGTCCAAGAAAAAGGATTCATACATGGAAAAAAGGATAATGACTTTTTTAATGATCTAATTACCGGAAGTGTAGGGTTATTTAATAAGCTTTCGCTATTTAAAGAACCATACCAATCAATAAATTACGTAGAATCCCATGATAATCATACAATGTGGGACCGATTACAATTATCGAATTCAAACGAAAATGAGGATTTACTGAAAAAACGTCATTTACTTGGAACAAGTCTCGTTCTATTATCATTTGGAGTACCATTTCTGCATAGTGGTCAAGAGTTTTACAGAACTAAAATGGGTACTGAAAATAGTTATAATGCAGGGGACGCAATAAATAGTATTGACTGGGCTAGAGCAGAACGTGAGAAAAATTCGATTAACGTAATTAAAGAGTTAATAAGTATTCGAAAGCGATACAAAAGTTTACGATTTTCACTTAAAGAAGAATTACAAAAACATGTAAAATCTATTAAAGTTCATCCTGATATAATTGGATATCATATGACTGAATTAAATGATATTGATTCTATTAAAGAGTTAATGGTCCTATTTCATCAAGGTATGGAAGATACTTTTATTCAATTTGACAAAGAAAATGATTGGAACTATGTTTGGGATGGAAGAGAAAAATATGTTGAAAAAAATAAAAAAGCAAACTGTAAAAACTTACCAATCCCTGCACTTTCGACAGTTGTGTTAGTAAAATGGTAGCAACTACTTGCAGATTCTAAATAAACAATGTAAACTTGTTTAAGATGGCTTATTACAGCTAATTGTAATAGGCTATCTTTCTTTTTGTTATAATTATTAACTTTTCGTAAGAAACATTAATTACCAATATTCAAACATATTTTTTCAACAAGGAACGGAAGAAAAATGGATCATATACAAGAAATGTTAGGAAAAGAATGGACAGTCTCGCCCGCCGGAGGTTTTACTGGCGAAGCGTATATAGCAGACAATAAAGACAAGAGATTATTTCTTAAACGGAATTCTTCTCCTTTTTTAGCGGTACTTTCAGCGGCTGGTTTTGTTCCAAAGTTAGTTTGGACTAGAAGACTAGAAAATGGTGATGTACTAACGGCCCAAGAATGGGTTATTGCACGTAGTCTAGAACCTTCTGAACTATCTGCGAAAGGGGTTGCTCAGTTTTTGCATCGTATTCATTCTTCAAAAGAATTGGTATACATGTTAACGAAGCTGGGAATCAATCCTCTGGAACCTCAAGAATTATTGCAAACAATTGTAGGTAATTTAACTGAGGAATATACTCAGAGCAAGATTATTGTAAAAGGAATTGAATTTTTAGAGGAAAATATGCCATCTTTCGATCCTGAAGATTTAGTTGTTTGTCACAGTGATTTAAATCATCATAATTGGTTATTAACAGAAACGAATAGTTTATATTTAATTGATTGGGATGAAGCAATAATTGCCGATAAAGCATTTGACCTTGGAATGTTTTTATTTACGTATGTGGAACAAGACCAGTGGGATAAATGGCTTCGTAATTATGGGATTCGGATGACAGAAGATTTACTTAACCGGATGACATGGTATGTAGTTGCTCAAACAATTATTTGGATAAAGTGGTACACAGCTCGGGAAAACGAAAAGCAGACCCAAAAAATGGAGAGCCTGCTTGAAAAAATATTAGGCTAAAGAATAAAAATTTCCTCGGAAATTGTCAAATACATTAAGAATATGAATCAAAATCTGTAACCCATTGTGAAAGCTGATTTTGATGACTAGTAATATGTTGGTCTAAATCAGAAGAATATTTTCCAGATTGACTGTAGTAATATACGTCATTTAACATGCTTTTTACATCATCAGTTACTTGATCATTTGTTAATAATGATTGGACAAGTCTTTCTAGTTGTTCACATTCTGAAACAGTTCCACAACAATCAGACTGATGGTTCATTAAAATATCTCTTAAAATCGTTAATTGGTGCTCGTGATTTAAAGGCATACAGTCCACATCCTTTTTAATTTAGGTACACTTGAAATAGTTTGTGTTAGACGAAACGATTTTATACAATACCATGTTAACCGAGTGCCATCTGTGCTTGGTTTTTTCTATGAAGAAAGGAAGATTTACGTATGCGATTAAGACATAAGCCCGGTGCGGCAGATCAAATAAAACAATATTCTCATTATGTAATACCTAACCCAACTGAAATTAAAGGGAAATGGCAAACTGTATTTGAAAAAGAACAACCACTTCATATTGAAGTTGGTACTGGCAGAGGGCGTTTTATGGTGGAGATGGCAAAAGCTAATCCTCATATTAACTATATTGGAATTGAGAAATATACGAGTGTTGTCTCAGATGCTTTAGAAAAATTAATTGAAGCTGAGGTTCCTAATTTAAAACTGTTAAATGTAGATGCACAGAAACTAACTGACTTTTTTGAGGACGGAGAAATCGATCGAGTTTATTTAAACTTCTCTGATCCATGGCCAAAAGTTCGCCATGAAAAACGTCGTTTAACTTATAAAACATTTTTGCAAATGTATCAACAAATTTTAAAATCAGATGGAGAACTTCATTTCAAAACAGACAACCAAGGCTTATTTGAATACTCTATTATGAGTATTGCTAATTATGGAATGACAATTCATTTCTTAAGCTTAGATCTTCATAACAGTGAGTTTGAAGGAAATATTATGACTGAATATGAAGAGAAATTCTCATCAAAAGGTAATCGTATTTATCGAATTGAAGCAGCATATCGTAAATAAAAAAAGGCTAGCATTGATATTATCCCCTTATAGTAGACACTCAAAAAAGCCTATCCGATAAAAAGGATAGGTAGTCTACTATAGGGGGATTTTATTATGGCTTTTAAAGGATCAAAATTTAATAAGTATTCAATTGAGTTT